>Ga0070748_1001051_pt1 | contig 13074 bp, 13 predicted proteins | sample VirMetDEL_Nov_12_FD_77015 | JGI IMG/M metagenome (GOLD analysis project Ga0070748, IMG submission 77015) | Aqueous microbial communities from the Delaware River and Bay under freshwater to marine salinity gradient to study organic matter... | ecosystem: Environmental > Aquatic > Marine > Coastal...
AGTTCTTTTACTGCATTAATAAGAACGTATGTTAATTCGTGACCATTAAAATTTAATATGTCAATTTCTTCTTCATCTGTTTCGTTTAATTTTCCTTTTATTGAACTAACACTATCTGGTAATATTTCAGCAATTTCTTGAGCAATAATACCAACTCCTCCTTTACCCTTTTCAAATCCACCTAATCCGTTATAATCATAAGTAATTGGATTAATTTTAAGTAATTCATTTAATCCTTTTGTGTATTTATTTATGTTTTCTTTTATTCTTGCGTCTGAAGCAATAGTCCATAAAGCAGTAGTTGGCTTAGCAGCACTATCTGTTGATATTTGTAATTTATATGTTGGGGTAGTTGTCCCTATACCTACGTTGCCTGATGAAGTGATACGTACACTTTCGCCACTAGTTCCCATATCGAATGCTATTGCTGGATATACACCACTACTTGAACCACCTCTAAAAGTTATTATTTGATTAGTTGCATCCGCTTTTATTAATAATAAAGGATTATTTGTATTACCACTTAAACCAAAACCAGCTAAATCTCCAGTTGAACCCGCCAAAACAGTATGTTGTTTGAAACTTGGGCTAGTAGTTCCAATTCCTACGTTACCAGCTGGAGTCATCCTCATATATTCAGTAACAATAGTACCATCTATATTTCCGTGTCCAAATAAAATCCCACCCGTTGAAGGTGTTCCTATTCCAGCATTATATCCTGAGTTATGATTCATCATATAACGCAATTGATTAGTTGCATTATTATAGCCAGCTAAATACATTAACGAAGTAGTTGTTGCTCCTGTATCACTTGTTAAACCAACCGTTAATTTAGTTTGTGGACTTGTTGTTCCTATCCCTACATTGCCATTAACTAATAATCCATTTGTTGGAGCAGTAGTTGGAGAACTATATCCTATTGCAGCATTCCCATTAATTTGCAATTTAGAAGTACCCGTAACGTTTCCAATACTTACATTACCGTTACCAGCAATTTTAAAAGCCGGATTATTATCTGCTTTTTGTGCAAACATTAAATCTCCAGTTCCAGCGTTATGTAGGAATAAAGTTGTACCCGTACTTGCAACATTATTTAAGTCAACAAGTAAAGCTGCCCCTCCAGTTGCTATTGAATAATTAACATTTAAAGGTTTAGTCATATTGAAATAACTTGAAAGTTCTTCAAGGTTACTATCTCCAATTGCAGTTGTTCCAGTAAATAAGGGTATTTTACCAATTGTTCCACTTCCAGATATTCCGCCAGATATTGTAAAAGTTCTATTCGCACTTAAATCTTGTGTAACACCATTTATAGTTAATGTTCTTGATGTTGGTACGTATGAAGATAAATCAGATGTTAATGCTAAAGTTCCACTTAAATTTGGAAATTCAAAAGTTTTAAGTCCAGTTAAATTAGTCATATTTAACTGAGCAGATTTTGTACTGGAAGCAGCTATTAAAATACCATTTGCAATTCCATTGATAGAACTATAACCAACAGGATAAGAAAAGCTAACAACTTGTTTTAAGTAAGAACCAGTTTCTAAATAAGGAGATAAAGAAAATATTTTAGAACCAGTTATTGTTTCTGTACCAGTTAAATGAACAACATTTGAATCATTTGCTGGTGTATATCCTAAAGCACTTATTACTGTTTTAGGCTTCCATAAAGTAGTTGCTAAATCATAAGTTAATACTTCATTGTTATTTGGGGCAATAGCAGAAACATTATGAAGTTCTTCAAGTTCATATCCATTATCTACTTTTACAAATATTTTACCATTGATTGCGTGAGCGTATTCTACAAATCCAATAATTACAATATGTATTGGTGCAATTGGTTTTATATTAGTTATTTGACCAGCTATTGTTCCACTTAAATAAAGTACATCACCATCAGCCCAAGTTTCACCTTGTAAAGAACCAGTTGTATTTATTTGTTTAACTTGTCCGCTCGTAGTTATAAATCCTTCTTCATTATTTAAAATTGTTTCAGTAACTAATCCTAATGTAGTTGTACTATTTAAATCACTATTTGCTTGTGCTAAATCTACTTTTGGTCTTTGTCCTTGTGCTCCAGTAAACCTTACTGCTTGATAATTTGCTTCTAATAGTGTTATATTAGTAGCAGTTTTATTTACTATTCTTGCAACTGTTTCTTGACCAATTTGTAATGTTACACTTTCCCCTTTTAAACTTAAATTCAATGTTCCATCTGTATCATTCCAAGACAAACTTCCTACCGTTGTAGGCGGAACAGTTGGAGTCGTATCAAATTGTATATTACCAGTAGATAAACCATATTCTCCTAAATTAACATTGCTTGTAGCACCAGTATATGGAACTTTAGCATTTAAAGCATTTTGTAAATCTAATTGATTAGATAGTGTTCCAGTTATTGCTCCCCAAATAGCACTATTTGAAGCAATTTCAATATAAATTGAACCGCTCCAACGATATATTTTATTGTTATCTAATGTAACATATATTTTGCCTACTTCACCAGCCAATGGTAAAGCAGCATAATTAGCAACTTCCAAAACATCATCTACATAAGATGGTAATTGATATGAAGGAACAACACCATCAACTAAATCCGCCTTATTATTTAAAGCGATTTGAGTATCTAATGAAATTATTTTATCATAATCAGCAGTATTGTCAACATTACCTAAGCCAATATCGTTTTTATCTAATACAACATCACCAATTTTAGTATTAACTGAAGTCACTAAATTAGAATTTAAACCGCCTTTGTTTATGTTTATTTCAATAACAGATGGAGTTACATTAATTACAACTTCATCGGTATTATCAGTAACACCAATGTCAACAATTTGGTCATTAGGTTGAGCAGTAACCTCTATTACATTTGTAATTGTAGTTACACCAATTTCAATTTCATTTTCCATTATGCAGTTATATCTTTAGTTATATTGAAATTACCAGAAACGTATGTTTTAACAACTCCAGAAGCATAAGTTATTTGAATGTCATAAACATAATTAAAAGATTCTATATCTATAATTTGACTATTAATTTTAAACAATCCAGCAGTTGGTGTTGTTATAGTAATACCAGCAGATGCAACAGAAGTCAAAGATAAATATGATACACTTGGATTGTCGTTCTTTTTTAATTGCATTTTAATTACTGCACCACTTAAGTCAACAACTACATTGTTAATCTTTAAAGAAAAAGCAACTTCATCAAATGTATCTCCTTTTTTATGTGTAAAATTCATATCTTATTTATTTTAATTGTTTTTTCTTCTATTTTTTTTAAAAACATTTCTAATTTTTTAATGTTTTTTTCTTTTGGTATATAAGTTTCTTTTATAGTATCCATCCTCCGAAATTTGCATCTTTATCTGGATATACATCAGCATTTGAATTGTTGTTATATTCTGGAAATAAAGATTGATTAAAACTCATATAATCTATAAATCTATTGGTGTATGCTTGAGCAGTATCCATTGACTTAGCTATTAAGGAATCAATGTCAATTTTATCAACGGTTGTACTGTTTTCAGAATTATGTCTAAATACTCCTTTCTCACTTATTTTAATTGATGAATAAGGCAAAAATTCAACCATAGTCCAATGTATTACCATCATTTTAATATAGTCGTTTAAAAGCGTTGTATATGGACTTGATAAGTTTCCAGCAACTATTCCATCATTGATTTTATTATATAATTTTGTGCCTAAATAGTTCTGAATGTGAACTTGTTGTGCTTGAAATATATACTGAGTATAAGTATCAGGGTCAACATTTCCGTTAATAAATGTATTCTTAACTAAATCATTTGTGCTTATAAATAATGCTTTCATCTTAAATAATATTATATTTATTAATTACTTTACCATTAAATTGCATAGAAGCTAATGGTTGTGAAATATTTAAATCTCTTGCACATTCAGAAATACTATTGTAATATTTATTTGTATATCCACAAAAAACTTTCTTCATTCTTTTTTTTATAGCATTAACTGGTGTGAATCCATTCATTCTTTTTTTTATTTTTACAACATTTTCTTCAGTATGTTTTTTTCCTGAAAAACCACAACCTCCAGATAAAACATCAATATGATTTAATCCTTTTTCAATTGTATTATAATATCTTATATAAATACTTTCCATTCTGTCTTTTTCATATTTATTTTCAGATAAAAACAATACTTTTATTATATGATTTTCAATTCCGTATTTTCTTATTGAAGAATATAATTTTAAATTTTTAGATTTAGAACGTGATTTATGCTCAATTATTCTTCTTTCAATATTTGAAGATTGTCCTATATATATTTTCCCTGATGGACTTGTTATTTTATATATTCCTGATTGTATCATATATTAATAATTATTTCATATCGTGAGGTGCTTGGTACACTCTGTTATCATTTGTTGGTGCTATTTCTCCGTTTTTTCTAACATCAGCTGGAGTTGATGGTTGTGCAGCGGTATTTTTTCCAGTGCCTATTTTTCTATACATTTCACGTGTCCAAAAATGTTTGCAAGTTCCATTTGGAAAAGTATCGCTTAATAAACCTCCGCCTTTCCATAACCATATAGAATAAGTATCTGCACCATCTAAACCAAAACCTTTATTTACTGGCATTTCTCCCATTGCTATAATATCCTCTTTTCTATAAAGTTTTTTAGCGTTAATCATTTTTTTGCAAAATTCCCTTTCTGGTGATGGATTCCCACTATATCTATATCTTGTGATATATTTTTCTGTGTCTTGTTCTGAATTGCTTTTTGTTCTTGCAGTTCCAGTTGATGCAAAATCATATATTTTAGATAAAATAGATTTTTTAGGATTATTTAAAGAATTCAATTCTTCATCTAATTCCGATTCAGTATCATAATCAACTTTTCTGCTATCTACTAATTCCCATTCATTTAAATCAATTTCTTCACCAAAAGAATCTAATTCAACATTTACTTCTGAACTCATTTTTACACCAGTTTCTTCTTCAACAGTTTCTGCATTCATTCCAGATACGTCAACAAATTCTAAAGGTTGAATAGTTTTAAAATATAGTTTTAAAGATATTTTATTAATAGCTAAAATTTCATCTAATGCGTTCGTTATTTCTAATTGATAAGGTTTAATAACTATATTATCCATTAATAATGTAGCAGTCTTTATTTCGTCTGCATTGTTGCCTAAACCACCACTTGATTCTCTAATTCCTAAAAGCATTGGACTCGTAACTCTATGTCCTACAATTAACTTTTCAAAACATTCTTTTGATAGATATTCGTAATGTGCTGGAGCATCATTTAATGGTAAATCTTCAACAGTTGTTTTTGATTCCGCATTAGCATTAAAAGCAATAATTACTTTTTCTCCTTTAGCACCAGTTAATTTATTTAATACATCACGTTTCATTTTATCACGCATTTCCTCGTTAGGAATACCGTTGTTAAAATTGATAACTTTTGTACCACTAAATCCGTTTTGACAATCATTAATTTGATAGTCAGCTATGTTTTCTTCAAGCAATGCATAAGGTAAAGCACCAGAATAATCTATTGGTGTATAATAATCAAAACCACTTACATAAGGTCGTAAAATATATAACTCAACTTCGTTACCATTTCCAAAACCAAATGTTGGAATCTTTTTAGCTTCTTCACTTATTTTTTTATTTTTCCAATCTGGGTGGTATAACCAAAATTCAATTTCACCTTTATCATTACATTTGCCAGCACGTAATGTATGCATAGGAAAATGTAGTACTTGTTTAACTTGCTTTTTTTCCATTACAACTTGCATTGCAGCCATTCCTAAGAGTTTACGTTCTAAAGCTACTTTCTTTAAATCTGTATCTTTTACAATGGATTTTAGTTGAGCATATTCATTAGGTTTTTTATTAGAATCTAATGCATCTAATCCTTTACCGTAAATCATATTTGCAATACCAGTAATTATAGCACCATTAGTTGCAGAATATAAATATCTATCAATTAAATATTGAAAATAGTTATTGTCTTTTCCGTATTCTATATAGTTATTCTTTTTATTTTCTTGAATTAAAGGACTTGTGTAAGCACTTAAATTTAAAATAGATATATTACTCATAAATTTTATATTCGTTCGTTGTGGTATGCTCTACGTATTGATTTTCGTTAACTGTGTAATCAGATATAGTTTGATTTGTACAAAATATTTTATCTAAATAAACAACTTCATTATTATTTAATACTTTTAAATTGTAAAACGTATTTTCTTTTAAATTAAAAATATTAGTAGTTTGTAAATAGTAATTATTAAAAACAAATTCAGCATCAATTTCAACTATTTCTTTTGTTGTTTCGTTTCTTATAACAATAGTAGTTGCTTCCATTTTTCTTGGAATAAAATTTATTGTTTGTGATTGTATTTGCTCTTTTAAAATAATCATAATATTTTTTTATAATAATAATTTAAACATAAAATTGTTTTAAATAAAAAAAGGATACTAAATGAATAGTACCCTCTTTAAAAAAAACAAACAAAAACTTATATTCCTTCTACAACTGTAAATCCAATAGTTGATAAAGTACCTGTCATAAAATTAGCAGCCTCTTTTTCCATCCCTTGAAATTCCATTTTATATCCACTCGCATCACCTAAAGCAGCACCAGTTGAAATTGCAGCAGTTGTTAAATCACAACCTTTTGTTAATCCAGCTAAAAATAAATTTCCGTTATTATCTTCAACCACAATTTGAGGTCTTCCGTATGAAAGCATTTTCAATTGTTTGTGGTCAGCAGCAGTTAATTTATTAATATTTAAACTTAATTTTTGGTCTACAAATGTAGTACCATTTTCTCTTGAACTTGTAACAGATTGCTCAAATGTAGATGTTCCTTTTAAGTCATATTTGTAAGCAGTTGGTGTACCTAATACCGCAGTAATAGAACCATCAACTAATGTGTATGATGTAGCATCACCCCAATTTACAAAATATACCGCTCTCAAACCTCCGTTTGAATCTTTACATTGTTCGGTTCTTCCCAAACTAATATCGCACGCCATAGTTATATATTTTTAAAGTTAATAATAAAGGGAGCGATTAAACTCCCTTATTAATTTGTTTCTAATTTCTAATTAGCAGCGTTCACAATTCCGTAAGTTACAATGTCAGAAACAATTCCGTATTGAACACCAGCAGTAAATCTCATTACTACTCTTACGTTTTCAGAACCATCAATGTCAGCTAAGTCAATTACTTTAACTTCATTTGCATCAGCTAAAAGTCCAGTTCCGAAGAACAAGTTAGATTTTTCAGCAGCAATCATTGTGTTTGAAGCCAATCCATTTGCAACAAAGATTTTAACACCATCAAAAGAAAGTGAACCATTGTTAAACCATTGTGTTCCTTGTGAATTTGTACCGTTAGCACCTAATCCACTCGCTCCAAAACCTCCCAATGCTCTTACATAAGCACGAGCAACGTTCTGACTAACATAAAGATATAAATCTTCTTTTCCGTAAAGTGAAGCTGGAATTTGGTCTACAACTAATCCCATTTGAGCAATAACATTTGCAGCAGTTACAGTAGTTCCAGCAATTTCTTGTGCGGCTGGTAATCCAGCATCTAAAGATAACAATGTAGCAAAACCATCAAATTCTCCAGCATTAGCATTAACACCTTTCCAAATGTTTTGTTCTGTTTTTTCAGCAACTTTAGCAGAAACGTGTGCTAATAGATAATCAGCAAAACTTGAAGGCAAAGAATCATAAGCAGAAAAACCTTGTTCAACAGATTGCCAAGTTGAATGGAAGTCTTTTTTACACAATTGTAAATTTACTTGGAATTCCTCTGGAGCAAGTATTTTTTCTGTTAGTGTAACAGTTGATGTTGCATTAAAATCACAAGAAGCATTAGCGATTATAGCATCAGTTGCCATTTTGTTAATTACTTGCTTAAATTTAATGTTTGGCATAACTTCGATTCCACCATTTGCGATAGTTGAACCAGATAGTAATGCAGCTGAAATGTATTTTCCAGCAAATTCTCCAGCATAAGTTGTACTGATTGATGTAGTAGTAGCCATAATTTATTTATTAAAAAGTTTTGCCATAACAATATCTTGAGTTGTCATTGGTCGATTAGGTGAAATTTTATTTAATTTAGTTTCAATTTTAACTTCTGGTGAATGTGTCAAAGGCTCAACAACAACATCAGAATTCAATTCTTGTTTAGGAGATTTTAATTCCAAAATTTGCGCTTGTAGTTTTTCAATTTCAGCAAAAAACATTTCTTTTGAAACTGATTCAACTATTCTTTTTGGTGTAGATGGAGCAGATGGTGTTTCAACTTGTGCTTCAATTTCTACTTCAACTTCTGGTGCTTCTTCTTCAACTGCTACTTCTTTAATTTCAGCAATTACACCTTCAACTGATACGACTAAAAGCATTCCGTCTTCAAGTTCGTATTCTCCAACTGGCATAGGAATTTTTTCCTCACCGTTAACTATAAAAACTGGCATTTCAGGTTCAAAAGCATCTGCTTCTATCACTGTAATTCCATCTTTAAGTTTCATTTGAGCGAGTTTTACCTCCATTCCCAAAAGAGTTTTGATTTCATTTAAAACATTCATATTATTTTTTTTTTATATTAATAATTTATATAACTGTTTGTTATATTTTTAACCGTTTGTTGAATTTATAATTCTTGGTTGATTAGTGTTTACAACATCTGAAACTGATTGACTTACTAATGTTCCAATTCCTTGTTGAATTAATTCCCCTTCGCAACATTCAGAACTATATTTTCCATCATTACATAAACATCCTCTTTTACTACCTTTTGGTGAACTTGTTTTATTTCCCATTTTTTAATATAATTGATTTAATTTTTTCTAATAATTTATTATCTTTTTCAACTTGTAAACTCATTTCTAATTTGTCGCTGAAATATCCTTCAATCGAAAATCCTTTTACTTTACCAGTTTTAACAAAATCATTCCAAATAACATCATTGTTAACTTTCATAGATACCATCCAAGTTCCAACTGGAGCATTTAAACCATATTTTTTAGATTTATCCATTTCAGTATCTTCAACAATCCAACTTTCAACAACACTTAAATCTTTTAATTTTTCTTCGTGTTCTAATGTAGTATTGTTTTGATTGCTATTCATTAAAAATAATTCACTTGCTTTTCTAACTGTATCATCTGAAAAGAAAATATAATATTCATCTTTACCATTACGTCTGTAAATGTTTTTATTAGGTATTAATGCAGCACCCATTAAAATACGCTTTTCATCATCTACTTTTGCAAGTTCAATGTGTTGGTTTAATGATATAAAATTAGATTCTATTGCTGGAAATTCAACAATTGAAACTGCTTCAATACCATTTAACTTTTCGTTTTCGTCAATTATTAATTCTACTATTCTCATATTTTTATAATTAAATTATTTAATTTTTGTTTTATCCTAAAGTTGCACTTGATATAATATTTCTATCTAAAGATTGAGCAGTACTAACATCAGCGGATACTACATAAGCCTTAATTGGTTGTTGTTCTTTATTACCAATTGTTTGTGCTAATTGATTTGTTGGGCTTGCTCCTACTACGTTAAATGATGGTGCAACTGAAGCAGCAGCCATATTACCTCCACCTCCGATACTTGGGGCAGAACCACCACCACCTCCTGGAACTTTAACTGCTAAAATAGATTTAACGTTTTTAATACCAGCAGCAATAGCTAAACCAGCATTTATAGGGGCTAATACTGGACCGACAAATGGTATTCCAACTGTGGAATCATATGCTTTTTGTGCTGAACTAAATGTATTAATAGTAGCACTTGCAATAGCAGCAGCTTTTCCAGCAGCAGTTTCTTTTCCTAATAATTCTGACATTGCAGCTAATGTATTTGCGGTAGCATCAGCGGCATCTAATTTTGCCTTTTTTTCTAATTCAGCAATTTTTATTTTAGCTTCTGATTGTGCTTTTGCATCAGCAGTACTTTTAATAGCTTTATCTGCTTCTGAAGCATAATATTCAATATCTAAATTAGATAAATTTCTTTTATGTTGTATTTCTATTTCTTGAATAGATAATCCTTTATTAATTAAGTCTTGTTTTTTTAATTCAAAATCAGCATTTTCTTTTTCAACTTTTATTTGGTTTTCTGTTTTTAAAGAATCTTCATTTGCTTTTCTTGCGTCTTTAATTAATTTTTCTGCCGCCTCATATTCATCCCTTGCTTTATCGCCCTGTCTGCCTATTAATGCTTGGCGTTCTTTTTCTTTTTCTGTTTCTATTTTTAACTGTTCGGCTCTTTTGTCAGCAGCCAATTTATTTAAAGCATCAATAGCGTCATTTTTTTCTTTTATGTCTGAAATTTCTTGACGACCTAACATTTTCTTTTGTTTGTTAAGTTTTATGCCAGTCATTGCGTTTTCAGTTTCTGCTTCGTTTAATGCAATAGTAGCTTCACGAATTTCGCCTTTCATTTTCTTTTCAGCTTCTCCACCAATTGCTTTTGCTCTATCTTTTAAAATTCTTAAATCTTCAGCGGCAATTCTAACTTTTTCTTTGCTTGACGCTTTTTCAGCTTTAGTAACTTCTTCTAAGGCTTTCTTTTTTTCTTTTATGCTTGTAGTTTCATCTGTTAAAATTTCTCGAGATTGAACTAATAACTTATTTGTTTCTGATTGAACAACTGCTTGAACTTTTTTTGCCTTATCATTTGCTTGTTGTTGTTTTTCTAAATTTTTAATTATTTTAAATGTAGTTCCATCAACTGCATTGCCTAATTGTTTATATGAATTTGTAGCTTCTCTATTTGCTTCTTTCATTGATTGAGCTGCACCCTTAAAATCTAAACTAATAAATTTATATGCTGCGGTAGTTACATTTATTAATGCTCTTCCTAATCCAAAAATTGCATCTTTAACTTGGTCACCAACTGCTGAAATAGCAGCAAAAATTGTTTTCAATTCTTTACCTCCAGCAATTGAACTTTGAAAAGCTTCATATAAAAATTTAGCAGTTACAACTATCCCAGCTAATACTGCACCAATTGGGTTAGCCACCATTTCCCACATTTTTAAAATCAATCCATTTGCTCCTTTTACTGCTGAACCAAATGCAGGATTAAGTTTTCCAACTCCATCTCCTAATTTATCTATAAATTCAGATTGTTTAGAACCTTGTAAAGTTGAACCTAATTCTTTAGATTGTAAAGTAGCTTCTTTTAAACCATCTTTAAATTTAGATACGCTTGAAATTGTTCCATCTATATTTGATTTTATTTTTATTTCTACTACTTTTATTTCAGCCATTTTAATTGTCTTTTTATTTGTTCAAATCCTTGTTTCCAAGTTGTAACTAATTGATACTTACCTTTTGCAATTTCTATGTTTTCAGATTGCCCTAAATGCTTTTCTGCTTGTAATAAATCTAATATATGTTTTATCATTATCTTGGTACTGCTTCAATGTGTAGTCTTATGTTTTGAGTTCCACTCATATCTTCGACATAAACAAAGAATGTAGTTTGCGTATCAACTTTAAAAACAATTGGATGTATGTCATTATCAATTTCCATACTTGTTTTAGTTCCTAATGTTTCTATACTTGTCCTTACAAAATAACTTAAAGAAGGCATTGAATTTTGTACCGTAACTTTTATAATATTTCCTTTTGCAGTTTTTGTATCTAAAATAGCAGATGATACATTTCCACCAACTGAATAAGATTGTCCTACTGTACCGACACCAACATCGCCAACTGTTACGAATCCAGTATTTGTTACGGTTGTATTTGAAATAAAATTTAATATTTCAGTTTCTACTTCTCTGTGTTTAGCTGGTAATATATCTGAAAAATCAGCTAAATTAACATTGATTAAAGTTTGTATTTGTGTTTTAGTTAAAGGCATAATTTATTTTTTAAGTTGAATAATGTAATGATGAATAATGTAATGATGAATAATTTGATGATACTGGTATTGTTAAACTTAATTCTCTAAAATCTGTTAATAATTCTAAACTTGTTTCTCCATTTGTTAAATCAAAAGTCATTGTATTAATTATATATTTTTTATCTCGTATAATAATAGAATCATTTAATTTTAAAGTTGTTAAAATAGAAATAGGCAACACCGCAGATAGTTTTATTAACCTTGCTTTTTGATTAAATACATTGTCTAAATATGCTTGATAATATTGTGTATATAATGAATTGGCAATTAAATTATTTGTCATTGGACTTTGTTCACTTCCAAAATTTATTGAGTAAGTATTTCCACCAATAAAAGTTTCTCCTCCAAATGCATTGTAAGTTGTTGTAGAAATTCCATTGAAATAAAACTGTGGGCAACTTTGTAGCGTTCCATAATCGTATAAAATTATTGGTTTTGGAATATATGCTTTTAAATCTGTTTTTAATAAATACCCCAAACTTAAATTAGATGCAACACCACTAAATAAAATATTTTCAAATGGTAATTTAACTTCGTAGCTTGAACCATCATTTTCAAATTCAGCCATTAAATCTCCATAAGAAATTCTGTTATTAGATAAGTAATTACTTGAAATTAAATTTTCACTTTTTTCAAATTGAAAGTTTATTTTATTATATAATTTATTCCTATCAATATCAAGTTTATCTGTTTTAATGTATTTTGACAAATCAACTTTATTACCATTAAAATAATACGATTCTAATTGCTCTATTTTATATACATTTTCTTGTTCAGAATAACAAGTCAAATTGAACATCTTTAAAACACCGCTAAAGAAATCTTCTATCTTTTGGTCTGGCATATAAGATGCAATGTTAATTGTTGATGGAGGTGTTTGAGTTAATGATTGTGTTATAGTCATTGATGTTGCACCTATTCCAGATTGTGTTGTTTCTAAAATAGCATTGCTTGTGAAACTTGAATTACCTTCGTAACCTATTCTAAAAGTGTATTTAGATAAATCTTCATCACCACCTAATTTTTCAAATAACAATGCATTTTGAGTTCCAACAATTGATATTAATTTAACTGAAGATGCAACTAAACTATCTTTGTAGCAATATAAAGTAAACGGAACATTTGCAACTG
>Ga0070748_1001055_pt1 | contig 13050 bp, 13 predicted proteins | sample VirMetDEL_Nov_12_FD_77015 | JGI IMG/M metagenome (GOLD analysis project Ga0070748, IMG submission 77015) | Aqueous microbial communities from the Delaware River and Bay under freshwater to marine salinity gradient to study organic matter... | ecosystem: Environmental > Aquatic > Marine > Coastal...
ATCCATAATAATATATCTACCCATTGCTTTAGATTCATAGAAGAAGTTTTTATAATCTTCATTTTGATCTAATAAATGGGGGAGACAATAATCATAATCATTAAATTCTCTACTTTTTTTAAGTAGACAAAATGGTACCTCATGACTTATTTTCATTTTATTTATTTTATTAATTTAATGCAAAGTTAACTTCTTTTTCTTCAATACTTACACTTTCTACATCAGAAAATCTTTTAGCATCATATCCAGTCCATTCTAAACCTAGTTTTGTTCTTCCTTCATTTACAATTCCTTCTAAAATGTATACTCTTTGATCTAAAAAGTTTAAATATTCATCAACAACAGTGTATTCTTTATCTTTTACAACTACAGCTCCAGAAGGAAGATTCTTATCATTTATACAAATTACTTTTTTCATTTAAATTTATCTTTTAGCTTATGTTTATCTACCATAGATTTTAATTTACCTATATAACTAGGATCTTCAGCATAATATTTACCTAAGTAGTTATAATAATCTTGTTCTGATTTGAGTTTATGAAAATATGTTGCTCTATGAAATGCAAAGTCTAATAGACAATCTTCCCATGTTTCAAAATAAGCATGATTATATTGAGTTGATTTAGCTAAGTTTATTCTAACTCTAGCTTGCTTCATACCAAACATATTATTATTCTCTCTAAATATTTTAGAAGTAAAATTTCCAGACTCTAACATTGCCTGGGCATATGCTATATGAGGGTGTTTAAGGTTAAGTTGTTGGATTTTATTTACAAACTTATCTTTAGTAAAGTTGTTTTGTGTTTCAGCTATTAAGATTTTTTCATGTTTATCTTTAAGTAGTATAACTTCTTTAATAGGTATGTCAGGAATATACAATGATTTAGATAAATATAATGTTAATAGACTAACTAACATACTAAATGATATATAGAACACATAATTTCTTTTAATGTGTTTAAATACATTTTCTTTTTCTAATAATAAATTTTTTGAATTATAACAATAAAACTCCATATACCTTTATTTTATTTAAATATAAGTAAGATATATTAAAAAGCCAAGCTTTAATAAGTCTTTTGATTATCTTTTATATCATTAAACTTAACTACCTTTCCGAAACCTGATTCCTTAAGTTTTTTAGCAACCCCTCCGTTGTTCATTTTAACGGTTTCCATTTGTTTATAGCACTTATAAACAGAGCCTGAAAGTCCTTTGAAGTAGTAGTACTCATCATCTTCTGTGAATGATTTAATCCCTGAGTTCATTCTCCAAGAATCTCCACCACCATAACCTCCTGACCAACCTGCTAAAACTTTATAGAATGGTTTGGCTTCAGATTTGATTTCTATTATTACCCAATTATCAGGTGTGTACTCCATATACCTTTATTTTATTTAAATATAAGTAAGATATGTGGGGAAGCCAAACTTTAATAAGTCTTTTGATCATTTTCAAGTTCAGATTGATATTTTTTAAGTTTAATTTGATGTTTTATTAATTCTGTTTTGTATTTAGACTTATAGGAATCTGGGGTTTTTGATTTTGATATGATTGATATTTGTGTTTGAAGAAATTTAATTTGTTGAGCAGGTGTCATGTGAGACATGTCAGGTAAGGAGTACTCTCCTTCCATTTTTGGTGGTGGGGGTGGAGTTTCCTTTTTAGGCTCTGGGATGTAAATATCTTCAGGATGTTCTGTTAGTGGGTTGTATTTAGGTTCAGAGGTTTTTTTTTCCTCTACTTCTATTTTATCTTCCCCATACATATTTTTTATAGGTTTAAGATCTTTAAATGCTTGATTTGTAGCTATTACTAATGTAATTGCTAATGGATCAAATACAAATATTAATATTAAAATAAATAAATTTGCTACAGCTTGTAAAGACCAGCCTGAAAGTTCACTAAATGCTTTAATTACACCTAATTCATTTCCAACTTCATTATCAACTTCCATATCTAAAATTGTAATTTCTAGATTTGTAATACTATCATTTAAAGCTTCTATTTTAGTAGAAATTTTATCTTTATCTCCTAAAGCTTTATCTAATTGTTTTTCAAAGGTTTTACGAGCTCTAGATGAATTTACAGTAAGAATTTGTCCAGTTTCTCTATCTTTATATTGAGTTGTTGTACCTGTTGATAAAGCTTCTCTAAGCTGGGAAACATCTCCTTCTATATTTTGTTTTTCAGTAACATACTCTTGTTTAGTTTCTAAGAATTTATTTTTCTTTACTTCAATGTTAGCTACTCGTTTAGAGTCTATTTCCATTTTAGTAATATTACTTTGAAATCCTTTACTTAGTAATCCATAGATACCAATAGAAGTAATAATTGATAATACTATTAAAGATAAAGTTAAATATACTTTAAGACCAGTGTATGTCCTTTTCCATTGATTATGTAAATAAGTAGCAATTACAAGTTTAGAGATTTCTAAAAATGAACCCATAATAATAACAGGAATAGCTACACCAGCAAATACAATAGATAATCCTACTACACTATAGTAGGCTGCTGTTGAGGATAAACCTAATGCACAAATTAGGAGTAACCATGGTAGTAATTTCTTATTCATATTGAGAAATATAAAAAGGATTAACTAAGTAAACAAACAATTTTAAAAGAAATATAATCTTATAGATTTTTAAGCATTTCAACTAATTCAGGTTGTGGAAAACAATCAAATTTATCTTTTCTAACACTTGTATGTGACCATAATCCAAATTGTCTAGCGTAATATGCATCTTCATTAAATTCAAATGCTTCTTTTCCAGAAACACCATCTTTTAACATTTTAGGAATACCGTTAACTAAATCCATTTTTGGATAAATATCTTTTAAGTGTAAGATTAATAAACGAAGAGATTCTATTTGTTTAGGTGAGTAAGCATGCCAGTATCTTTTTCCTCTAAATTCATATCCTAAATCACATACAAATTCTTTTTTAACTTCTGTGTTAACATATGTGTAGTATTTATCACCCTTTTTAGTTAGATACCCAAAGTTATTAAGTTCAACACCACCTGACATTTTAGATATAGCAAACTTGCCTACTTTGCCTAAGTGCCACCCTAAATAGTTATTAGGAAAACATTCTACCACAACACCATCATGTTTAGCTTCTTTACCTTTAACATTAGTTCCACCAATACAATATTGAGTAGCTACTCTACCACGTTTATCATTGTTCCAGTTTCTAATTGTATTATATGGGTTATCCCAACCTGCTGTGTGATGAATAAAGAATCCTAATGGCTCTATTTTACCATAATCTCTAACATATTCATTTTTATCTAAATACTGACGATCAATAACTAATCCATCTTTTGTTGTATATTCTGTTTCAGAGGCTGCTTCAAATGAATCTGTGTCAATTCCTATAGCTTCCCATGTTCCAGGTCCAACTAAACCATCAACAGCTAGTCCATTATCTTTTTGAAATTTTTTAACTACAGCTTCTGTTCCTGAACCAAATATACCATCTGCTCCTATGCCTAAAGCTTTTTGAAGTTGTTTAACTTCTTCTCCTCTTGATCCTTTTTTTAATAACATATGTTAAAGTTTAATAAATTAATTTTATATAATAATAAATATGTAATTAACCATCACAACTTACACATTCAGCTGTTCTACTTCCTAAGTCACCTTTAATTACAGAATCTGTTCTTAAATAATAAAGTGTTTTTACTCCTAATTTCCAAGCTTCCATATGAACTTGATTAATCCATTTTGGAGAATCAGTAGGTGCAAATGCTAAATTAAGTGATTGTGTTTGATCTATATATTTTTGTCTTATAGCTGCTTGCCTAACTAATTCTAATTGATTTGTTTCAGCAAATGTTAAAAATACTTCTTTTTCTTCTTCTGATAAAATATCATTTGGTAAGTTCTGAATTGAGCCAGCATCTGCTAGTATTTGATCCCAAATTTTATTTGTATTTTTTCCTTTTTCTATAAGTAGTTTTTCTAATTCTTTATTTTTTACAATAAATGTTCCTTTAGCTCCATTAAATGTATAAACATTTGCTGGTTGTGGTTCAATTCCTGCTGAACATCCACCAATTCTTGAATTTGAAACTGTAGGTGCAATAGCTAAAACATGTGTATTTCTCATACCTGTTCCTTTACACCATAATGGTTCACCATATTCTTGAGCTAATTGTCTACTTGCAGCTTCTGCTTCATTTCTAATTTTAGACATTATTGTATGGGTCCAAGCTGTAGAAGCTATTGAATTAAATGGTAAATTTTTCTTTTGTAAGAAAGTATGCCAACCCATTATACCTAAACCTAAAGCTCTACCCTTTTTAGCATGTTTATGAGTACGTTTCATTGCCTCTTTCCCATTTGTTTTAACAATGAATTCTTCCATCACACCATCTAAAAAATATGTAGCTATTTCAACAACATCTGTGTCTTTCCACTCATCATATTTTGCGAGATTTAATGAAGATAAACAACATATAAACGAGTGCTCTTCATCTGTATGTAATGTTATTTCAGTACAGATGTTAGTCATAGACACGTTAAGATTATTCATCATGTAAGCTAAAGGATTATCCTTATTTACATTATCTTCAAACATAATGTAAGGTTCTCCTGTCTCCATTCGTGATTTTAGAATACTTAGCCAAATACTCATAGCTTTTTCATCTCTATCACTTAACTTTCTCATAAAAGCATCATCTACAACAACACATTGATGTAAATTTAAACATTGTCTGTTTGGGTCACCTTTTGGTCTTCTAATTTGTAAAAATTCTTCTATATCAAGATGATTAACATTTAAATTAACAGAAGCAGCTCCTCTTCTTACATTACCTTGATTAGTAGCTATAATTGCTGAATCATAAATTTTACACCAAGGAACAACACCCTCAGATTTACCATTTCCTCTAATTTCAGTTCCTCTTGGTCTTATTCTTGATACTGAAACCCCAACACCTCCTCCTGAAGCTGTTAATTTCATTAACTCAGCATTTGTTAATCCAATTCCTCTAACTGAGTCAGGAGTATCAACCCCAAAACATGAGATAGGTAAACCTCTGTCTGTACCTGTGTTTGATAATACAGGACTAGCTAAGCCAATCCACCCATTCCAAATATATTTAAAGAATTTTGCCTCTAAATCAGGACGATTTAATCTCATTGCTACAGCATGAGCTACTCTTCTATAAGCTTTCTTAGGTGTTTCATTTGGTAAAAGATAACCTTTTGAAATTGTAGATAAAGCTACTTCATCCATAAACTCAGGATAATCTTTTCCTCTTTCCCACTGAGCATAATCTGCTACTAAACTATTATTATCCATAACTTTTATCTTAAAATATTGATTCAGCATCCCATTCTTGAACACCTTTACTATAATTTGTTACTCTACTTGCAAAGAAATCTGTGTGTTGTTTTCCAGCTGATAAATGATCAAACCATTTCATTCTTTCAATAGCTGTTACATCAATTCCATTAACTATAGGTCTATAACCTAAATCTCCCATTTTTGTATTTACTCTATTCTTAATAAAGGAAATTAAATCTTCTTTATTACATCCTTCTAAATCACCTTGTTCATATACTTTTTCAATAAAATCTAATTCTAATTGTAAAGATAATAAAGCTGCTTCATTAATTGCTGCTTCTAATTCTGGTGTTTTTAATTCTGGTTTTTCTTCTAAAAGTGTTCTAAATAACCAACATCCTGCTTCAGAATGCATAGATTCATCTCTAATTGACCATTCAACTATCTGACCTACACCTTTTAATTTATTTCTCATTTTAAATGAAAGTAAAATAGCAAATGATGAAAATAAATTTACACCTTCAGTGAAAGCTGAGAATATTGCTAATGATTTAGCTCTTTCATGCCAATCAACTTCACCATCAAATGAATCTCTAACATTCATTAATGTTTCAATTTTAGCCATTGTTGCTTCATCTTCTAAAAATTCACTAAAATCATCTAAACCTAATTCTTCATTTAACAAAGAATAAGCTTCAGCGTGAATTGTTTCCATGGCACCAAATGTTGTGGCCATTGCTATAATTTCTGGTTTTCTAAACCATTTTGTAACTAAACCTGTCCAATAATCATTAACTACTGTTTCAGTTTGAGCAAAACCTTTTAATATAGAGCCAATAATATTTTTTTCTGTTTCTGTTAAATTTTGTTTCCAATCATTAATGTCACTCATCATAGGAACTTCTGTATGAATCCAATGTGCTTGTTGTTGTTTTAACCAATAGTCAAATGCTGTTGGATATTCAAATGGTTTGTAAACAATTCTTTCTTTAGTAATGTCTGATTTCATTCTTTTTTTAAGTATTTAATTCAAAAAATTTCTTTGATAGAGTTTTTCTATCAACATTGTCTATATTAGTAAAACCTTGTGTGTTATTTACAGGTGTTGGATTATCATCTTCATCATACTCATCAGTAATCTCAAAATGTCCAGTTGAAGTATCAGCTTTTATAATATAAGTAATCCCATCCATTCCATACCTATTTTTCATAACATGGAATCTACCTGTATTATTAACTTTATCTTCTTTTTTCCTTGATAAGGACATAGCAAAGTCTGTAATCATCATTTTATCATATGATCCAGCTGCTTTATCACCCTCAATAACATCATCCTTAGAGCCAGCTCTATTAACTTGAGAAACACTCCAGATAGGTATGTTTAATTCTCTAGCTAATCCCTTGGCGCTCGTATAAATATCATCAATTTCAAACTTACGGTCTGTAGATTTTCTTTTTGATGAAAGAAGATCAACATAATCTATAATTATTAAGTCTGGTTCTATTCCTAAACTTTTTACTTTAGCTATATGCGCCTCAATTGTACTAATAGTTGCACGTCCTGTTGGAAACTCTTTAATAATTAACTCACCTTTTAAACTTTCTACAGTTTCTTCTACTTTTGTTCTATGTTCAAGAACTTTATTAACTGCTATATTTGTAAAAAATGCATCATATCTTCTTCCAACATAATCTTCACCTAACTCTAAAGTATAATGTAAAACATTATAACCTAATTTAATAGCAAATCCTCCTAAAGCAACTAAAGACCATGATTTACCACCACCTGGATTACCAAATATTAACCCAAAATCTCCATTTCCTAATCCACCTTGTAACATATCATTTATAGTATTCCAAGGAGTAGGAACAGTTACTCTATTGTCTTCTCTATATCTAGTTTCAACATCTTTATTGTACTCATGACCCATATTTTTATCTTGTCCTGCTTTCATAGCATTCTCAATCATAAATTTTATAGAATCATAATCTCCAGCTTTTAATAAATCTACTGAAGATAATAATGCTTTTTTTAGTTGTTGGTTTTTACAGAAGGTTGAAAATTCTTCCATAACATACTCAGCATCATCATTTGTAATTTTATATGCTTCTCTTAATTTTTCTTTAATAGATAATTGTAATACTTCATTTTCTATTTTTTGCAACTCTACTTTTAAAACGTCCATACTTGGAACTGTATGATACTTAGTATAGTAAGCAAGTATCTCTTTTATAATCCATTGATGTGCTTGATTACCAAATGAAGATTCATCTAAGATATCATGTATGTTTACAAGAAAATCTTTATGAACTAATAAAGATGATATTACTTTAGTTTGAAATTGGGGACCATATTGGTCAATTGATTGTAGAGTCATATTATACTAATTTTTCAAAACGTTCTTTTAACCACACATCTACATTTCTAATTAGATTTCCTAAGTTGTCTGTATTATACATCTTTAAGAATACTTGGGGATGAAATGTAGGTGTTGGTTCTTCCATAAATTTATCTAAGTATTTGATGTCACTTTCATCTATCATAGGTTTACTTAGATCCATAATTTTATACTTATTTTTTAACCCATATGGATCACTTAATAACCTAGCGTATATAATATGTTCTTTTAATTTTTTTTCAGCTATATTTAACAATTCTTCTAAATCTAAACCTTTATTTTTTAGTTCTGGGAAGTATTTATATAACTTTTTAGGACCTAATCCTTTAACTCCTTCAATTTTATCTGAGGAGTCACCCATTAATAATTTATATAAGATAAAATTTTCAGCTGGACATCCAAATTGTTCTTCTACTGTTGATGGTGTGTAATACTTTTTTTCTATTGGTCTGTAGATAATTAAATTTTCTTTAGCTAATTGTAAATAATCTTTATCACTAGATACAATAAATATTTTGTTATTTTTATCATGAGATAGCTTTTCTCCTACATAAGCTATTACATCATCAGCCTCAACTTTATCTATTTGTACAGTTTTTACGGGGAGTGTTTTAAGGTATTGAGCGATTCTAGTGATTTGATCTATTTGGGAGTTTGATTCATCTTCAACTGAATCAAAAGCCTCCCAATTAGTTATTCTTGAATTCATTCTTCCAGATTTATATTCAGGAATAAGATTTTTTCTATTATTAGAACCTCCAATTCCATCAAAAACTACATATACTTGATCAGCTTCTAGATTTCTAATTAAAGCTCCTAGGGACCTAAAAAATCCACCTAAACCACCTACATGAGCTCCTTCACTATTAAGAGTTCCAATAACAGCAAAATTTCTAAAGAATAGATTTAAAGCATCTATTAAAATTATCCGTTTTTCTTTAGGAGTATCATCCCCATCCTCTTGAATACCATCCAAGAGTTTCATTAAATCCTTATTTTTCATATTTTATTCTGGTTCTTTAATAAAAGTTGAGATGCCTGTTTCAGACTCATCTTCTTCTATAATTGTGAAATCTCCTCCTCCTAATATCTCAGCCCACTCTTTAGTATGAGTGTTTTTATAATTCTTTAAATCTTTATCACTATCATTAATAAATCCATGAGGTGTTGTAACAATTTTTCCTCTTGTCTGGACTCCATTAATATGATTCTTATCTATTTGAACATTAGTTCTTTTGGCAAATTCTACTTGTTTACCATCTTTAATAGCTTTAATTTTAGAAGTTCCAGAGTCAGCTATATTTCCAAATGTTACTACAAATGTAGCATCAAACCACATAGCAAATCCTCCTTTATTCATCATTTTAGGTTGACCCATAGGAACTGCTGCTTTTGCTGCCCAAACTTTATTGGTACAAACTAATGAATTTGTATATTGGGATGATTCCTTACGAGACAATGTAATGCGTTGGTTAACACTGTTACCAAATTGAGTTGACATAGCACCTGCATTCCACTCATTATTATTTTTATTAGATTTAATAGACATTTCACAAGGAACTGATCCTATTGAATCCCATAAGAACATTAAATCATAAGGTAAATTACCTCTTTTTTGTTCATCTATCATATCTAGAATAAATCCAGCTACATCTTCTATAGAATGAATTGTTTCTCTATCCACATAAAGAAAATTACCTTTATAATCAATAATTTCTCCTGTGTCTTCATCAACTACTTCCTCAACTTTAAGTCCCATCATTTTAGCATGTTCCCAACTCCATTTCATCTCAGTAATAATAAATACTGGAAGTATTTTTCGTTTTTGAGAAGCAACTGCTGTTTCTAATAATGCTGTTGTTTTACCTGTGTCAGAATGACCCCTTAGGAGAACTATATGTCCTAAGGGGATTCCTGGGATTGATAATACATCTGTAAAGGCTGGTGAAAGTGGAATCCACTCTTGATCTTTAAATTTAACACTTGAAGTCAGTCCTTTTTTAGTTTTAAAGTTATCTAAACTAAACCCAGATTTAAGTTCTGAGGAGACTGCTTCCGATAGGGATTTTTTACTTTTAGCCATACGTTTTTATTATTTAAAATGGTAAATCATCATTATCTTTATCATCAAATAAAGAGTCAAACTTATCTACAGGAGCCTTAGTATCCTTTTTAGATAAACTATAATTTGATTTAGGATCAGATGTAGTGTCTTTATCAAAATCTGATGATTTTTCAGAAATGATTGCTCCTTCTTCAGCTTCAGCTTCTGGATTGATAAATCTAGCTAATAATTTCTTGATAGCATCATAATCTTTCTTATATTTACCTTGAAGCTCTAAGATATCATTTTGATTTTCTAACCATCCTTTAATTTGATCAGCATCTGTACTTAATGGAGATGACTTACGTTTAGGGGTAATTGTAGATAATAAAACTTGTCTTCCACCTACATCACCATACTTAGCTTCTAATGTAAAATCAATTCCTTCATTGATGTCAGTGTAATCACCATAATCAGGATCATCTGCTAAACTTAATAATGATTGATAAATATTTTTACCAAACTCCCAAAGACGAACTCCTTTGTCTTCTTCTCCTCTAACAATTACTTGAGCGAAAATCCTCATTTTAGGATCAATCTTCTTAGCTAATTTCCAATTATCGCTTTCATTAGTTTCACGTAATTTCTTAGCAAATTCTACAATTGGATCTTCTTCACCCCAATTACTTAAAGAATAAATAGCAAATTTATCAAAACCATAATGAAGTGATACTTCTTTAAAGGGCCATTCTTTGTTAAATTTTGAGGGAACAATTCTAAGTTGATACTTACCTTCTTGCTTAGGTTTCCAATAAAGTGTTGTGTAGTCAATCTTTTCTCCTTTTGATTTACCAGAAGTAGATTGTAAAGAGCCTAACTTACTCTTAATCATGTTTAAATCCATAATATAACTTTTATTTATTAATGTAACTAAATATAATAACCTTTTTGTTGGAGGCCAAACACCCCTTTAACCTTTTTATAAATCAATAATCTTAAATATTTTAGTATTTAATTGTTTAATTTCATTATGTTGGGTTAGTAATATACAATTTCTATAGTGTTGCCAGTCAATTGGGAATTGAGTATCTACAACACCACCATTTAATGATTTAATTAACTCATTTAGAGCATTTATTGTATATAAGGTATTAGTATCTTTTTTTCTATGTACTAATATTGTGTTTGATGGAATTTCATTAAGATTCCCTTGATCAACATTGTATGTGATAACATATTCTTCATTACTTTTTATATATAATGCAAAAATCTTGTTATACAATATATCATACTTTTTCTGAATACTCTCAATTAGGGAGTCCATCTCATTAAGAGTAGTAAAAGTACAAAATAATTTATTGTTCATGGAGGTAGTATCAATGGATGACGCAAAGTCATACTGATGATACATATGTGATATTTCTGGTGAGCTTATATTCATAACTTAATTTTTAAAAATTGTAGTTTATACCTTTTTGGGCTTTAATATTTAATTTATATTTACTAAAAATATCCTTTATTTTAAGCATAACTTCTTTTTCACTTTTATCAACATCAAATAAGAAGGAATCATACACATATAATACTAATTTTGTGTTTTTACCTCTTAAGAGTTTTAATACATCCCATAAGATAACAATATTATTTGACGTCTCCAAGTTTTGAAGAAGATAATTTAATAACTTTTGAGGATTCATATTTTCCAACTCTTCTTTTTTATATACATGGTTTGATATTGGGCAAATAATTTCTCCTTTACTATTAAAGATTTCCGACATCTCCTCTGTGTATTTCTTTACTTTACTAAAGAATTCTAGATGTTCATATTGTTTAAACACCCCACCATAAAGTTGTTTAAATGTTAGCTCTTTAGCCTTTTGGTAATCCACCCCATACATTTCAGCAAAGGATTGATGAATATCTTCTCTATCAAATTCATACCCAATAACCCTAGACAATAAAGTAGGGTGATAAGCACGTATGTCCATATCCACAAAAAAGTCATTCCTCGGTCTAAAACACTCCCTCTCACCATTTTTCTTATTTAAGGCTGAAAAGTTAATCCCACCAAAAGCATTAGAAGGTCTAGTGGTTAAGGTGTTGAGATTATACTGGGTATAAATATAGTCTTTAGCTGGGTATTCAAAATATTCATTAAATAATTCATTGTCTATTTTAAGTCCATTTCTCTCTATCATATTAAATACCAAAGATGCTTTAGTATCATAAAATGGATTTATCTTAGATTGAAAGTCTTGATTTACATACAACTCTTCACAATACTCATAGTGTTTAGCTATAGGAATAATTCTATTTATATCTACTTTTGTAGTGTATTTGTTGTAATAAAATTTATATGCTTGTGGTTCATCCGGTATATATGTAGGGGAGATTGGTTTGGATTGATGGCAAGCTTTATGAAAATAATAATGTAAGAATTTCTTTTTATCCCTAACATATATTGTTTCAATCCCATCAAGTAATTCTGTTAGTAAACTATTTTCAACGGTAAATGCCTCACTATGGTCTATAGTCACCATATACCCCTTATCTCCATTTAGTGGTTTTATATACACTAAAGAGATATTATTTAAGACAGGATGAACAGTGTTAGAGAATGGTATAACTTCAACAAATGCTTTTTTATAACCTTTTATTCTAAAACTATTTATTTGGTCTTTATTTTCTATTAACCAAAACATATGATTAAAGATAAAAAAAAGACCTTGGTAGTCCAAGGCCTTTTAATATTAAGATAATAAAGATTAATTATTATGTAGCTGCGAATGCTGCAGTAACTGCAACTGCACCTGTACCACTACCCATAATAGTTCCTTCTACATGCCATTGTGTTCCATTAAATACAAATAATAATTCTGTTCCAATACCTGGACCTGCGTTAGTTGCTCCAGTTAAATTTAAGAAATCATCACCTGTACCATCTGCTACATCAGATGCAAATACTACACTATTAGCAGAATTTGTAGCTTTAAAGATAATAGATGTGTTAGCGAAAAATTCACCGGCTGTTCCAAACTTATGTACATCAGAATCACCAACAACAGCAATATATCTACATAGGATAATGTCTCCTGTTGTACAAGTACTAGCTGCAGGTAATGTGAAGTTAGCTGGATCTTCCTCATTAATTAAATTATAAGAGTTAAGAGCTAATTCTGCAGTAGCTGTAACAGTAGTAGCTGTAGTAAATCTAAATGGTAATCCATGACCCTCTAATATATTTAAACTACTATCAACTAGTTCATCATAATCAGTTTTACCTAATTTAAGTTGTGATTCTTTTTCTC
>Ga0070748_1001056_pt1 | contig 13030 bp, 5 predicted proteins | sample VirMetDEL_Nov_12_FD_77015 | JGI IMG/M metagenome (GOLD analysis project Ga0070748, IMG submission 77015) | Aqueous microbial communities from the Delaware River and Bay under freshwater to marine salinity gradient to study organic matter... | ecosystem: Environmental > Aquatic > Marine > Coastal ...
AGTCATTGTGCTTGAATATATTTCAGACGGCTTAGGCACTGATGCTGAAATGAAAGTAAATAAGCTAGCTGAAGAAGCTTTATATAAACATATTGCATACAACGTTCTAGCGGTTAAAAGAAACATATCTGAGTATATAGTACAAAGATATAAAAAAGAACGCAGAGCGGCTCTTAGAAACGCTAAGATAAGGCTTTCTAACCTTAAGATATCAGAAATATCTCAAGTTATGAGAAATAAATCGAAACAAATTAAACACTAGCAAATGGCTGAAGATAAAAGAACTTTTCTTCAAGGTAAAATGAATCAAGATTTAGACGATCGTGTTTTGCCTAATGGAGAGTATCGTAGTGCTCAAAACATACAGATAACAACTTCAGAGGTTTCAGATATAGGATCAATACAAAACTTACTAGGTAACTCTAAAATAGGTAGAAGTATGTTTCCTGGGATAAAAAACGTTGAAACAATAGGTGTTTTTTTTGATGAAAAAGACAATAGAATTTTTTACTTTGTAACAAACTACACTTGTAACGACTCAGATAAAAAAGGCTTAATCGGAGGTATTAACGGTCCAACAACAGCAATACAAGCCAGTTTACAACCAAATGTTGATAATTTGTTTTGTGGTATTTACATGTATAACGCTGGTTCTCAACAGCAGCAACAAGATCCTATATTATTGGTTTCAGGTTTGTTTTTAAACTTTAGCAAAACGCACACAATAACAGGCGTAAACTTAATAGAAGATTTATTGTTTTTTACAGATGGTTTAAATCAACCTAGAAAAATAAACGTTAAAAAAGCGCAGCTAGCCCCAGCTACTAGTAATAATCCTTATTATACTAAAGAAGATAAAATAAGTGTAGCAAAGTTTTCTCCATTTATGCCGGCCTTGTTGTTAGATTATGATCAAACAACTTTAAACAACAATGTTCCCACCGAAGCATCGCCTACATCTTCAATGCAGTCAAACGTTAGTTTTCCAGATGATTTTATAGAGGAAAAATTTGTTAGATTTTCTTATAGATATAGATTTATAGATGGCGAGTATTCTGTTATAGCTCCATTTACTCAAGTTTGTTTTGTACCTAAAACACACAGCTTTTCTTCTAATAAAATGCAAAAGATTTTAAAAAGAGGTCAAGCTTATTTTCAAGATGAAAACGGAGATTCAGACGGAATGGTTAACTCTATAAACTCTGTAAACTTAAATATAATACTACCCTCTTCTAAACTTATAACTGATTTAGATATAAACGGCATAGAAATACTTTACAAAGAATCAAACAATAGTGTTATAAGAGCTGTTGAACTTATAGAAATTAAAAACGAAAATGCTTCAGATTTAGTTACACCTGACGATGGTGTAAACTTTGAGCAAAACAAAGGTGTTTTTCAATATAAATATAAATCAACACTACCATATAAAACATTACCAGCAAATCAACTACCTAGAGTGTATGATAATATACCGCTGTCTGCTAAGGCTCAAGAAATAGTTGGGAACAGGGTTGTGTATGGTAATTTTGTTCAAGATAGATCTCTGCCTTCTGAAAAAGGTATTGTAGGTTTAAACTTTAATACTTCATATGATGCTAAGTATGATATAACAAACTCTTTAGGTAATGCAGATTTTAATAACTATTATTTACATAAAGAATATCCTTATCACTCAATAAAGCAAAAAAGAACTTACGAAGTTGGAGTTGTATTATCTGATAAATTTGGAAGACAGTCACCTGTTTTAACTTCTGTTATTGGAGATGGTTCTATTACTGTTGATGCAAAATCTAGCACATTTAATAGCAGTACTTGGTCTGAAAACAATATTTTAACTATTCAAGAAACAACGCCGGGAAATCAAGACTACTGTGGAGATGCTTTAACAATAACATTTAATAGAGAGATACCTAACGCATATGGTAAAGGCACTTTAGTTCCAATAAACAGAGAACTAACAACTACTACACACCAATTTGATGTTTTTAGAGGTACGTTTTGGACAGAAGTGCTTATGGCTGGTGGCCCTCAAGGTGGTACTGGTATTAGTCAAACTTTAAACTACCAAACATTTCAATCAACACCTTTAGAGTTTATCACCGGAACTTTTTTATATACTGATCAAAATCTTTCAAATGTTTTTACTGGTTATTCTGCTTTATATATGAATAATGGTACAGAATCAGATGGTATTGCCAGTACTTTTGAAATAATTCAAATAAATTTAGATCCAAGTAGTGGAGAAATATTAAGCCAAACAACGTTTCCTGAATTTACATTTCAAAGTGATATTATAAATATAACAACACCTACTGTTCAAATAGCTAGTGCAGGAGACGATAACGTTGGTGTTATAAATGGTGCTAGTATAAGTACTAACGTTGTAAATGACTCTAATGGCAATTTTTTTGAAGGCCAAGTTGTTATTGAAAACACCAGTTTTCAAGTTTTCTTTAATTTAGGTGATTATTTAAAAGGTCAAAACACAGACTTTGTTCAAATAATAAACATAACAACAGGGAGTGGTAATTTAGTGTTACACTGTGATGGTGAGCCAAGCTTAAGCTATAACGTTCAAAGTAACAATGTTCCTGATAATTATTATTTTTATACTTATAAAATAACACCACATGGATGGTATTCTTATAGAGTTGTTGTAAAACAAGTAGAGCAAGATTATTATAATGTATATACTCCTGGTGTTTTTGATTTTGACAATGATAGAGATGACGCAAGAACTTACGTGCCTATACTTTCTGACAACATAAATAAAGTTACTAGAGATATAGAATTTTCTAATACTCAAGAAATTGGCTTGAGTACTAGTAAAGATAAACTTTTTCCAAAAGTAATACCCAATGCTTCTAATGCCGCTTTATCTTTACAGAGCAGTAATGATGTGTTAGATGTTATTAGTATTGGAACTGCAAAAGAGCAGGGAATTAAAAACGAAAACGAAAAAGTTCTTGCTTTTGTTTCAGAAACAAGTAAAAACCCTTTAATGGCACAAATACCGTTTGGTGGGTCAACTGGCAATAATATAGGCTCTAATACTGAATCAGGTTTAACGGGAAGAACACAAACGCTCACAGTAAACACCAACAGCGAGAATAGTGCTGTTGTAGCCACCGTTTTTACGTCAGGTAAAAAAGTTCTAAAAATAAATGGCGGTGATTCTACTCAATTTAAGTTAGGTGAATACTTAAAAGGAGGTAGTACAGATTTGGTTAAAATAATAAAAATAAGTACTGTTTCGCCTGTAGTATTTGTAGAATGTGATGGTGAAATATCTGAAGATTACAATGACCTTAACAATGGTGAAAATATAAAAATTTACGAATACAAATATGGAGTTCAAGACAATTTAGCTGTTTTTGAAACAAAACCTAATGAATCTGCTTTAGATATATACTACGAAACATCCACAGCTGGGCTTGTACATGAGTTAAATGAAGCTTTAGCTATTCCCTCTATTGTTGATAAACTTGAAATTGAACCTAATTTATCAGAAGATATTTTATATTGGGATCAAGGTGTTTGGCAAGGCCAATATGCTGGCATTATTAACTTTTTAGACACATTAGACAACAATGTTACTAGTCAAGATATAATACAAGTAAACTTAAACTCTATAAGAGCTTTTGTTGAAACAGATCAAGGTGTTGCTTTTCCATCTATTGCAGAAACTATTATAGATGATCCAGCTTTAATGCCTTTTGAGATATTGTTTTCTGATAATGAGTGGAGAATAAAACCTAAAAATAATTTTTATCATAGTGTTGTTGAAGATAATCAGTTTAGTGCATATGAGTTCGATGTTAGCTTTATACACCAACAAACTTCAACTCAAACAGTGCAAGTTGATAATCAAACATTTAAACTAAGTCTTCAAAACGTTGCGCCTATAGTTGAACCAATTATAGATATTGAGGCTAGTATAAGAAGTTCTTCAGATTCTACTAGTGAGTCTGTTGGTCAAATATTTGCTTTTAACGGTAGTGTTGATGAGCAAAATAATACTAAAGGGTTGCTTTATTTTTCAACAAATGTAAACCCTCAGCAAGCTTCAGGTACTATAAATATTACCGATGGAGACAATACTACAAGTGTACCTGCTTCTACAGCTTTATATGATAACAACGGTGATCTAATAAAAGAATTAGAAATAAACAACACAACAGGAGAGATATTTGTTAGAAATGAATATTTTTACGGGGTTTTAAATAAAACTTTTGACGTGCATGTTTATGATTCTGATTTTAACAATTTAGATTCATTTGAGTACAACGCTGATGACACTGGTATTTTACTTGGTAGAAGATCAATTACAACTGTAAACTTCACAATGACAGCTGACTTAATAGTTATTGATGGAGCATCAGAAGATTCAGCAGCTAATCACCCTTATTATTTAGTTACAAACGTAGATGTAATACAAGGTCAAGATATTTTTAATCAAGATCTTTTTGTAGGTGAGGATCTTGATCATTTAAACTGTTATTGGACGGAAAACCCTTCTAGTATTACTGGTACTAATACTGTTTTTGCAGGAAGTCAATACAGTCAACAAGCAATGCCTTCAGCACCTAGACACTCTAGTAGTGGTGAGTATTTTATGTTTAGTTGGCTTGATGGACAATCGAGAAATGATCCTGCTCAGTTGTGGTCTATAAGAATAGACGAAGCAACTGGTGAACCTAGAGTTAAAAAATACGAAAAACAATCAGGAAGACCAGAAAGTTCTACTAGTAAGTTTATATATTGGAATCATATTATGCCTAGCTCTTATAGAGGAAGAGTTCCTGATGAGTACCCGTCATTCCTTGGCTTATTTGTTGCTACTATAACAATGGGAGGTGTTATTATAAGTCAAGAAAAACGTGACGGTGGATTTAATGGTGATGTTCCTCAAAATATAGATATAACAGGTTATCAAAACACAGGTATAAGCCACAGCCACACAGACGGTAGCCCAACGCTTCTTGGAACAACCGGAGAACAAACAGACGTTAGAGATTTATTAAATTCCGGCGTTACTCAATGGGATTTTGAACACATGAGTAATGGTCCTTTTAGTTGCACTGATTCTGGAACTTATGGTGATGGTGGTTTTACTTTTGATTTTAACCCTATAACAGGCGAGGGTCAAGGTAGTTATAAATACTACACTATAGGTAATGAGGTTTCAGGAGCCTTTTGTCATCCAAAAGATAGAAATATCAGTGATAGATACATGTATCAAACAAATCAAGATTTACAGATATTAGGCTATGAATACAAAGTTGTTTACACTATACAAAGATTAAGAGGTCCTAATGATCATCAACGATTTTTTGTACCAAGAGTGTTTTTAGCTAGAAAAGGAAATGGTTAATATTTTTTTGATTGTAGAAAAAATTAATAATAAGTAATATATATTAAATGGCTGTAACATTAAGAATAAAATACTTTAACACCATGATATTGAGACAAGAACCTGTTTTAGCTACCAGCAAAACAACGTCTTGCTCTACTTCAGTTTCTGCACCAGCAGAGTCATCGTCTATAGATGTTACTAGCTCTACACTTTCTAGCTTAGAAGCAAACACTTCTTATGTTATAGGTGGGCCTGGGGTTAAAGATGACACAACCGGTAAACTAAACACAGATAAAGATTTATTAACTTTTGACAACGGTGTTAAGAACAAAATAGAATTAGGTGTTGTTTTAACGTTTTCATCTTCAACACCATACGCTATTAATACTCAATCTAAAAACGAGTGGCATATTGAAGAGTCTAGAATAAAAGGCGGCTTTAACGAAGATGCTATTGATTATGGACCAAAGGCTTTTGCTGTAGATAAAAAATATAATAGAAAACATAGAGAGAATTCTATGATATACTCTGGCATATTTAACTCTAGAACAGGCATAAACAATACAAATCAATTTTCTATAGCCGAGAACATAACTAAGTCAGTTGATTTATCTTATGGTTCTATACAAAAACTTTATGCAGAAGATACTAACTTACTTATATTTCAAGAAAACAAAGTAAACGGTGCGTTAATAGATAAAGACGCTATATTCACAGCTGAAGGAGGTGGTCTTTCAACTACAGCTAAAGTTGTGATTGGACAAATAACACCTTATTTAGGTGAATTTGGTATAGGTAAAAACCCAGAAAGCTTTGCTGTATTTGGATTCCGTAAATACTTTGTAGATAAAGATAGAGGTTCTGTTTTAAGACTGTCTAGGGACGGTATTACAGAAATATCATCATATGGTATGAGAAGTTTTTTTAGAAAACACCTAGCTCAGTCTGATAGCATTAGAGGGTTTTTTGATATTCATACTAGAAACTATACGCTAAACCTAAAGCTTAACACTTTTGTTTTATCAAACTTGCAAACTTTTTTATCAAAAGTAAATTCTGTAGTTTCAAAAAGTTCTAAAGGTAAAAAAATAACTTTATCTAAAAGTTCAAACACTATATCTCCGGGTCAATTTATTTCAGGTAGTGGAATTAAAGATTTTTTTAGTAGAGTTACTAATGTTTCTTCAAACACTGTAACACTTAGTAATAGTGTTGTTGTTAGAAGTGGTCAAGAAGTTTCTTTTAGATCTTCAAATGAATTTGGAGTAGAAGTAAATAAAACTGTTACTAATTTTAAAACTTTAGTTTTTAGTGATAAAGTAAATGGTTGGAGTTCTTTTATGACATACAACCCTAGCTTTGGCGGCAGTTTAAATAATTCTTTATATACTTTTAATGGTGGTGATTTATATAGACATTATGATCAAAACGTAGATAGAAATACTTTTTATGAAGAGTTTCAGCCTAGCACTATAACAGTAGTTAGTAATCAAAATCCATCTCTTGTTAAACACTACAAAACAGTTAATTACGAGGGCACAAACAATTGGAAGGTTATAAGCATGAAGTCACCTGCTGAAGATGTTCAAAATTACAATGCATATCCTATACCTGGTAATATATCAGGTAGATATCTACAAGAAGGTTCTGTTAAATTTGCTGGTTTTACTCCTTTAGAAAAAAAGTATTTTGCTAATGTAATAATAAGAGATACTTCTAGTATAACAGGTATAAGTAGTTTAAACTCTACAGGTGTTAAAGGATTTTTTACTGAAGCAATTTTTGAACACGAGCCAGTTAACAACGATAAAACCGTAAATAAAACTAAAAAAGCTGAGTTATTTTCAATAGGATTTAACTACGAGCAATCTTTATATTAAATTTAATGAAAAATAAATTAAGCAATTACAAACAAAAACTTGAAAATTTACAAAATCTTTTAATTGAAAATAACGATATAGAAGGCATATATGGTGATGGTAAAAACTTAGTTAATAACGACGTTTTTAAAATAACACACGATTTTTCTGATCAACTATATATGAGAAAAATGATTATGCCCGCTGGATCGTTTGTTGTAAGTGCGATACATCATACAGACCATTTTTGGTTTTTAATGACTGGTAGAATACTAGTTACAACTGATGATGAAGAAATAGAACACATAGCACCTTGCTATGAAAAGTCAATTAAAGGAGCTAAAAGATTAATTAAATGTTTAGAAGACTGCGTGTTTATAAACGTTCATAAAAATCCTACAAATACAGAAAATATAGAAGAAGTAGAAGAGTTGTTATACTCTTTTACTATAAAAGAATACAATAAAAAAGAAAAACTATGGCAGGAATAGTAACAGCCGGAATAATATCTGGCGCAGGATCAGTATTAAGCGGCGGCATATCGGCAATAATGGGTGGAGCTGCAAAACGTAGAGCTAGAAGACGTCAAAAGCGGCTAGAGGCTCAAATAGCAAACCTAGAAGGCTCTAGACAGGATATAATAAATCCATTTGCTGGCGCAAAAGACATGCTTACAAATCCTTTTGCTAACTTAACAGTAGCCACTCAAGCGGCTGAGTTTCAAGCACAACAAACTGATTTGTCACTAGCAAGTACATTAGATACTCTTAGAGCCACGGGCGCTGGAGCTGGTGGAGCAACAGCATTAGCCCAAGCGGCTTTACAGAGTAAACAAGGTGTTTCTGCTAGCATAGCTCAACAAGAAGTGCAAAACGAAAGATTAAGAGCACAAGGACAACAACAACTAGAAAGAGCTTTGTTTGATGCTGAAGCTAAAGGCAAACAATTTGTTTTTGGTGCTCAAGAAAAAAGAGAAATGCAAAAATTAAATAGACTATCTTCAATGGCTGGAGGTGCTTCACAACAAGCGGCTGCAGCTGAAAGCGCTCAAATTCAAGGTGTTGGACAAATGGTTGGAGGTATTGGAAGCGTTTTAGCCGGTGGAATAGGTGGTGGTAAAGACGGCAAGTTTGGATATTCTGGAAGATTTTAAAGCTAGTTAAAATTAAATTAATAAATTAAAAAAATGGCAAAACAAACAACAAGATCTCCTTTTAGAACAACTCCAGGATCGTACGAAGCTCCTGTGGAAGGTATAGTAGACTACGGTGCTTTTCAAAGAGGGTTTGATTCTAGTTTTATAGTACCACAACCTGAAGAAGAAATAGATCCTTTGGTATATGAAAAACAAAACGCTATTTATGTAAAAAATGAAGACGTGACTACTGACGATATGGTATTTAATACTAATATTGCAGATCAGGTAAATAATGGTATTGCAGTTTATACAAAAAAAATAAACGGAAGGTTAAATGAACTTGCTTCTGGAGGAAAACCTAATCAACAAGCAGTTAATAACGAAATACAAAATTATGGTAATTTTAAACAGCAAATAACTAATTTTCAAGGCTTTAATGCTGCTATTTTAGATGCAGAAGAAATAATTGATAGAAGGCTTACAAAAAACATAACTTTTGGTAAAAAATCTAATGGTGAAACTATTAGTGTTTTAGATTTTTATAATAGAAAAAATCAAGGTGAAAATAGTTATACTGGCATTAGTTCTAGTTTAGATCGAAACGATAGACTAATAGTAAATTTAAATTCTAACGGATTTGAAGTAAATTTAAACAACCTTAGCGCAGAAAATGCAAGTGATTTTTACATAGCAAGATCTGATTTAAACGGGATTCTTAAAGAGTTTGAAGCAACTCCAGAAGGAAAAGCAACAAATATTAATAGTGTTCATAGAAGTACAACTACTGCTCAAAGTACTTATGATTTAGCTGGTGGAGATAGACAGCAGACAGGAACCACAACAACAGGTGCAATACGTGAAGATGTTTATACAGAAATAGACACAGCAAGTAAAAATTACGGTAAATCACTCACAAGTAAAGAATATAATCATCAATACAACTCTTTATATGTTGATATTTTGTTTGGAACAGACAACGAGAAAAACTTTGATAACCAAGTTTCTGGCGGATATATAGACGCTTTTAAAGATGGTAAATTTGTAGCTAGCGACGGCACTGGATATAGTTTTGAACAATTTAAAAATGAGTTTTTTAAAAAAGACGGATCTATTCCTTCTTATGTTAAAGACGAATTAGTACGGCAGTATGGCTCAGATTATTACAAAATTAATTCAGGTAGTGGTCACCATGTAGACAAAGGAAATGGTCATGCTGGAAGGGTTGATGATGTTGTAACTCAAAAAACATCTACCGAGAATAAAATAGAATCCAGTGGTTTAAGCTTTAATTTTGGAGGCGTTGGTGTTGATGAAACTCTTTATAATGCTATATCAGAAACTGATAAATACGGAAGATCTGATGATATTGCTGGTACTTTATTTTTTACTAAAAATTTAACTACAGGAGATAATCAAAACCCTACTTTTGATCAACAAATGTTAGTTTCTGTTAATCCTAGTGCTAGCGGCACTGGCACAAAGCAAGTTATATTTAATTTAAATAAAGGTAAGGATGGCTATGATCCTAAATTTATTGTTTATGATTTTGGATATTCTATGGCACAAGATGCACCAAAAGTATACTTAGACAAAGAAGGTGAAGTTGTTAAAAAAGGATCAAAAGGAGCTATAGAGGTTATTCCAAAAACAGCTCAAGAGTATGTGCAAAGTCGTTTTTCTACTAAAGCTGATCAAAAGAAATATTCTAAAACAATAAACGATGTTTACGATACTAGAAAAAAGAATTACGCAAAAGAAAATTTTATTGAAAACTACATGAGTAGAAACAACGCGACTAGAGAAACAGCAGAAGCAGCTTACGATATTGAACAAATTATGAATAAATAATTAAATTAAATAAAAATGACTTTACAAGAGTATATTAAAAGTTTAAGAGATCAGGGATTAACACAAGATGAAATGATACCTTTAGTTATGGAGTTTAAAGCTAATGGTGGTCAAGTTCCAGAGCAAAATACTACTGGTGAAAATTTTCAACAAGACGGTGTAGCGGGTGCGGATGCGCCGTCAGTAATAACAGCACTAGAGAGTACGGGCTTAGACTCGGATCTTGGTCCTTTGGACTTTACAGGAAGTGATCTATTTGCATTACAGCAAACCCAAGATATATTAGATACTGATATTACAGGTAAAAAAGTGCAAAGTAGCAAGCCTATGTATCAAGAAAAAACTAAAAAAGAAGAACCAAAACCTTCTAAACCTATTGATTTTAATAAATTTTTTCCTGATGCAAAAAAATTTAATGCTATAACTAACGAAACAGATTTTGTTAATAACACTAAACAGTTTTTAAACAATTACGGTTTTACTATAAAAGAATCTGTGCCAGGTAGCGATGTAGTTGTAATAAAAGCTGAAAGCGGAAAAGAGCTAAAGTTAGATCTTCAAAACGTTTTAGGTAAATCAGAAATTTTTACTGGAGAAAGAATAGAAGAAGCTGGTGTTGATCTTTTTAATCCTTTTAAAAATTTTGTAAACGAAAATAAATCAACAGAAAATAAAAGTAGATTAAACTTAGTTAACAAGCATAACTTTGAGTATGAAGAAATACCAACTGATTTTAAAGAAATATTAAAAGAAGGTAAAACTGAGTTTTTAGGCTTTGACAAACAAGGTTTTCCTAGAACTAAAGAAGATTTTGGTGAAAAATCTGTAGCAGGAAAATTTAGTGTTAATCAAGTAAATCAATTTAGTGATGTATTGAGTAATACTATAGACGTTTTATTTAAGAAAAATGATTTAACAGAAGACGGTATAGATTTTAAATCAGATGTTAGTAATAATTTTTCACTATCTGAAGCCTATATGGGTCTTGTTGAAGCAGGAGATAGTAAAATAAATGAAATACAAACAGGCATAATAGACAATGCTGTTGATTATATTTTAGAAAATAAAAATGTTTATTTAGATAATAAAAATGTTTCTAGAGATGATCTAAGAAAAACAGTTGCTAAATTAGGTAATCAAGCTTTTACAAGAAACACAATACAAGCAATATCAAACTTAGATAAAAAAAATCAACAAATTAGAATAAACGCCGAGTCTCTAGATGTTACATTAGAAAGAGAACAACAGCAAACTAATTTTTTGTTAAAAAACAATAGCGTAGAAGACGGTTTAATATCTAAACACGAGCTAGAAAGAGATCAAATTTTAAAAGAGCTTTTAAATATACAAGACAAAGTAGACAACAATGTTTTAAATGTAGAAGAAACAGAAGCTCAAAGAAAACTATATTTAACTAAAAAAACTGAATTTGATAATTTAACGACTTTAATAGACAATATTAAAATTGATACAACTAAAAAAGACTATACAGACTCTTATGGTAATCCTATATTAGAAAGTCAAATAAAAACTGCTGAAAAAAATATAACAACAAAAGCTCAAAAAAATAATTCATTATCTTTAAGAGAGGCTTTGAGACAAGAGTATTTAACTTTAATAAAAGAGCAAGATCAATTAACTTCTTCTGCTTTAAATATTGATATATCAAAAGACGATTTTTCAGATATGTTTAATACTTTAGGTTTATATGGTAAAAATAGAAACCTACTATCTTTAGATAAAGCTTTAAAAGCCTCAAGAGTAGGGGTTGGGACTGGTAGTGGTTTTAATCAAATGACCGCAGATGTTAAAGAAAAACTTATTTTAAATTCAGAAACAAGAAAAACATTAGAAAACTATAGAGCAGCCCAAACAGATTTAGATACAAGATTTGAAGCTATAAAAAACTTATATTTATTAAATAAAAGTCCTGAAAATTTAGAAAAAAATCTTTTGGCTGACTTTGTGTTTGAAGCTGTAAATGCAACAGGTATATTAGGTAATAGAAAAGAAGCTATGCTAACTGTAGGTACTTCTAGAAACACTAAAGACATTATAGATAATTATTCTAGAGAATATAACGCTGTTAATATAGACGAGATAAACTCAGGTGAAGTACCTTCTATACAGTTTAATGAAAAATCACAAAAAGCTTTAGAAAGAACAGTTCTTGACGAGATAGTAGAAGGCACAGGTGCTTTTGTGCCATTAATGGCAGAGTTTGCAGTATTAACTACTGCTACTCAAGGTGCTGCTACTTTGTTGGGAGCTGGTAACTTTTTAAGAAGAATTAGCCAAAGTAAAAGTATTTACGACAGAGCCAAGTATATTGGTATAATGTCTGGAATTGAGGAAGTTAAAACACAGGCTATAGGTTTTAAAACAGGTTCTGGATTTGCTTTTGGTGTTGTTGGAGGTGTTACACCTAACGTTAAATTAAAAGGTAGATATAGTTTTTTTAATGGCTTTATTAATAAGGTTTTTAAAGGATCCGTAGTGGGTGTCGCAGCGGGTGAAGCTGCTCAAGTAACAGAGCATTTTATTGAAGACTTAAATTCTGATGTTGATTTTGATACTTTTATAAAAGAAACTTACACAGACGCATCGTCTCAAGCAATTGCTAGAAGAATGTTCACTAGTGCTGGTACTTTTGGTTTACTAGGATTTACACATTTAAGAAAAGCAGACGTATCTTTTAAAGCCTATGAGTCTAAAACTAGAGAGTTAATGAGTCAATATGCTCTTCAATCTCAATACATAGAAACTCTTAAATCAGAACTAAAAGATCAAAGACCAGTAGCTAGTGAAGGTGGACCTATAAAAACA
>Ga0070748_1001057_pt1 | contig 13010 bp, 14 predicted proteins | sample VirMetDEL_Nov_12_FD_77015 | JGI IMG/M metagenome (GOLD analysis project Ga0070748, IMG submission 77015) | Aqueous microbial communities from the Delaware River and Bay under freshwater to marine salinity gradient to study organic matter... | ecosystem: Environmental > Aquatic > Marine > Coastal...
ACATTGTTACCAATTATTGTAGGGTGTTTTTTATAAGTGCAATGAATAACCGCACCATCTTGGATATTTACTTTATTTCCAATTTTAATATAATTGACATCTCCTCTTATTACGGCATTAAACCATATACTACAGGAAGTTCCAAAAGAAACCTCTCCAACTATAGTAGCATTTTCGGCCACGTAACAATCTTGAGGAATGATTGGGGTTTTTCCGTTTACAGATTTTATTAACATTGAAAACTAATTTTAATTAATGGCTGGGCAATTGCATTCGTACTTAACCGGTTTGCAAAACAAATCGATTCCAAGAGTAATTTGGTGGTAACCACCATTATCAAATTTTACAGGCCCAGAAACATGAGAATAAGTATAAGCAAACATAAATTTATTAAAATTCACACCTACTATCGGAGTTATGTATTGTAGTTTTTGGGACGATACGCCAGTCCCATTTGTATATTCAGCTCCATCTAGGCTCCTTCTGTAAGACAAACCTCCCCAAATACTACCAAAATCCATGTTTTTATAAGCTTTCATATTCAAGTCAAACGATTTTTCTTTTGTTTGATCTACTAATTGAAACAATATGGAGGGCTCCCATAAGATGCCATATTTATTTCCAAAAACATAACCAGCACTCAATAAATACTTTCTTAGATTATCGCTTTCGTATTCTGTGTAAATATCACGTCGTGTTTCAATGGCATTTTTTACGGTTCCATGAACATAAAAATCCAAATAATTATAAGAAGCCCCAATGTCAAAGTTAACATAAGAGTCCTTTTGCACAACAGTTCCATCAATTATTGGATCAAAATCACCCGATTGTAAAAAACTAGTTTCGTCTAATTGACTCTGAATCAATCCTGCACTTATTCCAAATGACAATTGATTCAAATCTATTTCATCCCTGGAAAACATAAGATGATATGCATAAGTAAGTTTAACTCCTTTTTGAGAATGGTAACCATTTTTGTCATTAAATACAATAATACCTGCCCCCGCTTTCTCTCCAACCCTACCGTTAAAACTCAGCGTTTGAAGTTCTGGTGCCTCATCTTGACTAAACCACTGCTTGCGACCTGTAAGTCTTATCTTAGCACAATTAGCAGCTCCCGCCATCGAAGGATGTATTAAGTAATAATTATCTGAAAGATAATCAGAATATACTGCTATTCCTTCTTGAGAAAATGAATAAGAAGTAGCTAATAAAAATAATAAAACTATTTTAATTCTGATATACATTGAAATAAGATTAACAAAAATGAATACTACTTAATTAATTTAAATGAACTGAATACCAACTCAATAACTAAAATAAAGTTAATTTATTCATTTATATATCAAATATAGGTATTCATAGAAAATAACTTTACTAAATTTGTAAAAATTTACAAAAAGTCATGACAAAAATAACAATAAAGGAAACACAAAACCCTACTATACTTAAATTTGAATTTGAAGAATTTATCACTCAAAATGAAAGTTTTGAATTTAAAAATATAGACGAAGCGAAATCTTCACCATTAGCTCAACAACTTTTCTATCTTCCATTTGTAAAAACAGTTTATATTTCAGGTAATTTTATTGCAATTGAAAAATATAGCATCGTTGAATGGGAGGATGTAAAAGACGCTGTTGCTGAACAAATAGTTAGCTTTGTAGATAACGGAGGTACTATTATTACCATTGAGGAAAATAAAACTAAGAAACAACCCATTACCGTTTACGGAGAAACAACGCCAAATCCATCGGCTTTAAAGTTTGTAGTTAGTAGAATGCTAACTAAAAATGCTATTGAGTTTAAAAACATTGATCAAACAGCGCCTTCACCACTAGCAAAAGAACTATTCAAATTTCCTTATGTAAAAGAAATTTTTATTGACGAAAACTACATCTCTGTAACAAAATATGAAGTGAATAATTGGGACGAAATTACGTTAGAATTAAGAAGCTTTATCAAACAGTACATTGAAAATGGCGGTACAGTTTTAGACGAAAGTCTTATCCAAACTATTGAGAAAGATGAACAGACTAAAGACGCCACCTTTGATTCACTAGACGAAACTTCTCAAAAAATCATTAATATTCTTGAAGAATATGTAAAACCGGCTGTAGCTGCTGATGGAGGAAATATTGCTTTTGACTCTTACGATGAAAACAGTAAAACAGTTAAAGTTATCCTTCAAGGTGCATGTAGTGGATGTCCTTCTTCTACATTTACTTTGAAAAGCGGTATTGAAAACATGTTAAAAAGTATGCTGAACGACGAGAAAATTAATGTTGAAGCATTGAACGCTTAACTGCAAGAAACACAATAAACAGCTGATTTCTATTTATTTACAAAACTAACTCAGTTTTTTTTAACCTATTCGAAAAAAAATCAATAACTTTAGTTCTTAACCAAAAAAATAGAAATTATGTCAGTATTAAAAGTTATTGAAGTACTTTCCAGCTCTAATACTAGTTGGGAAGAAGCCACGCAAAATGCAGTTACTAAAGCATCCAAATCGGTTAAAAACATACGCTCTGTTTATGTTCATGAACAAAGTGCCACTGTTAAAGATGGAAAGGTATCAGAGTTCAGAGTCAATTTAAAAATAACATTTGAATTAGAATAGTTCATGTTAAAATTTAAAAAAAGCGTTTCTTTTGAAGCGCTTTTTTTATTTAATAGCTTTTATAAAATTTTCTATTGTCCATTAGAATTCATTTTCTTACTTAAAGCTATACTTAGATATAACAGTATAATGTAAATAGAATTCTTGAACATTTTTAATTTAAAATATTGATTACCAATAAAATATTAATATTCAAATAATCTTTAACTTCCAAAAAATGCTTACTATTGTATCCTAATCAAATAAAAATACCATGGGAGTAACTTCATTTTTAAAAAATTTATTTGGCTCAGCCAAAGAATCAACAGCAGCTTTAACAGACAAAGCGGAGAATGCCTTAGCAGAATCAAAGGAAGCAGCTGCTCCTTACTTAGAAAAAGCAGAACTTTTTAAGGATGAAGCTATAGAAAAGGTGAAAGAGGTAAGTGACGAACTAGCCGAGAAAGCCGAAACTGCTTTTGATGATGTTAAAGAATCTGTAGCTCCTTTACTAGATAAGGCCGACAGTTATACGGATCAAGCTAAAGAAACGATCAGTGAATTCTCAGATAAAACTGCTGATTTATTAGAAAAAACCATCGATAGTATCAAAGAAAATGCTGAAGAAGCAATAGAAAAAGTGGAGGATTTTGCTCAAGATGCTAAAGCAACAATAGAAGAAAAGATAGACACTTTTACCGAAAGAAATGCAAGTTCAGAAATAGCATCACCTAAAGAATAAGAAGTACAAATACACTTATAAAAACCATTTAATTTGTATTTTTGTACAATAAACTTCAACCTTCTCTTCCGAGAAGGTTTTTTATTAGAATAAAAATGACAGTAAATATTGATGCAGCGGCAAGCTATGCCAACCTATATATTAAAGAATTTCTTTCTTATTCTCCAAAGTTGATATCAGCTTTTATCATTTTGTTTATTGGTTTATATGCCATTCGTATTATTAATAGGCTCATTAGAAAAATAATGATTAAACGAGACTTGGACCCTACTTTAACCAAGTTCTTAGCTGACATATTACTATGGGTTTTGAGAGTATTGTTATTTGTAACTTTCATATCTAAGTTAGGTATAGAAACATCGTCTTTTGTTGCCATCCTCGGTGCCATGGGTTTAGCAGTTGGATTATCTCTACAAGGATCGCTATCCAATTTTGCAGGAGGAATGCTTATTATACTGTTCAAACCATTTAAAGTAGGTCATACAATAGAAGCACAAGGCGTTTTAGCTACGGTGTGTGAAATACAGATTTTTGTAACCAAATTAATCACTGCAAATAATCAGACGGTCTTTATACCTAATGGAATACTCTCTAATGGGACAATTACAAATTACTCTTTAGAGCCTACGCGTCGTGCTGATTTAACATTTTCAATATCTTATGATTCTGATATTAAGAAAGCCAAAGAAATAATTATAGCTATTTTAAACAACAACCCTAAAGTATTACAAACGCCAAAGCCTGAAGTTTTTGTCAGGAATCTTACAGATAGTGCAATTGAATTAGCAGTAAGACCGTGGGCTAAGAATGAAGATTTTGGGGTCGTTTTTACAGAAACATTAGAGAATTGTAAAATTGCTTTTGACCAAGCAGGCATCGCCATTCAACCCTTTGTGAAAGAAATGTCTAAAACAGAGGGGTAAAATCACTTTGAGTTCAACATTATTTCTTTGAAGTAGTAATTAAAAAGTCTTTTAAATAAAAGGGCTCAAAGTAAGCTACATCTACAGTGTCTTTATTTTGAAACTTCTGATAACTTAATATTCCCATTTCATTAGAGGAAGGATATACAAGCGTATCTAAAAACACAAAATTAGGTTTATTCATTACCGTTTTGCATTTTTCAGCACAATCTCCTACAAAGTAAACAGCTCCCTCTAATTCATTAAAAGAATCTTCAGATATAATCTCTGCCATAGTTGCTCTTTTCTGCTTTAAATCTGCCGTAAAGACCGCGCTATACACTTCCATTCGTCTAGCATCAATCATTGGAATAATTAAACCATCACTGATCTTAGCTTGAGCAGCTAGCGCCTGCAGAGTATCTACTGCAATTAAGGGGATTGATAGTGCATAACATAATCCTTTAGCTGCCGAAACACCAATACGTAATCCTGTATACGATCCTGGACCTTGACTCACAGCTACTGCAGATAAATCCTGGTACGTGATTCCGATATCTTGTAAGCATTTTTCGATAAAGAGATGCAAACGCTCAGCATGAGAATAACCTTCTTCTGAAATTTCATTACAAACCATAGTTGCCCCATCTTTTGCAATGGATACCGAACAGTTTTTTGTAGCCGTTTCAATATTGAGGATATACGCCATTTTTTAAATATAAGTTAGAATAGGATTAGTATAATTGCTGGTTACAAAGGAAGTCAAAACGCTTTAAAAAAACAATTCTGAAACCAAAAACAAAAGCTGCTTAGTAGAATCTACTAAGCAGCTTTTGTTAATGAATTGTAGCATTAAAGCACTACATATTAAAAAGTAAGAAAACTATTTTTTAGCATCTTTATCAGTAGTTTTAACTGTAATCTTATCACCAGAGTTCAGTTCTTTAGTAACGGTTGTATACGGTCCTGTAATTACTACATCTCCTTTTTGAAGTCCGCTCATAACTTCAATATTAGTATCATCTTGAATACCTGTTTTAATAACACGGATTTTTGCTTTATCTCCCACTTTTACAAAAACACACTCAAACTTTTTATCACTTTTTGGAGCTGCATTTTTATCTTCTGGTGTCTCTACCATTTGTACACCTTTCGTAGCTGCAGTATCAGACTTGATTACTATAGCACTAATAGGCACATTAATTACATTCTTTTTAGTCTTTGTAATAATATCAACAGTAGCAGTCATTCCTGGTCTAAACGGTGAATAAGCCGCAGGTTTTCCTTCTAATAAATCTTGGTAAGACTCTTTAACAATTCGTACTTTAACCTTAAAGTTAGTTACTTGGTCTGAAGTTAATGTACTGCTAGCAGAATTAGAAATACTCGTCACCACACCTTTAAATTTCTTTTTTAAATAAGCGTCTACTTCAACATTTGCTTCATCACCTACTTTAATTTTTACGATGTCATTTTCATTAACATCCACTTCAACTTCCATGTTGTTTAGGTTAGCAACTCTTAAAAGTTCAGTTCCTGTCATTTGTTGTGTCCCTAAAACTCTTTCTCCCAGTTCTACGTTCAACATAGAAATCGTTCCGTCTGCTGGCGCGTAGATGATCGTACGTCCTAAATTATCCTTAGCTTCACTTACAGATGCAGAAGCACTTTGCACATTAAAATAAGCTGTTTGCTTTGTGGCTTTCGCTACTTCATAAGTTGCTATCGCTTTATCCCAGTCTGACTTAGAAATTATTCCTTTTTGGAACAACGTCTTATTTCTATCATAACTTGATTTAGCTTCATTAAATTGAGCATCTGCCTGTGTTAAACCCGCTTTTGAACCAGATAATCCCGCAATAGTTCTGTTTAAACTAGAAGTATATAAATCAGGGTTTATTTTTACCAATAATTCGCCTTTTCTAACTACTTGACCTTCTTTAACAGGCAATGAAATGATTTCACCAGAAACCATTGATGATATCTTTACCTCAATCTCAGGTTGAATTTTTCCTGTTGCAGAAACGGTTTCAATAATAGTTGAAGTAGTAACAGGATTAATTTCAACTTCTACACCATGGTCTTTATTCCCGATTATCCCTGCTTTTGAAAGTGCAATTAATGCTACTATAAGTACAGCTGCTCCACCAACTATGTAATAAATTGTTTTTTTTGACATAATGAATTAGTTTTTAATGATAGGGATTCCGAAATAGAATTCTAATATTTTAATTTTAAAGATATAATCGTATTTGCTTCTTAACACTTCTGATTGTGCATTAGAAAGTAATGTTTGTGATTGATTTAAATCAAAGGAGTTCATCAAACCTACATTGAACTTTTCTTTAGCATAATTGTAAGACTCTTGACGCGACTCTAATGCAACAAGAGCAGACTCATGGGAGTTTAAAGCCCCTTTAGCATCCGTAAAAGCGGTATACACATTTCTTTCTAAATCCAAATTTTGCTGCTCAAGCGCAAGTTTTGATTTTTCTAAACTAACCTTAGATCTTTCGACATTATTTTTAGCTGAAAAACCATTAAAAATAGGAATATTCAATTGCGCACCATAGGATTGCCCCTTGTTGTCATTGAACTGATCAAAAAATGGTGGCGCTGACTGAACTCCGATTACGGCACCATTACCATCTCGCAATGCTACATCAGCATATGATATTCTTGTATTGAAGTTATAAAACCCTCTTAAAGTAGGTTGCAATCCTCCTTTGGCAATAGCCAAATTCTTTTCAGCAATTTCTAAATTGGCTTGCGCTATCTTAAGCTCAGTTCTTTGCTCTTTAGCTTTGTCATAAATCGCGGTAGGATTTTGAGCAAGAATAGCATTTTCATCTTTCATCATGCCATCATCAACAACATCAAAATTTTGAAAATCATCGAGCTGTAATAATTGCGCTAGACTTAATTTAGAAATTAGCAAATTATTTTCGGCTGCAATTACGTTTTGATTATCTGTTGCCAAAGTAGCTCTAATATCCAATAAATCCCCTCTAGGTATAGTTCCAGCATTGACTAGCTCTTGGGAACGAGCCAGTTGTTTTTGATTTATTCCCATTTGTTCTTTTTGAACTTTGAGATTTTCTTTATTAAATAAAACTTGTAAAAAAGCATTAGCTACATTAAGTGCAATATCTTCTTGCATTTTTACTAATTGGTATTTTGCCAGCACCATCGAAAGTTTTGCTCTTCTAAGTGTATTTTGATTTTGTAATCCATTGTAAATATCGATTCCCACACTTGCTCCTGCAGAGGTAAATTGGGTGGTTTTATTTTGCAAAAGACCAGTGGTAATATCTTGATTCAATCCAATATTCCATGAATGAGAAGCAGAAGCATTTGCCGTGGGTAAGAAATTCCCCAAAGCATCTTTTTCATCAATTAATGCCGACTTTGAATCTAATTCAGTCTGTTTAATCGAAATGTTGTTATCTAGGGCATATCGCACACATTCTTCTAGTGTCCAAGTTTTAGTTTGTGCATTGGATGACAAACTAGCGAACAACAACAGCAGTAAACTAAAATATTTTTTATTTCCCATATTTATTTAATAAAATGTAGTGTCACTACTACACAAATTTAACTTTTTCTTATAAAGATGTCATGCTAATCTGTAAATAGTTCACAGCTTTTGCAACAGCTATAAAAACTATTAGACTTTTAATAATTGCTTTTGTTACAAAAAATCAAAAAAATATATTTATTTAGTAATTTCGCATTTCAAACCTTCTCAAATGTCAAAAACTATTTCAATCGTTATATTTTCTTGCATGCTGTTACTAAGTTGTTCAACTTCTAAAAAAATTGACACACTGAAACCCGAGCCAGATGACGCCAGTCCGTTAGTATATGAGGTAGCTCCGTCTTTTATCAATTTGCCTATTACTATAAAATTGAAGGATATTGAAAAGCAGACAAACGATCTTATGAACGGATTAATCTATGAAGATAATGATATCGAGGATGATGACATAGAAATGAAAATTTGGAAATTAGCACCAATAACTTTACAAAATGATGCTCTAAATGCAACAGAAAGAATAAAAACAGTACTACCTCTAAAAGCGATAGTGAAATACCGTATAGGCACCAGAACAATGGGGGTTGACTTATACAATACCAAAGAGTTTAATCTAAATGGAATCGTAACACTGACTAGTGATGTAAGTCTGAATAATTGGAAATTAAAAACAAAGACAGAACTACAATCATTAGACTGGAAAGAAAGCCCGACTATGGTTGTCATGGGTAAAAATCTTCCAGTAACGTATTTAATTAATCCAGCAGTAAAGCTATTTAAATCTAAAATTGAAAGCAAAATAGATGAAGTGATTGAAAAATCCATGGATTTCAAACCCAATGTTTTAGCAGCATTAGAAAAACTATGTACTCCTTTTCAAATGAATGAGGCTTATGAAAGCTGGCTAAGAATTAAACCGCTAGAAATTTACTCTTCGGCAGCAAAGCTAAAAAATGATTCTTTTACACTTCAGATGGGCATGAAATGCAATATGGAAACGCTAATTGGTCAGGAGCCTGAAACAAAATTTGATGCCAATAAAATTATTTTAAAAGCAGTTACAAAAATCCCAAATCAAGTGAGCACTTCTATTGTGGCGGTTTCTTCCTATGCAGATGCGTCTAAAATTATTAGAAAAAACTTTATTGCTCAGGAATTTGGCGAAGGAAACAAAAAAGTAAAAGTACAAAACGTTGCTATCTGGCATAAAGACTCAAAAATGGTTGTCGCTCTGGATTTGTCAGGAAGTGTTAACGGTACCATCTACCTTGCAGGTTTTCCAAAATACAATGACACTACTAAAGAAATATATTTTGACCAATTAGATTATGTTTTGGACACAAAAAACAAATTGATGCGAACAGCTAATTGGTTAGCTCAAGGTGTTATCCTTAAAAAAATTCAAGAAAATTGCAGATATTCTATTCAGACCAACTTAAACGAAGGAAAAAAAACAATGATGAATTACCTTAGTAATTATTCACCGATGCCCGGAGTGTTTATCAATGGAAAAATGGAAGACATTCAATTTCAAAAAATCCAACTTACTAAAAATGCTATTATAGCTTTTATCAAAGTAAACGCTGAAGTTAACGTAACCGTTGATGGTCTTAAATAGGAATAGACTTTTCTGGTTATTCCGTTTTTTTCTTTCTATATAATCGGTACACAGCATAACCTATAACACCAACTAATAAATAAGGAATTGCCATCAAATAAACAATACCATCATTAACAGCCTGAGCTTGAGCATTATTTCCCTCGCCCCCTAATGCTGCACGACACATGGCGCATTGAGCACTAGCCGCATTAGCAACTAATAGACATAAGACTACAGCAATTAGATGAAAACTATTTTTTTTATACATAATAAGGAGAAATCATTAAATAAACTACAACGCCAGTAACCGCAACATACAACCAAATAGGAAAGGTAATCTTAGCAATTTTTTTATGTTTATCAAAAACCCCAGCTAAAGCCCTAACATACGTTATTAATACTAGTGGTATGATAATTACAGACAATATAATATGCGTGCCTAAAATAAAGTAATACACATATTTAATTATGCCTTCACCCCCAAATTTAGTAGAATCAGAAGTCATGTGATAAGCTACATACATACCAAGGAAAGCTATGGAACAACCGATAGCCATTTTCATCAGATTTTCGTGCCACTTCCTATTCCCGTTTTTAATTGCAATAACAGCGGCAACTAACAATACTGCAGTTAAACCATTAATTCCAGCATAAATGGGCGGTAAAAAAGAAAGAGGAGCCACATCAAATCCCATCTTCCTTAGATTGACACTAAAGAGGATAACTACCACAAGAGGAATTGCAACGGATAAAATAACAATCCACTTTTTATATTTTTGTTCTAAATTTTGATCATTCATAACTACTATTCTTCTAATAACAAACTAATGTCTTGTTGTATATCTCGTACTCCTTTTTTCTCTAAACCATCATAATAAAGAATAGGATTTCCAAATTCATCTCTCCTACAGCGAATATTTCCGTCTTTATCTATTAATGCAAACAAACCGGAATGCTCAAATCCACCGGCTACTTTACTGTTTTCGGCAGCATAAAGATTGAAACCTTTATTAGCCAAACCTAGAATAGTTTCTTTATCCCCTGTCAAAAAGTTCCAGTTCGCCGATTTAACTCCGAGCAAGGCAGCGTGTTCCTTCAAAACCTTAGGATTGTCATGACTTGGATCTATTGTAATAGAAACAATACCAAAATTAGGATTACCAAAAAATTTCTTTTCGATAAGCAACATACTCTGGTTCATCTTTGGGCAAATAGAAGGACAAGTAGTAAAGAAAAATTCTAAAACATACACTTTCCCTTTATAGGTTTCATTAGTAATTGTTTCATTGTCCTGGTTAACCAAAGAGAATTTTGGAGCTGGGCCTATTTTTACTAATTTCCCATCTTTTGATGAAGCAGTAGCAACGCTATCCAAACGATCTGCCTTCACAACTTCACCATTCTGTATTCTACTTATTATTTTAGGTATGGCATAAATTCCAAAAACTAAAATAATAAAGGATATCCCTATGTAAGCTTTATTTTTAAACATATCAATCTTTTAAAAGTTGTTTTGTTGCATTGTGGTTTTTCTTAAGCGCAGCACGATATTCGTAAAGAATAACTTTAAAATCATCTAACATCTCATTACTCAACTCTGAAGGATGAAAAGTATTGTACCCTTCCTTATATTCTTTTTGATCTTTTCTTCCTCTTAAATTTCTTTCTTTATCGACAATGTAAACATTAGGTGTACCAGCATATTGATCTAAGGTACCTTCTAAGTGCAATTGCGCATAATAAGCATTGATTTGCTCTGGTGTAGTAAATACAAAGTGCCATTGAGAGACATCAGTAAACTCATCAAGCGCATCTAAAATACTTCTTATGTCATTTTCAGTTCCAAGTGGACATACCATAACAAACTGAAGGTCTTTGAAAGTGTGGTAACGCTGGTAAATTTTCTCATTAAGATTAAAAAGATTTCCTCTGTTTTTTAAAACTTCAGAACCAGAAAAACCTAAAATGGTCACTTTATTATTTAGCGTTACTTGTTCTTTATTTAGAGATTCCCATTTCCCAAAGTCAGGAATTTTAGAAGTAATAACAGGTAGTTTTGTAAAACTATTGACACCCGAGGAAAAAAAAAGATACGCGACTATAGGTAAAATAAAGAGGATAAAAAGAACGATATTTTTTTTCATTACAATGCAGAGTTTGAAGTGCAAAAATAAAAAAAGGTACGCAATTGCGTACCTTTTTTGTGAATTAATATAGTGTTAAAAATTCCATTTAATCGTTGAATCTTTAAAAACCCCATAAATATAATTCCCTTCAGTCAAAAGAATGAAAAGTAAATATAATATTAAGAATACTACAGGTAAAACAATAGCCCATCTAAGACTACTTTTTTCGCCTCCTAAGTGCATGAATTCCCATACAATGTAATATGCTTTAAAAATGGTCAAAATATAAAATATCCAGTTTAACAAGTTCATTCCAAGGAAATAATTCAAGTGTAAAAAATCTGGCTTAAGTATTCCTAAAAATACCTCTATAATAGTAACAGCTGATAAAATTGCGAAAACTTTCCAGATTCCAGCTGTATTTGATACATGTTCGTGTGACATAATAATAATTTTTGAAAATTAAACTAGATAGAATACTGTAAATACAAACACCCATACTAAATCGACAAAGTGCCAGTACAACCCAACTTTCTCTACCATTTCATAGCTTCCTCTTCTTTCATAAGTTCCTAACAGAACATTGAAAAAGATGATGATGTTAATAATCACACCAGAGAAAACGTGAAATCCGTGAAATCCTGTGATAAAGAAAAAGAAATCAGCGAATAATTTACTACCGTATTCATTTCTGATCAAGTTAGCTCCCTCTACAACATGAGTAGCTTGGCTTAATCTTAACAAAGACTCTTCTCTTGTTAAAACTGTTTTATGTTTAAACTTGCTTAACTCATGGTTAATTTTAGTATCAACTTTAGTTTCTGGAGTTGCTTCATAAAGAACTTCTGTTCTAATTAAAAGATCAGGATGCGCTTTAAAACCAGCTTGTACTTCAGCAATTGAATAAGTAGGCAAAGCATCTTCACTTACAAACCAGCTTCCTGTGCTTCTAGTATGCTGCACTCTATCTTCATGTAATGTTGCTGCAAAATCAGCCAAAGCTACACGATTACCTTCTTTATCCACAAACTGAAGTAAACTACCTCCTGTTGTTTCAATAGCACCATATTCACCCTTAATGAAATTTTTCCATTCCCAAGCTTGTGATCCAACAAAGATCAAACCACCGATAATGGTTAAAAACATATAAACAACAACTTTATTTTTTTTCATTTGATGACCAGCATCAACAGCCAAAACCATTGTTACAGATGAAAAAATCAAAATAAAAGTCATTAATGCCACGTAGTACATAGGTGCAGATACACCATGCATAAATGGAAAGTGTGTAAACACTTCATCGGCTAAAGGCCAAGTTTCAATAAATTTAAATCTAGAAAAACCGTAAGCAGCTAAAAATCCAGAGAACGTTAAGGCATCTGATACGATAAAAAACCACATCATTAATTTACCATAACTTGCTCCCATTGGCTGATTGTCGCCGCCTCCCCAAGTTTTTTCTTCACTATTTGCAGTAGTAACTGTCGCTTCCATAAAAGTTAT
>Ga0070748_1001059_pt1 | contig 12993 bp, 13 predicted proteins | sample VirMetDEL_Nov_12_FD_77015 | JGI IMG/M metagenome (GOLD analysis project Ga0070748, IMG submission 77015) | Aqueous microbial communities from the Delaware River and Bay under freshwater to marine salinity gradient to study organic matter... | ecosystem: Environmental > Aquatic > Marine > Coastal...
CGGCAGTGGTGGATCAATTGCAAAATATAGTACTTCTTCAACGGCAACTCAGTTACAACTGGCGAGTGCAAAGCGCTGGCTGCGCAACTCAATCAATAAACGTTTTTATATTGTGGATAATCCGCAAGCATTTTGTGTGATAGGCGGTGAATTGCGTTTTTACCAAGGGTTGCAGCTCAATCAGGCGTCACCCTCGTTGACTGGCTCCTACGATATTCTGGCTAAGGGTATTACCGCCGCTCAACCTTTTAGTTTGGAAATGGGCAGTGAAAATCGTAATACACGTATTAATATTACATTGACCTTTGGTGATAATAATGAATCTATCAGCTTTAATCATAGGGTGATGATTCGCAATGTACCTTAATAAAATTAATCGAGTTAGACCAAACTATGAGGCAGGCTTCCTCTTGCCGCTAGCACTATTTATCGTGGTAGTAATGGGAGTGCTCGCATTAAGTATTTCACGCACAGCCACGCAAACACAAAGTTCAAGTATCGCTGAGCTAATTAATGTCCAAACATTTTATGCAGGAGAAACTGGCGCGCAGCGCGCTATGCAGGTTCTGTTTTTTCCTGATTCGACTAGTCGTCAAGCGGTGGATGGGCGCTGTGCCAGTTTAAATCAAAACTTTAGTTTTTCAGGTATCAATGGGCTCAACCTGTGTAGTGCGCAAGTAAGTTGTCGTTGTCGCTATGCCAATGGCAGTGTGTGTTCGGCTGGTACTGCAACGAACTATTCAACTACGGCTGCAGTCGGGCTTACTATTAGCTTTTATACAATTTCTAGCGTGGCAAATTGTGGTCAAGCTGATATCAATGCTATGCGAACTATAGAGGCAAATGCCTTTTTGGAGCAGGAATAAACTATGCGACAGTTTTTTTCGAAAGCGCTTTGTTTTATTCTTTTTGGTCTATTGTTAAATGCACAATATGCGCACAGCGTTGCCTGTACAGATATTTTTACCAACGGCATTCAGGCAACGGCTACTAATGGCAATATTGCCTTAAGTTATTTCTCAAAAATCACTGGCGGCAGCGCCACACTCAAATCAAAAACCTTAACCGATAACAGCTCACTGCAAGCATGCAGTGGTTCGAGCTGTGTTGCCGCAGGCGTTGCTGCCACCCAATCTACGCCGACGTTTTTAACCGGTAATGGCTCTGATGGCGCTATAAATCTCGGTTATAGAGGTAGTCAAAGTATTAATGGTGGTCAGTACACCACTATTTCAGTAGGGCAGGAGGCCAGCTTACGCTTTAATAATCCAGGCACTGGCTATAAAACCGGCGCCATGTCAACGTCTTATAAATCTGTTTTGGAGTTTAGGCCAGGTGATTATTGGATTAATGGAAATTTAACAATAGGTCAAGAAACTGAATTGAAGTTGGTTTCTGGGACTGGGCCTGTACGCATTTTTGTAAATGGCAATATTAGTTTTGGTTTTAAAGCTTATACATCTGGTTTTTCTTCTAGTGATTTATTAATTTATGCAACAGGTTCTATTTCAAGTGCCAATGAGCTTACGTTAAGTGCCTATCTGTATGCTGGCGGCAATGTCTCATTAAATTATCGTTCCGTTATTAATGGTGCAGTATCGGGGGCTAATTTTACGAGCTCAGGCAATGAGGTCACGGTTAATTATGAGGGGGCTAACCTTACATCTGTTGATTTTAGCCCGTTCTGTAGTGGCGGGGCAGTCGCGCCTGTATTGCTTGGCTCTTGGCACATGGATGAGGGCAGTTGGTCAGGCGCTGCGAATGAAGTTGTTGACAGCAGCGGCAATAACAATCATGGGCGTGCACGTATTGCCGCGGGTTCAAGTAATTTGCCGACAACAGCGTCGGGCAACCCTGCATATGCTAGTGGTAATCAAAATACGTGTTATTACGGGTCTTTTGATGGCGTCGGCTCACCTGCTCGTAGTCATACGTATGTAGAGCTGACGGGCTTTCCTTCTTTACCTCAAGGTTTTACCTTTGCCGCGTGGATTAAATCCTCCAACGCTGGCGCACAGCATCAGCGAATATTGGTGCGCGATGACGCCCAAAATGGTTGGGGTTTTAGTTTGGCGGATGGCACCGGTCAGCCAAAATTGCGTTTTTTTGGGCGCAATATTACAAATAATGGTGCTGTAACAGGGCAGGGCTCAAATCCTAACTGCGGTGTTTTTTGTATCGATAGCAATCCTGTTATTAGCAGTAATCAATGGCACTATGTTGCAGCTGTCGTCGATACACAAAGCAAAACAATTACCTTGTATGTTTACAGCCAAGCGCGAGTTCTATTGGCGAAAACCTCAGGCGGTTATTCAGGTACTTGGACGGATGGTTCAGGCTTGGCTGCAATTGGGGGCGAAACCTCTGCATCGGGTGAGGGGCAGCAATCATCTTGGCACTTTCTCGGTAATATAGATGAGGTGAATATTTATTCAGGTGCGCTGGCTCAAGCAAGCATCGAAACCCTTATGCAAACGGTACGAACCTGTGCGGGTCCTGACCATTATGAGCTACAGCTGGCGAGTGAAACAATTGCCTGCGAAGGTGCAAAAATCAATATACGTGCCTGCGCTAACAGTGCCGTACCCTGTACGGTTGATGCCTCGGTAAATACAAATGTGACGTTAAATACCGATGGTGGTGTTTTAACCGCTTCGACCTTGGCCATGTCGGCGGGTGAGGCCAGTACTGTACTCAAATATCCTACTGCCGCAGACAACACTCTCGTTAATTTAAATTTGTCGAATGAAATTACTCTAGCAAATAATGCACGCAAGTGTTGTACGGGAAGCTCAAACTGTAACGTGTCAAATAGCTGCGCCACTACCTTTAAACGCGCGGGTTTTATTTTCTCTAATTCACCATCAGCGAGTGGCGATATACCTAATCAAGTTGCGGGAGTGACTGATTCCAGCGTCTATCTGCGTGCAGTAAAATCAAATACAAACACGGGTGCTTGTGTTGCGCGTTTCACCTCGCCGCAAACTGTTGAGGTTGCCTATCAATGTCGCAATCCAATCACCTGTATTACTGGGCAGAGCTTACTGTTGGGCGCTGCTTCAGCAAAAAGTAATGCGAATGCAGTAGCGGTAGGTAGCATTCAATATAGCAATGCGAGCCTCGCATTTGATGCTAATGGTTCAGCCAATATTCCTGTCAACTATTCTGATGTTGGGCAAGTTAAGCTTTACGCAAGGCTTGCATTACCTGACACAGTTACTGAGCCTGCTTATACTTTGACGGGTATTAGCAATGACTTTGTGGTTAAGCCGCATAAATTATTGATAAGTGCGGTGAGCACTCTGAGCAATAGTGCGAATCCAAGTAAGACCAATGAAGCTGGCGGTGGGTTTGTGGCAGCGGGTGAAAATTTCAAAGTATCAGTGCAGGCGCAAAATGCGGCGAATGCAGTGACCCCTAATTTTGGTAAAGAACAAACGCCAGAAATTAATAACATGGGGTTGCTTGTGAATACCTTGGTTTATCCTGCAGGTGGGGCACTAACAGCCCTTACGAACGGCGGGAGCTTTGTTGCTACGACCCCCGTGGGTACATTCGTCAATTCAGGTATTCAGTGGAACCAAGTTGGCAGTATAACGCTGAGAGCAAATCTGACGGATAGCGATTATTTAGGTGCAGGTAATATTCTTAATTATCCTGTCAGCGCCACGGTCGGACGTTTTTATCCTGATCATTATTTTTTAGCCGCAGCCAGTGCTACAGATATGAGTAGTGCCTTAGCGTGCACCACTGCTGGTTCTACGCCTTTTAGTTATATGGGTGAGCCTAAGGTTGGGTTGACCTATGAGCTTAGGGCACGCGGTGTGGGTGGCACAATACTGAGTAACTATGATAATACCGATCAAGCTCAGTACTATGCGGCTTCTATGGCAACGCCTAGCTATGTGGCGGAAAATAACAATATTGGCAATGGCGATGCGCTCTTTAATGCAAGGTTAATCGTACCTGCAGTAACGTGGAATGACGGTGTTCTATCTCTGAACTCATCCTCGGCAACCTTTGCTCGCGCCACAGCATCAGGTGGCATCACTACGCCCGATGGCCCTTATGCGAGCTTGCAGTTTGGATTGAAACTGATAGATACATTTGATTCGCGTAGCCTTCAAAACTTGGATATGAATTCTGCTACGACAGGAGCTTGCAGTGGTGCAGGTTGCACAGCTGTTCAGTTGGGGACACCATTGAGTTTTCGCTTTGGGCGTTTGCGCTTAGATGATGCCTTCGGTCCTGAAACCGCTTCATTGCCGGTTACATTTGTTACCCAATATTGGACGGGAGGTTATTTTGCCAATAACGTTAATGACTCCTGTAGTTCAATACTGCGCAGTGCAATTAGTTACCCTGCGGGTAATTTACTAACAGCTGCAAATCTAACGGTGAATTTGACGGGAGGTTCTACTCAAGGCGTCTATGGTGGCTTGACCGCGACAGGGGTGAAATTTACAGCAGGCTCTGCGCAACATTATTTCCAGCAACCCAGTGGTGGTGCTACGGGTAATTTTATTGTTGAGGTTGATTTGGCTGCTTATCCTTGGTTGCGTTTTGATTGGGATCAGAATGGGGACTTCAACAACGACTCAAAATTGCCTAAGGCAAATTTTGGTTTTGGGCAGTATCGCGGTCATGACCGCATTATTTATTGGCGCGAAAGGTTTCAGTAGCTTATGGAAATGACCATCACAACACCGAGTTTACTTTTCCCCGCAATTTCACTCTTAATGTTGGCTTATACCAATCGGTTTGTGGTTTTGGCGAATGTGATTCGGCAATTGAGTAAGTTAGAGAATGCGTCCTCTCAAGATCTTGTGGTTCGCCAAATTGACAACTTGCGTAAGCGTATGTTGGTTATCCGCAGAATGCAGGCATTTGGGGTTTTATCCTTTGTGTCTTGCACGCTCTCAATGTTTGCGCTTTTATTGGGTTGGTCGCTTATGGGCCAGTTTTTGTTCGCTAATAGTTTGATACTCCTCGTTGTTTCTTTGTTATTTTCTTTTTACGAGGTCAATATTTCTACTACCGCCATCAATATAGAGTTAGAGCGCTTTGATGAAAAATTATCCAGCAAGAAAAGCAGCCATGAATAGCTGCTTTTCTTGAAGTGGATTTTCTCGGGGGAGGGGTAATTGTAAGCGGCGTGTTAATTTTTAGGAGAAGGTGCCGCTAAAAAAGGGGTTTTAGGCTTTTTTGTGTTGTTTATCTAAGCTTCCCTCTTACTTATACCTTTTCGGTCGAGGACTCTAAGCGAATATCGATCGCCAACTCATCGGCAATTTTATCGAGTTCGTCATAGAGGTCGTTAAGATTGACAGTTTTGGGCACTTCGATGATTCCGCTTGCCTCAAACAGCGGTTCACCAGACCAAGGCATGCTCGAACACGCCGTTTCCAGCTCACCCATGTTAATATGCCGCCCTGCAAACGCTTGAGCGATCTCGAGAACTATACCAGGGCGGTCACCACCAACTACAGTGAAGCTAAATTCACGACAATCGGCCTTGGTAGTGACCAGTGCGTTTTCGATGATGATTTTGAACCCTTGCTTGTCTAGGTCTTGAAGTGCCTTTCGCAATTGCGCTTGATGTTGATCTGCTACAGCAACTTGCAATATACCAGCGAACTTTCCTGCGAGGTGAGCCATGCGGCTTTCGAGCCAGTTCCCTTGGTGTAGGCTTATCGTTTGCGCGAGCTGTTCAACAACACCGGGTTTGTCATCACAAATAACAGTTAGAATCAGTTGGGTATTCACATTGAATCCTTATTTTGTATTTAGAACCTAAGGTTACTCTGCTTGCAGATAGCAGACAAGCCATACATCTTGTCAAATAGTGAACGATTGAGAGCTGAATGATAATTCCCTTTGAACAATTATCCACTGAAGCCCTACAGGGTTTAATCGAAGAGTTTATAACCCGCGAGGGCACAGATTACGGCTGGGAAGAAGTTACACTTGCCACAAAAGTTGAACAAATACGACGCCAATTGTTGAAGCGTGAAATTATGGTGGTGTTTGATGTGGCGACTGAATCCGTTAGTTTATTAACCCGGCAGCAAGTTGCACAGCTGGATGACGAAAACATTTAATTATACGAGAAACTTGTGAATCATTTATTTTTACATTGTCGTGCGGGATTTGAAAAAGAGTGCTCAGCAGAAATAACCGAATTAGCCGGTGAACTGGGTGTATATGGTTATACCAAAACTAAGGAGAGTTCTGGTTATGTAGTGTTTATTACTCAGGAAGCTGACGGTGCTCTGATTATTCTTCAGCGGTTGCGTTTCCGCAAATTAATATTTACTCGACAATGGTTCGCTGGTGCGGGTTTAATCAGTGATTTACCTGTTGCTGATCGGGTAACGCCATTACTGGCAGCAGCAGAGGCATTGCCAGTTGGATTCGAGCTTGTTTTGGAAACCGTTGATACTAATGATGGTAAAGAGCTTTCTGGTTTAAGTAAGAAATTTACTGCGCCCTTCAGTAAGGCGCTTAGAGCTAAAAAATTATTACAAGATAAAAGTGGCTGGCGATTACATTTGGTATTTATTACTGGCACTCAGGCCTTCTTAGGTGTTAGTCAAGTTTATAATAGTTCACCTTGGCCTATGGGTATTGCGCGCTTACGTTTACCGAAAGAAGCGCCTAGCCGCGCAACGCTGAAGCTCGAAGAGGCTTGGCATCATTTTATTCCGGCTGATGAATGGGATACACGTTTGGCATCGGGTATGCGCTCTGCCGATCTGGGTGCGGCACCCGGTGGCTGGACTTGGCAGCTTGTGCAGCGCGGTATGTATGTAGAGGCTATTGATAACGGCCCGATGGATAAGCGACTCTTGGAGTCTGGCCAAGTATTACAGATTTTGATGGATGGCTTTTTGTATGAACCTAAGAAACCATTGCATTGGTTGGTGTGCGATATAGTTGATAAGCCCGCACGGGTTTCCAGCATGATTATCCGCTGGTTTACTAAAGGGTATTGCCGTGAGGCTGTATTTAATTTAAAGCTACCTATGAAGCAGCGTTATCTTGAAGTTAAAAAGTGTGAGCAGCGAATTATGGCTGAATTAGAGAAGGCGGGTATTAAAATAGAAATACAATTTAAGCAGCTTTATCATGATCGTGAAGAGGTGACTGGTCATATACGTGTACTTTAAATACGTCTAAATGCTCTGTGTGGAGTGTTCTGTTATTTCACTGATAACACGTGCGGTCGTGCTCATCAGGCGAGGTGTGTTCTAAGACCCATTCGGTCAAGAGTACCCAGTCTTCTATTAAGTCGCGTAGCATTCGCATTTGTTCAGGAGGTAAATCTTTTCTTTGCAGCGACTTATGGCCTATGTCGGTGAGTGCGGAAACTATTTTACCAACTGTATGGGCTTTAAGTGAGTGCAGTAACTCTGTGTTGCGCAACATTTCGCCCGTATAGGAGCCGTGAAGCTCCTGAAAGGGCGCTATCTTGATAGTGTCCATGGTGTTTTTAATGGCGTGAGCCAGCAGCGGGTGCTGCACATGTAACAGCCTAAAGCTGAACTCCAGTGCTTGGCGGCTGAAATAGTCTGTTGGCATATAATCGCTGTTTGAATTCCGAGACATCGAACTAGGTTCCCCGGTTAAAGATATGATCCTTGTGGCCTTTTTATCCATTAGCCTAAGCATAGTCATCAAAGTGTTATTTGCTCAAAATTTAATAGAAGATTTAAAACTATGAATGACACAATTAATAAATATTTAGATACGTCTGGATTGCTTTGTCCAGAGCCCGTCATGCTGTTGCATAAAATGGTGAGGACTGCGCAAGTAGGGGAGCTGATTGAGGTGAAGGCAACGGATCCATCTACACTGCGCGATATTCCTAAGTTTTGTCATTTTCTTGGTCATGAACTGGTCGAGCAAAAACAGATAGAAAAGGGCTACTTATTTTATATTCGTAAAAATTGACGCATAAAAAAACGCCGCTGCTGCGACGTTTTTTTACGGTCAAAGATATATATTTTAACTATTGAATGCCATCAACTAAAAGTGATATGGCGGCCAAGGCTTCTGGATCTTCCGCTTTAATTTTATTCGCAATTTGGTGTTGAAAGAAATAGCGAAAGTTTTCACTAGTTTGAGCTTCGTAAAGGCACTCATCACCTGGAAGCACGGGTGTGCTTACCACTTTTTCCAAATCAGTTAGCATGGCGTAAATACTGCCATCAAAATGCAGGCACCAGCTTACGACTTCTACTAATGCTAAGCGTTTGGTATCTGCTATGGATAAAACAGCGTGAGTACCTATAGTGTCTGGCAGCTCTTGGATAACATCGTCACCGCTTTCACATTGCACCTCGTAGTAATCAGCGGCTGTTTCCAGCTCAATGATTTTGTGCATAGGTGCATCAAAGAAAACTTCGTCAATACCCGGGTCGTAATAACCTTCCCAGTGACCATTAAGCGGATCGCAAAGTTGGGGGCAGGGCACAATATCATTGAGCCAAGGAACTAGGCCTACAACTTCGCCGTTGGCGCGCAGCCCCCAGCAGAGAACTTTGAGGCTAAAGAGTTTTTCGGAGCTGCTGTCATTGGAGTAGAGCATTTCCAAGCCATCTAATTCAGGAGAGAGGCGGATAAAGCGCTCATCGTGAATAGCGGAGTAGCTCTTTTTGGTGAAGAGATCAACGACATTATCCATGTTGTGACCAGTGTTCGAGGTCTTCATAATACCACCCCCTAAAGTGAGGCGAGAATTAGGGTGAACCTAACCCCCCGAAAGATGGTTTTAACGTCACCATCACTATATAAGGTATATGCTAAACCCCCAAAGCACAACTGCTACGCTAAGATTTTTTATAGCGGGCTGTTGTTTGGCGCTTTAGTAATCTACAAAATGTGTATAACAACATCCATTGGGTGCGATTTGAGCAATTAAGCGAGTGTTTATGAAGATAGTAGCGGATGAAAATATCCCCCTCATAGAAGAGTTTTTTGGTCGTCTCGGCGAGGTAATTCGCCTGCCTGGTCGGCAGATGACCGCAGCAGATGTGCAAGATGCTGATGCCTTGATCGTGCGTTCGGTGACACCCGTAAATAAAGCGCTTTTGGCCGGCAGCAAAGTTAAATTCGTCGGGACTTGTACTATAGGCGTCGATCATTTAGACCAGAGTTATTTTGCCGAGCGCGATATCGCGTGGTCAAGTGCGCCCGGCTGTAATGCCAACTCGGTAGTGGAGTATGTTTATTCAGCACTTACGCAGCTGGATATCAATTGGTTGGAGCACAAGGTTGGCATTATTGGTTGCGGCAATGTGGGCGGGCTTTTGTATCGACGTTTGCGCGCTCAAGGTGTTGAGTGCGTTTGTTACGACCCCCATAAAACCCGCGCTGAAATTGCCGATTTGGGCACACTTGATGAGGTTTTAGCCTGCGATCTCATCAGTATGCATACCCCTTTGGAGTTAACGGGATCGCATCCGAGTTTTCATCTGTTGGGTCTTAAAGAGTTGCGCCAACTTAAGCCTAATGCCGTTTTAATTAACTGTGGTCGGGGTGCGGTGATAGATAACCAAGCGCTATTGCAAGTATTGAATGAGCGGGCTGACTTACAGGTAATTCTCGATGTGTGGGAGCCTGAACCCGCTATTTCTTTAGAGCTGTTAGATAAAGTCAAAATAGGCACACCGCACATTGCCGGTTATAGCTACGACGGTAAGCTCAAGGGCACTGAAATGATATATCAGGCTTTTTGTCGACATTTCGGCATAGAGCCTAAGGCGTCTCTCGCCGAATTGGTTCCACCTTTGGCCGATAATCATCTGAACGTTGCCCGCGTAAGGGATTCATGGTTGGATGCTACCAGCCTTATTCAGCAGGTTTATAGGGTGGCGCAAGACGATGCAAATTTGCGGGCCTTAGCACAAGAGGCAATTCAGCAGGGCGCTAACTTTGCGCTCGGTTTTGATGGCTTGCGTAAGCACTATGCGGTGCGGCGTGAGTTTCACAACTATGAAGTGCCTTTAGCGGGCGCGACAGAGCAGGAAAAAAACTGGTTAGCTGCCTTGGGTTTCCGCTGTGTTTAAACTGGGGTTGATAATCAATCCCTATGCAGGCTTAGGCGGGAGCGTTGGTTTAAAAGGTTCTGATGGTGAGGCCATACGTACAGAGGCGCTGGCGCGTGGCGCAGAGCCGCGTGCAATGTCCCGTATGCAGCGCGCGCTCAAGCAATTATTGCCTTATAAAGAAAAGATAGAAATCTATTGCTATGTCGGTGCCATGGGTGAAACCTCAGCCGTCAGTTTGGGTTTTCATACGCAGTGTGTAGGCGCCGCTATGAATGAGCCAACACAGCCTGAAGATACCTGTGCGGCCGCGCGCGCCTTGCAGCACCTTGGTGTTGATTTAATCCTGTTTGCCGGTGGCGATGGTACGGCGCGTTTGATCGCTGATGTAATTGGTACAAGTCAACCCGTGCTTGGCGTGCCTTCCGGCGTAAAAATGCACTCAGGTGTCTATGCGGTAGCACCCGAGTCTGCAGGTGAGATTGTGCAGCAAATGCTCAGTGGTAAGTTAGTCAATATCGCCGAGCGCGAAGTAAAAGATGTTGATGAGAACGCTTTTCGCAATGGCCAGGTGCGCGCGCGTTTTTACGGCACGCTTATGGTTCCGGAAGATTCGCAACGCTTGCAGCAAGTCAAAAATGCGGGCACCGAACGCGACGAGCTAGCGCAGCTGGATGTGGCTCAAGAAATGATAGGGCAGCTGCAGGCAGATATACTTTACATTGTCGGCCCTGGTTCAACTACGCACCTTTTATTACAGGAGCTGGGTTTAGATGGCAGCCTTTTAGGTGTGGATGTGCTGTTAAATAATCAACTTATTGCGCAAGATGTGGGTGCAGCCTATCTACTGGAATTAGCTGCGCAGCATGCAGAAAAAAAACTTTCGGTAAAATTAATCATTACAGCCATAGGTGGGCAGGGGCATATCTTTGGGCGAGGTAATCAACAGCTATCGCCTGAACTCTTGCGCCGTATTGGTAAGGAAAATATCCACATTATCGCAGCGCGCGGAAAAATACTGGCGCTCAATGGTCGCCCCTTATTGGTTGATACCAATGATGCGAACTTGGATCGTGAATTGCGCGGCTATTGGCCAGTCATTGTCGGTTATGGCGATACCATCATCTATCCTGTGGGCTATGAAGCGCTTAGCGACAACCCTCTTGCAAACAACCATTAGGTACACATGCAGATTATTTTAGAACGCCTAGCCCTTTTGAATGCAGCCATTAAGCGCAGCACCAAGATTGACAGCTATAGAGTTTTCCATGGTCGTGGCCGCTGCTTTCCTGATTTAGAATTCATCACCATTGATTATTACCAGCCTGTTATTTTAATTACGCTCTTTGCCGAGCCCCCCGTAAATGTTGTGGCTGAGTTACAGGCTTATATTTCGCGGGAATTTGAAAATGGCACCACTTTATTGTTGCAACGTCGCTATCTTCAGGGGCTCCCAGTGAAATATTACTGGGCAGCCTACCCGAAGAAGTTTTCGCGCGGCGCGGCGCTCTGGTGTTTAATTTGCACTTGGCGCGCCAGCAAAACAGCGGTTTTTTTCTGGATATAGAACCCGCACGGCAATGGTTAGAGCAGCAGGCAGCAGGTAAGCGCGTACTAAATTTATTTGCCTACAGCTGCGCATTTTCGTTAGTCGCCATAGCCGCTGGCGCCGAAAAAGTCGTCAATGTAGATATGAGTAGCGCCGCGCTCAATTTAGGGCGCGACAATCACCGCTTAAATGGCTTGCCGAAAGAGCGCAGTGAATACCTGGCCGAAAATATTCTAAAATCCTGGAGCCGTATTAAAAAGCGTGGCCCCTATGATCTGGTAATTATTGATCCACCTTCCTACCAAAAAGGCAGCTTCATCGCCCATAAAGACTACGCTAAAGTCGTGCGCCGCTTGCCCGAGTTAATGCCTGAAGGCGGCTTAGTGTTAGCCTGCTTAAATGCCCCCGAACTCAGCGAAAGCTTTTTGCGCGAACAGTTTGCAGAGCAGTGCCCAAGCGCTGAATTTATGGAGCGACTAGAGCCTCATGCAGGCTTTCCTGACGTGGATCCAGAGCAGCAGTTGAAGCTTTTGGTTTATAAGGTGACTGCTGACAGAAGGGTATGATGTTTGTTGAGTGGTCGGTGCGTTAAAATGCCACATGCTGGTTTTGAGATATGCTCCTTTCGTTAAGTCTGAGGATTTCTATGAGAAAAACACAACTATTCGCAATAGCCGTTATGATTTTTTTGGCGAGCAGTAGTTATGCTGCTAGTTTTGATTGCACTAAGGCCGCTGCGTCTATTGAAAAACTTATCTGCTCTGATGAAACCTTATCCAAACTGGATGCAGATTTGGGCGATGTATATAAAGTAGCAATGGAAAAAGCACAAAATAAGGAAGCACTGAAACAGCACCAGCGAATATGGCTGAAGGAAAAGCGCAATAAATGTGGTGAGCTGGGTTGCCTTATACAGGTTTACCAAGAACGAATAGGCATACTTGCCGCTTCGGTTTCCCATGCCATGAGTTCCCCCTTGGCTGTTGAAGATAAGTTTCAGTCCTCTTCCGATATAAAAAACCCGAAATTTAAAATATCGAAAGGGAGGCAATACGAAGTTTGTCGCGTATTTAATGATTACCTTAATTCGTCCTACTATAAAAAAGGTGATTGTGTAATTAATGACTATCCCGTCGATAGACGTTTGCGGTCTCCAAAATATACCCCTGTAGATATATTGAAGTATAAAAGCCAATGGATTGATGCTGCTACTGCGCGATATAAATCGGCTGAAAAAATTGAAATGCAGAAGCGTTATAGCCAAGGGTTTTTACTGAATTGGTATGCTGCTGGAACTATTAATGAGGATGTTGATAATGATGGAAGTAAGGAGTTTCTATTTATCTATAGAGCCTATAGTTTAAATAGAGAAAAGTCGTGCGAGGGACTAGGGCA
>Ga0070748_1001061_pt1 | contig 12985 bp, 19 predicted proteins | sample VirMetDEL_Nov_12_FD_77015 | JGI IMG/M metagenome (GOLD analysis project Ga0070748, IMG submission 77015) | Aqueous microbial communities from the Delaware River and Bay under freshwater to marine salinity gradient to study organic matter... | ecosystem: Environmental > Aquatic > Marine > Coastal...
CACCATTAAGTAAGGAAGTAAAAGAATATTTAGTAGTAGCTTTGGCAAACAAATCAATTGCAGAAAGCATTGCAGATCAAATCGATGCTTCTGGTGTAGCCGCAGCAGCAATTGCTGACGCAGTATAGGAGAGTTAAATGAAAAAATCTGACGAAATGAGAAAATTAATGGCTCAACCTAAAGCTGAAAAAAAGCAGGAAGATAAATCTGCTAAAGCTAAAGCTGAGAAAGAATTGAAAGAAGCGAAGGCTAAGGCTAAAAAAGAAGCTAAAGAAGCTAAAGACGCTGAGAAAGAAGTAGAAAAGAAAGAAACTATCTTAGAAAAAGTAAAAAAGAAAATAGTCAAGAATAAAGACTAAATTTCGTATTTTTGATCTATGATGTCCAGGATTTTATCTCGTACATCATAGATCCTATCAAACTCATCGAAAAACACTAGCTCAATATTCAACCCTTGCGTTAAAGATATTGAGTTAATATTCTTATAAAAATCAAGTAGTTTAAAGAAATATGTAGGAATCCCACCAGGGCCTAATCTAATCTCTGCGGCAGATACGTCCTCAGGTAATATAAAAAAATGTACCGCACCGTATTTATGGTTAATAGAAACTTCTCGCCTTATTAGTTCTGAGTACTCATCTTCTATATTGGTGATATTTTTACCCTCAATTCTATCCTTATAAAAAGTGCTCAATAAACTGTTCTGTTTTAGAACAAAATTATCTGGTGTATTTGCAAGACAATCTTCTTGTTCTTTTAGTTTTTCAAGGTCAACACCGCTAAACTGACACAACTCCTTGTTTTTACTGTCTAAATAACTGCGAAGTTGTCTAACAACTGATGATTTGCCGCTTTTTTCCATACCATCAATGTAGATGTTTCTAATTTTTCTTTTCATACCTACATAATATCATAATCTTTAATATAGACAGGAGATTATATGAAACTATCAGCTAAGTTGTTGAAAAATGTAGCAAACGTAAATTGCTTTGAATATGCAGATCAGTGGGATATTTCGGAGGGTTCTGCCCAAAGATTGTACTTCCAAATTATAGATAAACTAAAAGATGATTTAAGATACTTAAGTCAGGCTACTGTTATTGATGAAGTGACAGTTACATTCCTAAGTATTGATGATGACAGTGAAATCACAAAAACAGCGGTCCAAGCGTTTGCAGATGATAAGTCTGTGTGGTATATTGATCTAACAGCAACAGAAGTACCAAATTCTGGAGCTGTAAAGTTTTCTATATCAGAAGATACAGTAGTTAGTTATTTTAAAGTTGGACAAGCAATTGTTGTTGAGCTTTTAAACGATGGAGGCTGTTAAATGTCATACATATCAGAAGCAGATTATCCAAAGGATTATGGCAATAGTGCATATCCAGTTTTAGCGAGTAAAACTAGTGCGTTATTACAAAGAATAGAGCCAATTTTAACTCCTGAGAAGCTTATTTCTAGATACTTAAAAGGTCAAGATCTTTCTGCGTATTCAACAGATGATTTAAAAGACAAGATCATGTTGGCTATGAATGAAGCTGAAGCTCTTTTAGATTTGACACTTACACCCGTAAGAAGAAAAGAAAAACATCCATTTGATAAAAATCTATACAAAAGTTTTATACACGTAATGACCAACTTTGGTCCAATATTAGAAATTAACAAGTTCTGCATTCAAAGTTCAAACAACAAGAACATTTTTACAATCCCACCAGATTGGATTGAAGCAGCACGTTTTTTTCAAAAACAAATTAACATTATCCCATTAACTGTTGTTGGGGCTACAGGAATTAACTCAGGCCAACCAACAGGTGCAGCTGGTCTTGCGTTTATAGCGGCCATGAATGGTGGTATTGATTGGGTTCCTTCATACTGGGAAGTAGAATACACTACCGGTGTTTGTAACAAAGAAGGACATGTACCAGTGATTGTCAATGAACTAATAGGTGCCATTGCAGCGATTGAGATTTTAGGTAACTTAGGTGCTTTGAATTTAAACACTAGTGTTTCCATATCTCATGATGGTCTATCTCAATCTAGCTCTAATCCAGGACCGGCTGTTTATCAAACGAGAATTGGGGAGCTTACAGCTAAAAAAGAAGAAATGGTAAAAAAAATCAGAAAGGTATTTTACAATAAATACTTCGTTAGTAACATTTAATGATATTATAGGTTATATGTACAAAAAAGTCTTAGAAAAATATGAAACAATGAAAAAAAGCTCTCTTGAGAGTCAATCGAATCCTAGTACCGAAAAGACATATTCTAAAGAAGAAGCTATTGAGATGATTAAAAAATCGATATCAAAATCTTTAGAAGGACATGTTGGTATTGAAAATGAGGGTGCTGAAGAGATTTTAGAAAAAGGTATAAAAGATGCCTTTGGTAAAGGGTTAACTGTTTTAGCCATGCTTCATGGTGCTCATTACATGGGTGATAGTCCAGGTAAGCCATCTGAAAGAATGAAGTCACCGGCTTACGAAAGAGTTCAATCAAAAATGGACTCTAAAATGGACTCTAAACAAAAAGGAAGAAATCCTTCTGCTGTTGCTGATGTTGATGGACAAGTTAAACAAGCTTACAATGATGCTAGAGCCGAAGGCCAAGCAATAATAGACAAATACCAAAGCGGAGACCAGAACATAGATAATTTCTTGAAAACAATATCTATGAACGAAAGTTCTGGCGGCAAAAACACTAACCATAGACAAATGAAAGACGGACTTCATGCTGGAGATTCTGCGGTTGGTCAATATGGTTTAATGCCAAATACAATTAAAGAAATGGCTGGCAGAATGGGCAAAGACCATCCCATGAGTAAATATGCTAAAATGGATAACAATGCTGTTGCACAATCTCTTAAGAGTAATCCTAACGATGAAGGTGAAGTAGCAAAGTTCATGGCTAATCACTTAAACGATAAATTTAAGGGTGATCAAAATAAAATGGCATACTCTTGGTTTCAAGGTCACAATCTAACCGATGACCATTTTAACACATCTCACAAAGATTATCAAAATCATGACTATGTTAAAAAATTCAACAAACATAAAGAGCAATTCAACCAACCAGCACCAAGTGAGACTACGCCTCCAATTAAGTGATATTATATATTCAAAGGAGGTCTTCATGGACAAAATCGACGTTAAAATCAAAAAATTACACCCTGACGCAATTATACCTACTTACGGTACAGATGGTGCTGCTGGGTTTGACTTCTATGCTTTAGAAGATGTTAAAATACACCCAGGTGAAACCGCTTTGATTCCAACAGGAATTGCCATGGCTGTTCCAGAAGGATATGAGATCCAAGTTAGACCTAGAAGTGGAATGAGTCTTAAAACGTCATTTAGAGTGCCTAACGCACCAGGTACAATCGACTCAGACTATCGTGGAGAGTGTTGTGTAATAGGTCACAACTTAGCCGACAACAAATTAAGAAATATTAATATAAAAAAAGGTGATAGAATTGCACAGGGCGTTCTAAACAAAGTACCACAAGCCAATTTTCAAGTAGTTGAAAAGTTGGACGATACGGAGCGAGGCCAAGGCGGTTTTGGTTCAACAGGAAAAAGTTAATGACTAAAAAAGAGCAATTAAAATACCTTCAGATATCGGCTCAAAACCTAGAATGGTGTGAATTAGCTGAAACGATAATACAGATTGAACAGATATTAAGGCATCCAGAGTTAACTAGGGATGGTAAACAGTTGGAATTATTCAAAATGAAGCTAGAAGTTTACGAATTAGAGAAAGTTAACAGATTAGAAAAAAAATTTAATGCAGAACATTTTATTAACAAAAACCATGACTACTACGATGGAGAGTCTTTTTAGATTTTCTGAAATAATCTTTATTATATAAAGGAGTATGTTGTGGAAATTAAAGAAGACGAGATAAAAGAAGTTAAGAAATTAGGGACTTTACACGGTTCTGAGGTAAAATTAATAACACTGAAGGGTGGTTTTCATATAGGTATGGGTAAAAACAGTTCAAATGCCAAGAAAAGCGATATCTTAGCTGTTGGTTCACACCCTGCTTTGGTATCCCATCAAATTGCTAAGAAGTTTGAGACAAAATTTGAACAATCTATGGCTAAGAATGAAAAAGACCAATTACCTTCATTAAGAGATTATTCGCACAATTTAACGTCTTCACAGAAGAATGTGCTAGGGTTAGATATTTATGCTATGAAGAAAAACGAAAATGTAGAGTTCACAGTAACTAAACATAATTTTGAAATCTTTTCTATCACAGCTAATGAGTCTGGTGGAGAGATTGTTTTAGAGAAAACAGAAAAAAATGACGATAGACTTAAAAATGTTAATAAAAAAGATTTAAGTAAGAATTTAGAGAAATCGATCAAGGAATATGCTAAAGAACATAATTTGAAGATTAAGAAGAATTTTTAGGAGATCACTTGGCTAAGAAAGAAAAAAAAGGACAACAAGTAAGGTCCATAGCGAAGAGTCCTAAGGATTTGTTTCAAGTCACAATGGACTTGGCAAAAAATGACGATCTTATAACTCAGCGTGGTGTTGAGTTCGTACATTGGGTAGCTATACCATCGCCTATCGGGTTAAAAGATAGAGGTGACTATAGACGAAGTGATCAATATGACACGATCACGTCTAATGGGTTTATTTATAAGAAAGCTGGATGTTTTACCGCAGCAGTTACGTCAAATTCAAAAAGGAAAACACCGAGTGAAGGTGGTATCATGGATTATTCTACAGCTAGACTTGTAGTACCAAGATATTATAATGATAAAGCTACTGCTGATGGGGAAGAAATACACATTGCCCCTGGTGATAGAGTTTTTATTAAAGATTTAGAAGTGCCTGTGTCTAACTACCAACGAATGGAATACAATCCAGGTGGTTTAGATAGAGCACAATTTCCTGTTAGTTCGGTTCAACACCTGATTGACAGTAGAAATATAGAGTACAAGTGTGGTGTTCACTTTGAATTAAAAGATGGGCACATAAAATGGATTGACGGTAAAGCTAATCCTGGTATTGATTCTGAAACAGGTAAAGGAAGAGTTTACGCTATCAGATATAAATACAACGCACATTGGTATATAACAGAGATACCAAATGAAGTAAGGGTTATACAGGGCACAGATGCTTCTGGTGACAGAGTTCCCCAACGAATGCCATATAGTGCAATTATTCAAAGGGAATATGTTTATTATAACCAAAACAATGATGTTGATAAAGACCATGGTAGAGAAAAACAAGTTAGAGATGTTGAAGAAGCAAAAGACATCGTTGAAACACCAGGTAATTATCAAATAAAAGTAGACATGAACGATATTGAATAACAGGAGAATAGTATGTCGGAAGATATTTTAAGAAGAAAGGTAGGAGCACAGGCCGAAGACAGCCATGCTATTGACAACATTGAATATAACTCATTTGCTGGTGCTCAAAAGAACCTTGAAGTTGGACCAGCCCTTAAGTATGTAGATGCTACTGCGGCTGAAGTAAGAATTTGTCCTGGTGATCAGCTGTTTTTATTTAAAGTAACGACTGGACTTGGATACGTTACATTGTCCAAAGAAACTGGTGCAGTAGTTGGAACAGCTCCAGCAGCTGATACGTTTCCAGTTCAAGGACAGGTATATACGCCAATTTCTGCTGCCGACTATAAATACATTATAGGTACTGCTGATATTCATCTTTATGTACTTAGAGATAGTTCTCAATTAAGAAATAACCCATAATAGGTAAATGATGATTAAACCAGATAAACTAATTAAATCTATGCTAGGTGAAGACTTTTTTGAAGTCTTAGAGAAATCTGACATTAGCAAGATACATAACAAGTCGGCCACTAGTATCGATGAGATGTCAACTGGTTTAAAAATAGTACCTAGAGCAGTAATGTCTTTTCTTATTTCTAGCTTATCTCATTTAGAAGTTGGCGACAATAAAGATTTAGAATTACCATTTGCTCCAGACGCTCATTTACAGATAACAAAACAAGAGCAAGATAGTTTCTCTGGCTATATATATAGTAAGGGTAAAAAAATAAACGAATTCCAACATAGATCAATTCCTGGTGTTGGTCTTGTCCTTATGACAAGTTTTGAACTTTACGATGTTGAAGAATTAAAAGAAACTAAAGAGAAAGAAAAAGAATCGTTTGATGTACATAAATTACAAGACATGATAGACGATAGATTGAGATTGCACTCATTAATTTGTAGAGTTGTTGATCAAAAAATAGCACAACGAGATGCTGTTGAGATACTTGTAAAAGAAAAATTAGCACAAGCGTTGAGAGAACAAGAACGAGAATTAGAACCAACTGAAGTAATTGATGAAACAGTTCAAGAAACAACAGCACACACAAAAGCCACTAAATTAAAACAATATCTTGAAAGACAAAATAAACGAAGAGAAGAAGTTGAAATAGAAAAAACAGAAAGTATCCAATGTCCTGACTGTGGTTCAGGGCTATACAAAGGTGGGGCTGAATTAAATCTATGTATTTGTTATGGTGAAGATTGGAATAAAACAATTAAGATCCAAAAAAATGAAACGAATATAAAGATGAAGTTCCCTAAAAGTATGGATGCAGAAAATATAGAGATGTTATTACAAACTTTAAAACAGATAAATAAGGAATAATTATGAAAGAGCAAATGATGTACGTTGCTATTGATACGGATAATGTTGGGGAAAGCGTAGGAAACGCTGTATTACAAGATGATGAAGTAAGTCTATCTTCTTTATCGGAAAGCATTAACGCTGGTACTCAAATCTTCTCTCAATGGGCAGAATTTAATGGTGGTGAAATTATCAGTAGTGGTAGTGATGAAGCTATTTTTAAAGTACCTGTAACTAGTATTGATGACTTAGAAAAACTAAAAGGTGAATACGCAGATAAAACTGGGTTTACTATATCTATTGGTATTGGCGATAAAGTATCGTCAGCAGCAAAAGCTCTTATTTATGCTAAAATGAATGGTAAAGATCAAATCATAGATTACTCTCCAGAAATTGAAACTGCTATGAAGCAAAATATTTCAGGTGAACTAAGTGAAGAAGTTCCTGAACATGAGCAACACTTAGACGAAGAGGGAAAGGCAATTCATGATGCTACTGAAACAGAATCTGATGAAGAAGAAGTTACAGAAGAAGAAAATGCAAAAGTTGCTGAAAGAGATCAAGAAGACGAAGATATTTTAGAAGAAGAAGCTGAAGAAGAAATTCCTGGAGAATTTGTAGAAGATGATGCTTTAAATGACATGGCAGAGTCTGACTCTATTTCGGACGAAGATATCGACCTTGATGGAAGAGCTGACGTTAACGAAGAACACGGCCAAATCAGTGAGGAAGATGACCTTGACGGTGACGGTGATCTTGAGCATGAAGAAGCTATGGCAGCTGAATCTGGTGACGAAGAGTACAGCGATGAAGGTGACGAAGACGATGAATATCTTGAAGAAGGTGAGGAAATAGCAATGGAAGATGAAGACCTAGCTGGTTCTATCGAAGGTGAGATGGGCGAAGACGATGAAGCTGTAATGTCAGATGAAATGTTAATGGAAGAAGAAATTCCTATGGAAGATGAGATGGCAATGGAAGAAGAAATTCCAATGGAAGAAGAAATGGGCGAAGAAGATATAGCTCCTGAAATGGAAGGTGACGACCAATCAGGTGAACTTAAGTCTGTTATATATGAAAGCCTTCAAAGCTTTAAGGAAAACAGACAATTCCTTGAGCAAATAAATCAACAAAATCCTGAACTTTACAATGCTCTTATTCATACATTACAAGCTATGATTGAAATGGCTAGAGAACTTGGTTTTGGTAACATGGAAGAAGAAATGGGCCAAGAAGATCCTGAAGCTATGATGGCTGAAGAAGAAATGCCAATGGAAGAAGAAGTTCCTATGGAGGATGAAGTAGATCCTGAAATGGAAGAAGAAATGGAAGAAGAAGTTGAGGAAGAGTCAGACGAAGAGGAAGAAGAAGAAAATGAAAATCCTTTTGCTAAGTCTGAAAAGTTTCATTCTTTAATTAAAAAAATGAGACAAGCTGTGACTCTTATGAAAGCAGCATCTAAAGACGAAGAAATTAAAGAAGAGATAAAAAAAAAGATAGAAGCTAAGAAAAAAGGTGACTCAAAAAAGAGTGGCAAGAAAAAGAAAGTTTCAAAGCTTAAAAAACCGGTCTTACCAGGTAAGAAAAAGAAAAAAGAAAAGAAAGCAGATAATGACGGTTCTTTTTGTGCCAAGTCTCACAATAAGATGAGAGCTTCTGGTAAGGACTGTAGAGCTGCTGAAGACAAAGACTCTCCACTATGTTCTGCACGTAAGAAAATGAACTGTCGTGGTAAAAATGAAGAGAAAGGCCCTAGTATTGAAAAGTCTGAAAAACTAGAGAAAAAAATGGCTGGCGATACTGGTATATCTTCAAGTTCTCTAGGTACTAGAGTTGGAGTTTTAGGAACTGTTTCAAATGCAATCGGTGGAGCAAACGAAGGTGCTAAAGATAGTGCCAAAGCTGGTGCCGTAAGTCCTGCGTTAGAAAAAACCAATCCAGATAAATTAAAAGAGTTCGTGAGCAAAAAGCGAAAAAAGTAGATAAGTCGCTAGAGAAAGGTGGTAAGCTACCGACTAAACAAACCACAAAACACGTATCAAGACCTCACAATCCCGAAGGGACTCAGAAAGGTTATAAAGTAAAGTCTATAGATAACTCCTCAGGTAAGGTTAAATGGATTGATGGTTCGAGAGGACTAGGTATGGACTCAGAAGGTGACATAGCAGCACCATCAGGAACTAGTCCAATGTCAGTGCCATCACAGAAAACACCTAAAACAGAAAAAGTAGGTAAGGGCTAATATGTCTGATTTTAAATTAAAAATATCTGCTGAAGACGTTGTAAAACAAATAAAAGAAGAAACGGACAAGGTTGTTGCCAATATACAGAAAGATTTGCAAAAATCTGTTAAACAACTAGGTAAAGGTGCTTTGAAAGAAGCTGAAAAACTATCGAGTGAAAGATTACCAACATCACTAGATAACTTGTATAGAGATAATTTATACATGGAACAAATTTCAGATAACATAGTTGAGATTGGTATAAGAGAAGAAGCTCTTTGGATAGAAGAAGGTAGAAAGGGCGGCTTTATGGACGAACTTTTAGCTAAAAATGCCAAAGTTAGTAAAGATGGTAATAAGTATAAAGTAATACCAATGGAAAAGGATACTTCTGCTAAAAAAGGATCAAATTCTGGACAAGAACTTATTACAGAGTTAAAATCGTTTTTTAAAAAAGAAGGTGTACCGTATAGTAAGACTAGGGCATTGGAATTAGATGATAATGGTAGTCCAAGAATAGGTAAAATAAATAGTTATGATATTAAGAGTATGAGAGATAAAAACAAAAAAAGTGTACAATCTTTATCTGAAAACCTACAAGGTGTTAGTGTTTACCAAAACAAAAACCCAAAGACAGGTAAGGTAGAGAGAAACATTATGACATTTAGAGTCATATCGGAAAAAAGTAAAGAGGAAGGTAAATGGAACCATCCTGGTCGTAAAGGCGAAAAAATATTAGATGAGACTTTTAAATGGGTAGAAAAAGCTTGGCAAACACAGATTTTGCCAGACTTAAAGAGAAAATATGAATCACAGTAACATGCTTATTCTGATGGCAATATGTCAAATGGTAAATTTTTATATTATGGCTTACCACCCAGATAAAGAGTTATTTTTAAAAAAAGGATCTGGTAGGTTATTTTTAATATTACCAGCGTTAGTAATCCTTAGTTTAATTTGGAGACCACTGTAATGGCTATTTGGCAAGGTGACGTTTTTTATAGAAGAATTATCGAGTTGACTCTTAGAGACATCAAGGAAAACCCGTGGCTTATCGACGATATTTTGTCTGATTTTGTAATGGACCCTATGTTATCAGGTATTTACGGACAAAAAGAAATTGACAATGCAAAAAAATGGTTTGCTGAAAATGACATATCAATATATTTGCCACACAGAATGGATTTGGAAAAAATGCCATGTATCACTATTTCTATAGGATCAAACTCTGAAGACAGAAGTTTGGCCAGATTAGGTGATTTAACTGAATGTGTAGAGACTTATGAATCAAGCGATATTGGTAAAACAATACAATATGTAATAGAACCTTTTGACATTGTATCTTATACACAAAGTACAGGGTTTATTGAAACACCAGCTAGTGTCGATTTAGTAACAGTATCTCCAGGTATGGTTGTAGTTGACCCTCAAACTGGTGGTGGCTATGTTGTTGTTAACAAAGATAATAACGGTATTTTTATAGCCGAAAATACTCCCGTTACAGCCACTAGAATAGGTATTTTACCGCAGTATAGAATATGGAGAGCTAGAAGAGAAATAGCTACGTTCCAAGAAAGAATTACTTTAGGGTGTCATGCCCATGGAGATCCTAGTACTTTACTATGGCTTTATTCGATCATGATGTATGGTCTTTTAAGATATAGAGAAGGCGGTCTTGAGAGCAGAAATTTTCAACTATCAAACATAGAAACCAGTGACATGGTTAGAAATGATTCATTTGGAAATATTGGTGAAAATGTATACAGTAGGTTTATTACTGTAACCGGACAAGTAGAGAATACATGGGTTAAAGCCCCTAAACCAACGGTTGAAACTGTTACCTTGAGAGAGGTTCCTGACAATACAGATCCAGGTGGTACTGGCGGTGGTGGTGCAGTTGCAACAGGCCCTGGATTAAGAATTATAGACTGTGACGGTACAGAAGTGCCTGAAATTGTCGATACAGAGTGTGAAACGTGGGTCGCTGGTATTAAACCAAAAGATGAATAATCTATAAAACAATAGTAACCTTTAAATAGAGGTATATATGAACAAAGAATTAGAAGAAAAAGCAAATAAACTACTGAAATCACTATATAAAAGTGTTAAAAAAGTTAGTAAGAAAAATGCTATCGACGATGTGTTAGATTCAAACAATGTTGCAGAGATGAGTCCAGACTCTGAACCAGCAGATACGGCTGGTGTTATGGCAAAAAATAAAGATAAAAAAGACAAAAAAGAATGTGATTGTGATAGCTGTGCATGTGCTAGTCCTGACGAAGAAGTTGATATTCAAAAAGGTGAGAAGTTTATTGGTAACATAATGGAAAATTTCAAGATGATTTCTGAACTTTATCTTGAGAAGAAAGAAATGTTAGAAAAGAACAGAATGGCTACTAACCAAGAAATGCAACCAGTAAGGGATAAAAAACAATCTAACAAGCTGCACAGTAAATGGAATAAGGAAAACAAAGCCTACCAAGCACACCAAGAAAAAATTAAAGATACTAAGTTAGATACTGACCACCCAATAATAGGTGGGAAAGAAAAAACTAGAGAAAAAAATATACCAGAATCAGGTACTAAAGAAACAAAAGCAAGTTACCCTAAAATGGCGGCTAGTGAGAAGGTTAAGTAGTTGTTTTTATTGATTTTTTCTATCATTATAATGAATTGAATTAATCTTTAATAGGTAAATAGAAATAATAGGGGATATAAATGTCTGATAAAAAAGAATATAGTAGTGAGGAAGTTGCAAAGCTAATGTTGGAACGTGCCCAAGAGGTGCTTAGTAAAAACGAAGACATAGTTGCATTGGTTAAGTCCAAAAATACTGCTCACGAAATTGATTTAGGATCAGAGCCTAGTAGCGATACAGCCCAAGCAATTGACGAACAATCGTCTTCAGAGGCACCAAGTGAGGCACCAAGTGAGGCACCAAGTGAAGGTGAGAAAGCTAAAAAGAAAGAAGGTAGTGAAGATTCTGAAATGGAAGATACACCTTTACAGGGCGAATCAGATTCAGACACAGAAGAAGAAGATAAAGAAGAAGATAAAGAAGAAGATAAAGAAGAAAAATTTAACTTTAAAAAAAATGAAACAGGAATGTTTTCAGTAGAATATAAGAGATTAGCTAAAAGCGATGACAATGCAGAAATTGAACACGCTACTGCGGCTCCTACAAAAATGAGCGATGCTCAAAACGCTACATTTGGTTCTAGTATTGCTACTGGAAAAAAAGGTTCTATGAAAGGACATGCAGAAGATAAGTCACCTGGCCAAATTGAAGGTGAAAAAGCAGCTAAAGCTAGAAGAGAAAAAATGAGAGCTGAAGCGACTGAAGCTAAAAAATCAGAAGGTGCAGATCATGAAGCTAAAGACGCTCCTGGTATAGAATTTGATAAGGCAAAAAAGAATTCACCTAAGCAAGAGATTGAAAAATGTGGTGACATGGTAGCAGCAAAAAAATCAGAAATTAGTTCGGAAAAACTATTAAAATTTTTAAAAAAATAACACCTCAGACTAACATATTAAAAAGGGGTTTGAGATGAGTGAAGAAAAGAAAAAGAAAACAGAAAAGAAACATGAAACTGATGCAGAAAAAATTGCTAAAGCTAGAAAGAAAAGAATAGCACTTGCAGCAGAAAAACAGCCTGTAGAGCTGGGAAAGAAAGATAGCGAAAATAGAGAAGATTTTAAAAGACATTTTCTAAGTATTAGTAAAAAATTAAATTTACCTAAATCTTTAGAAGAAGTAATTTGGATACATTTAAAAGCTATCAAACATGATAAAAAAGAATTATTCGATAAGGGAATTGAACATTTTGGATATAAGATTTAATTTTAAAGGAGAAAAATAATGGCTCAAAGACTATCAACCTCAAGTTTAAACACTAACATACCTGGTGCTTATCCTGAAGTAACAGTCAAATCAACATCAGTTGGTATTACCAGCACTGGCGACATCGTTATAATCGGTGAGGCAGAAGGTGGACAAGACTATACACAGGAAGCATTGGTAGACAATGTGTTTACAGCAACACAATTGGACAGAGTTACTGCAAAGTATTTAAGAGGGCCTATTGTTGATGCTATGTCAGCGTTAGTTTCTCCTAGTAATGATACAAACATTGCTGGTTCTGCTGG
>Ga0070748_1001062_pt1 | contig 12984 bp, 14 predicted proteins | sample VirMetDEL_Nov_12_FD_77015 | JGI IMG/M metagenome (GOLD analysis project Ga0070748, IMG submission 77015) | Aqueous microbial communities from the Delaware River and Bay under freshwater to marine salinity gradient to study organic matter... | ecosystem: Environmental > Aquatic > Marine > Coastal...
CCAGCTGACGCTTTACTTCCATCGCATAGCGATTGATGGGGTATTCCAATTTTTCAGGTGCATAGCTATAAAAATGGCCGAAGCCCCCACCTAAAAAAGGTGCGCTACCAATCTGCCAAAATAGCCAAGACAAGCACTCAGCTTTGGCTGCTGGTTCGGTCGGTAAAAAAGCGCCACATTTTTCGGCGAGGTAGAGCAGAATCGCCCCCGATTCAAATACCCGCGTGGGCGGTGTGGTGGACATATCCAGTAGCGCGGGGATTTTAGAGTTGGGATTAACTGCCACAAAACCACTGCTAAATTGATCCCCCTTACCTATGTCGATTAACCACGCGTCGTACTCTGCCTCAGTTTTGCCCAATGCCAACAGCTCTTCCAGCAAGATGGTTACTTTCACGCCATTGGGTGTGGCAAGTGAGTAGAGTTGTAAGGGATGCGCTCCGATGGACAGGGCTTTCTCATGAGTAGCGCCGGCAATCGGGCGATTGGTACTGGCAAAGGTGCCGCCGCTGGCTTTTTCCCAAGTCCATACCTTGGGTGGGGTGTATGGTTTATTTGTGCTCATAGCATCGTCCTTTAGTTGGGTGAATGGGAAATTGTTCCTCGGTGCGAGTTTGTTTCACCTAAACGCTGGATTCTAGTGTAATGCATAGTCCTTGCGGTGAGGGTTTCATAATGGCTAGCGTTTAAAACAACTAGTGCGAGTTGCGCTTATGATCTAAAGATGCTCTGTGCGCCAAGTGAGCCTATGTCTTAGCATTTATGGCTGCAACTCCTGACAAATGTTGACAGCGCTTGACCTTACTCTGTGGCAAGCTTTTACACTGGCCGCAATAGGTGTTGCCTGTTTGGCGCGGCGAGTGCTAGAGCCAAAAGTTGTCACTAGAGTAAATATCCTCACGAGGGAGTGAATCATGAATGCGCAAATCCATAAGGATCTCGTTATCCGTCCGTCAGAATGTCAGCCGCAATTTAATCGGCAGCTGGTCGAAACATTTTTAATCAAGGCCCATGCGCAAGAATCCATAGCGCTAGATTCTTTTGTCTGCACCGACCCCGACTGCTGGGGCTTTCCAGAATTTAATCCGCGCACTCTGGGTGAATATCAGGGATATTTCGCCTTTTTGGCGGATGTATTTGCCGAGTCGGAATTTAATATAGAACAGTCAATTGCAGAGGGAACGCAAGTGCTGGTGCGTTTTAGTTTAAAAGGAATCCACCGCGAGGAGTTTATGGGGTTAACCGCAACGCACGGGGAGTTGAAATTTAGCGCCACCCAATTGTTTCGTTTACAGCAGGGGTTAATTTTCGAAGTGTGGATGTACAACAAGGCGGTGACGCTCACAACTAAAGGAATGACCTATGAATTAAACCCGAGGGTGCCGGTGTGAAGCTGTTTGGGTTGCTACTGTGTTTTTTGAATTTATATGTGAATGCCGAGGGTAATAAAGCAATGCTGGAAGAATCTGTAGGTCATGAGTTTTTAGCGAGCGGCTATGCAGCGCAATCGCCACGGCAGCGCTTGCATTTGGTGTTGTTGGGCGTGGCAGATGTGACTAAATCTACGGCGTTTTACGAGGCGCTAGGCTGGAAAAAAATCCATTACCAGCAATGAGGGGTTTGTGAAGTTTGATTTAGGTGGCTATGCCCTTTGTTTAATTTCGCGCGCCGATTTTGCCAAGGATGCACTTGCCCCCTCGCCAGCAGGTAACGGATTTTCTGGGGTGGGTTTAATTTATTTAGCGCAAACACCCGAGCAGGTGCCCGCCATCCTTGCGCAAGCCGTTGCGGCCGGCGGCGAGTTGGTTAAGCCCGCTACGCGCACGCGCTGGGGAATTGCCGGTTATTTTAAAGACCCCGACGGCCATTTATTTGAAGTGGATTATGAAGATGCTTGGGTATTCGATACCGAGCATAAATTGGTGGTCGATAAAGTAAATTAAGTTGTTGCGTTATTTTTTGCGAATAAACTGCGCTACCACGCCACCTAATAATGTGCTGAGTAAAATCAGCAAGTGTAATTGCACGCCTGCAAATAAAACCCAATCGCCCTCTATACCTAATATTTTGGCTGTGCCCACCATACTCGCTTCGTAAGTGCCTAGGCCTCCTGGTGGATGAATGGGAATCATGCCGCTGAGTTCGCCGCCAAGAGTTGTACCTAAAGCACTGCGCCAATCGGTGTTGGCAAACCACAGCATTACTAAGGTAAACACCGCCAGTTTGGTGCTCCAGCCGAGCCAGGTGTAGAGCCATAAATTAACGAGGTGCATAAAATCGCGCGGCAGCGCAGCAAGCAATTTTGCGATCAGCCGATGAAGTTTTCCCGTGGGGGCGCAGCGCGTTTGAAGCCGCTGTAACCAAGTCGTACAGCGTAATAATAATAGTGGAGAGAAAAATAACATCGGCATTGATAACCATAGTGCCCAGTCTCCGCCCATATAGACTACTACCGCGAACCAGCCGATACTCAGTAACACCTGTAAATCGAGCAGGCGTAAGAGAAATAATCCGGCGGTGGCACTGGTGAGCGATAGGCCAAAATAATTGCGCATCATTAAGGGGAAACTCGCTTCGCCGCTGCGCATGGGCAAAAGATTGTTGAGCATATTGTGTAGCAACATGATTTTTAAACAGATGGGTAGTTGTCTGCGCGTCAGCGGTAAAAAATAATAGTGAATACGCAGGCCGCGCACAGCGTAGGTAAAAAACATCAGCAAGAGCGCTAAGGCAATATGCCAAGCGGGCACTGCTTCCCAGGCCGTGAAGATTTTTCCCCAGCCGTAAAAATATTCTATCGCCAGTGCATAGGCGACAACAGTTAAGAGTGATAGCGCTTTAAGCCAAGGCCCTGTGCGTGAACGAGAAACGCTTGTGGAAATCGGTGCTGTCATAAAAGCTTCAGAAAATTTAAACCATTGCGTCATACGTTAGCTCTAGATTGCAGGCATCCGCAGTATGGCTGCGACCAGAGCTATGATCGCTTATGCAAAAGGCAGTTTTATTACAGTTAGATCCACAGGCACGTCAAATTCAGCACGCAGATTCTGGCGTGTACTTTTCCTTGGTGATTCCCCTATATAACGAAGAAGAGTCGGTAGCGGCCTTAATCGATGCCGTGCAGGCCGCGTTGGGCGACTATGCGCAACCTTGGGAGCTTATTCTGGTGGATGATGGCAGCAGCGATGCCACCCTTGCCGCAACGCGTACTGCCTTGGTGGATCGCCCGCTTAACGTCAAGCTGGTTCAGCTGAGCCGCAACTACGGCCAAACTGCCGCAATGCAGGCGGGTATAGATCAAGCGCAAGGCGAATATATAGTCACTATGGATGGCGACCTGCAAAATGATCCGCAGGATATTCCGGCGATGCTGGAGCAATTGCTAGCGCGCGATTTAGATTTGTTGGTGGGCTGGCGCCGCGATCGCCAAGATAAATTACTCGCGCGCAAAATTCCCTCGTTTATTGCCAATAAACTGATCGGCAAGGTATCTGGTGTGCGCCTGCACGACTACGGCTGCAGTTTAAAAGTCTATCGCAGTGAAGTGATAAAGCAGGTTAAGTTAGTCGGCGAGATGCACCGCTTCATTCCCATTTGGGTTGCGGCAATTGTGCCTGCTTCGCGTATTGGTGAAATGCCGGTACGCCACCATGCGCGTCAATTTGGTACATCCAAATATGGCATTTCACGTTCGGTGCGGGTGGTGTTGGATTTATTGTCGGTTATGTTTTTTAAGCGCTACCTGGGTCGCCCCGGCCATTTTTTTGGCAGTATCGGCCTGTTTGTGGGCTTAGTGGGCAGCTTGATTTTAAGTTGGTTGGCGGTGGATAAATTTATTCTCGGTCACGACATAGGCACGCGCCCGCTGTTGCTTGCGGGCGTAATGGGGGTGTTAGTGTCGCTGCAATTAATCACCACCGGAATTTTGGCGGAGATGATGTCGCGCACCTATTTAGGTTCTAGCAATTCTAATAATTATTTAATCCGCAAGGTGCAAAGTATCAGTGGCCGTGTGCAGGCTTCGGAGCAGCAGGCGTCTAAATGAGAGAAGCGGCTTCTTTTATTAATGCAAACTCTCGTTGGGAATTCACTAAGGGGTTGCAGCTTCTTCTGGCATCGCCTTGGCTGTTGTTGATTATTGCTGCCTACTTTCTCTTGGGTTTAGGTGCGGTACCGCTGTTTGATTTAGATGAAGGTGCCTTTAGCGCCGCGACTATGGAAATGTTGCAGCGCGGTGATTACGTGACCACCTATATGGGCGGAGAGCTGCGCTTTGATAAGCCGATTTTAATTTATTGGCTGCAGGCGCTATCGGTATCCAATTTTGGTTTGAATGAGTTTGCGCTGCGCTTACCCTCAGCAATTTGCGCGAGCCTATGGTGTGCGGCAGTGTGGTTTTTTGTGCGTACACAGTTAGATGCGAGCCGTGCTGGAACGGCCGTTATTTTATTGGCAAGTTCCTTAGTGTTTTCCATGATCGCGCGCGCCGCTACTGCAGATGCGCTATTAAATCTGTTTATCTGCCTCGCTCTTTTCGATGCCTACCGCGCACTTACTGTGGAAGAATTCGCCGCCCGTAAAATTCGCCTGCGCGCCTATTTGTGGGTGGGTTTAGGCGTACTCGCCAAAGGCCCCATCGCGATTTTATTGCCGGTGGCTATTAGTACATTATTTTCCGTATTCACTGGAAATTGGCGTGCCTGGTGGCGGCTGATGTTTAATCCGCTCGGTTGGTTGCTGGCGAGTGTTATTTTTGTACCTTGGTATGTCGCAGAATATCTCGCACAGGGCCAAGCGTTTATTGATGGTTTTATTCTTAAGCATAATCTCAGCCGTTTCTCATCTACCATGGAAGGCCACGGCGGTCATTGGTACTACTATTTACCGGTGAGCCTTTTAGTTTTTATGCCCGCAAGCGGTTTTTTTGTGCAGTTAATGATTTCCTTGCGTAAGCATGCACTCTCGCCCTTAGATTTGTTTTGCTGGTGTTGGTTTGGTTTTGTATGGGTGTTCTTTAGCTTTTCGAATACGCAGTTACCACATTATTTACTCTATGGCGCCACCCCCGTTTTTATTCTTATGGCGCGTCAGCGCGAGCAATTAAAAAATATTTGGGTTGTAGTGATTCCCGCCTGCATGTTTCTTTTGTTGTTTTTATGTCTCCCTGAAATTGCAGCACAGCAAATTGCGACGAGTAAAAAGGTCGAGCTAGTCGCTATGTTGCAAACGGGCCTGCCTTACTTGGATATGACCTACAGGTTAACACTGGCAATTGCCTTGCTATCGATCATATTGGTTTCCTGCTGGCGCAGCCTGCCGCTGTGGCAGCGACAGCTGTGGGTCAGTGTCATTTTTACCATCAGTTTTGTGCATTCTATTCTTCCCGCTTATGGCGCTATTCAGCAACAACCTGTGCGCGCAGCGGCGGAGTTCGCGCGCCACTTGCCACAAACCCCGGTTATGTGGCGCCACGATATGCCGAGCTTCAGTGTGTACTTGGGCAAGGTGGTAGAAATTCGTACGCCGCAAATGGGTGAGTGGGTATTTACGGGTTTAGATCAGCGTAAAAATTTACCTGAGCATGAGCTGCTGTTCAATCAAGGCGGCGTCATTATTGCTCAGTTAATAAAACCGTTCGCACGCGCGAAGGAGTTGTAACATGGTATGGATTCTTTGCTTTCCGGTAGTGTTATTTATTCTGTATCAATCCATTGCTGCACCGGAACAATTTGCTCAGGCTTACTACGCGCTAAACTTGCCGCTGTTTCAATTTATTAATGGACAAGCTTTGGGACCAGAATGGTTGTGGCAAAGCATTACGTTTATGGGTGATGGACTGCCAGTGTTTGTACTGTTGATTTTCTTTAGTCGTAAAAATGCGCAGGTTTTGTGGATAGGTTTAATCGCCGCACTCATTACCGGTGCGGGTGTGCACCTAGGGAAACCCCTGTTTGATTTGTTGCGCCCCGCCGCGATTTTAAGTGGCGATCAAATTGTTGTGATCGGTCAAACACTGAAGCGCAATAGTTTCCCGTCCGGCCACTCGGCCACCGCGTTTGTATTGGCAGGCGTGCTCATGGCTTTTATGCCGCGCGGATTTCGTTGGCCATTACTTCTAGGCGCTAGCCTTATTGCTTGGAGCCGCGTGAAAGTAGGCGCACATTGGCCAGTGGATGTGATTGCGGGTTCGCTGTTGGGTTGGTATGCCGCTAAGGCGGCCTGTGTTATTGCGAATCGATTTTCCGTCGTCGGTCATTCGCGCAAAGGCGAGCTGTTGCTCTATGGTTTGGCGTCTTTGTGTGCCCTGACCTTGTGGACCCACACTGGTGGTTATCCGCTTGCGAGTTCTTTAAGGCATGCATTGGCGCTCATGAGCTGTGTCTTTTTATTGATTATTTTTGTTGAGCGGGTCTTGGGTAAAGAGCTGCAATTAATTCCCGATCAATGGCATAAAATGTCGAAGCGCTTACTCTCTGAACGTTGATAGTCACTTTTTAGATCTTCGTTCTATTCTGTACTTCTATCGCTATCGCTATCGCTATCGCTATCGCTATCGCTATCGCTATCGCTATCGCTATCGCTAAGGCTCAATGTCTTTCTGGTTATCTCCCTCTGCTGCTCTGCAGTGCTTCTTGTTCGGTATTTTTTCTGCCGCTTTTCGGTTATAGCAGTAGTCCTATTTCTGCAGGTTTTGCATAAGAATTAATGCCTTAAGTTGTTACTTTTGGCTACTCGATTTGCCCATAAAGTTCCCACTTATGGTTTGTGTGACCACATGCATATAGTTAATTTGACAACATGATTGCGCCGCTATATAAAAGCGACATCGATATTTCGAACTGTTCTAGAAATAACAACAGTGCAGTACGAGTTCGGTGCAACCCCTGTTCGTGTAGAGCAGGAATATCCAGCCAGCGGCGTCTTGGCGGTGTTGGTCTTATTACTTGGTGAATAATAATGAAAGCAAGCCTCTTAACCTCAGTCACCCAAACCGGTAAACACCTTGTCGCAACCCTAATAGGCGCGGCAGCATTGTGCGCAACTATGGTGAGCGCACAAACAATTAATTCGAATCAAACAGGCACCAATGGCGGTTATTACTATTCCTTTTGGACCGACGCACCAGGCACCGCCTCTATGACGCTTGGCTCCGGCGGCAACTACAGCACCACCTGGAATAACACTGGCAACTTCACCGCAGGAAAGGGCTGGGCGACCGGTGGCCGTAAGAATGTTACTTTCTCTGGCAGTTTCAACGGTGGCAACAATGGTTTTTTAGCGGTTTATGGCTGGACTAAAAACCCACTGATTGAGTACTACATTGTTGAAAACTACGGTAGCTGGACACCACCGGGCGGCACCTCATTGGGTACTGTGACGACTGATGGTGGCACTTACAATATTTATAAAACCACGCGCACTAATCAGCCTTCTATTATTGGCACAGCAACGTTTAATCAGTACTGGAGTGTGCGTACCTCTAAGCGCTCAAGCGGTACCGTTACCACCGGCAAACACTTTGATGCCTGGGCAAGTAAAGGTATGAACCTGGGTAGTACCTGGGATTATATGATTGTGGAAACAGAAGGTTATCAAAGTAGCGGTAGCTCAAATATTACTGTTGGCGAAAGCGCAACCGGTAGTACTGGCGGCGGCTCAAGCAGTGCGGCTGCAAGTGGTGGTATTACTGTGCGCGCGCGCGGTTTGAGCGGTGCAGAACATATCAACCTAAAAGTAGCAGGTACTACGGTTGCTAGTTGGACTTTAACCACAGCGTTTAAAGACTATGTTTACACTGGCAATGCAGCGGGCGATATTCAGGTTCAATATGATAACGATGCGACGGGCCGCGATGCGTTTATCGATTACATCAAGGTCAATAAAGAAACACGTCAAGCAGAAAACATGAGTTACAACACTGGCCTTTATGCCAATGGTAAGTGTGGTGGTGGCGGCAACTCCGAAACCATGAACTGCAGTGGTGTCATTGGTTTTGGTTATACCTATGATTGTTTTAGCGGTCAGTGTAATTAAGCGCGCTCAGCCTTTTTCAGTAGAAAAATGCTATGAATTTGGCGAGTGTGTAAGCAATTTGTAAGAATAAAAAAAGGAGCGATTTTTCGCTCCTTTTTTTTATTGCCAAATATTACAGTTATTTTGTTGCGGTGACTGATCCTGTCTAAGTGAGTAGTGTATTAACCGCAGTCTGTAATTGCGTCGCTAATTCTTCCTGAATGATTTTCCCCTGAGTTACATCAAAGCTATCCCCAAACGACGGAATCGATAGGCTCGCTTTTACATCGCCATTAAAACGCGGTGCAGAAGCAAGAGCTGCTGCGAGCACGCTGGCGCCACCGCGTGCACCGGGCGAAGTGGAAAGCAGCACCATCGGCTTGCCCATAAAGGGTTTATTGTTAATGCGCGAGCACCAGTCGAACAAATTTTTATAGGCTGCAGCATAGGAACTATTGTGCTCGGCAAAAGAAATCATAAGTGCATCGGCGCCCGCAATTTTCGCGAGAAAATCCTGCGCGAGCTGCGGCTGGCCTAAGTCCATTTCCTTATCCACACTGAACAGTGGCAATTCATAATCATTTAAATCCAGAATTTCTACATCTGCACCCGCGACTAAGCTGGCGGCATAGGTAACCAATTTTTTGTTGATGGAATGACGGCTGCTGCTGGCGGCGAAGGCAAGTAATTTCATAGAAAGCCTAAAAGTTATGTGGATTCACGAGTCAAAAAAACGCCAGAGGTTTTCAGCTCTGGCGTCGCGGCGCACAATAATTATTGCAGCTTGCCAAGTTTGGCTTTGGCAGCTTCGCCAATGTCGCCGCCGCCTGAGGCTGCCTGTTGGTAATATTCCGAGGCTTTAGCGCGATTGCCCTTGGCGACATAGACATCGCCCAAATAATAGCTGGCGATTTGGGTCGGTAAATAACGTTGGCTCATAAGCAAATCTTTTTCGGCCAAGTCATTATTTTTCAATTGATTGTAGGCAATGCCGCGATATACATAGGGCTTGAAGTATTTCGGGTTGGCTTGCACCGCGCGATCTAATGCCGCGACCGCCTCCTGCTGTTTATTTTGCTGTAGCAATAGCTGGCCTTTCATTTCCCAAAAAAGATTTTCTCTGGGTTGCAAGCTGGTCGCTTTTTCCACATAAGGCATAGCATCTATATATTGTTTATTGCTCGCCAGTTTTTGAGCTTTTAGATAGCTTTTGTAAGCGGGTGCATCTTTGGTGAGCTGCGCCATGGCGCGCTGGAAGGCTGCTTTGTTGCGCGTGCCGCCGGGGTATTGGGTCGCATTTTTGCGATTTCTGGAAACGCGCTCTTGGGACGGCGGATGGCTTGCAAAAAGACCTTCAATAAATCCAGAGTTTTTACCTTCAGACAGTTTTACGAATATCTCCTGCAATTCCACGGCGGCTTGGGTGTCGTAGCCGGCTTTAGCCATGTACTTCATGCCCACTTCATCCGACTGCAGTTCATGGTCGCGACCGTATTTTGCCTGCCATGCTTGTGAACCTACGGCTAAAGCACCCATGCCGAGCATGCCGTATTCAGGCTTCTTCTCCGCAATGGCTACGCCTGCAAGCACCACGCCTATGCCCATCATGGCATTTTGGGTTTGCTGTTGAGCGCCGTGGCGCGCGGCGGCGTGCACTATCTCATGGCTCATAACGGCGGCGAGCTGCGCTTCGTCTTCTAGATAGACTAACAGCCCACGGTTAATCGCCAGTTTGCCGCCGGGCATGGCCCAGGCGTTAGGCACGTCGTTATTGAGCACTACAAATTCGTAGGGTAAATCGGGGCGGTCGCTTACGGCTGCGAGCTTCTTTCCTACCTGTTGTACATAGGTGGTGAGGCCTGGGTCCACCACATACTGGCCGCCCTGGGATTGTTGGGCGGGCATGTAATTTTGGGCGCCGGTGGCGACTTCTTGCTCTGGTGACATGAGCGAAATTTGGTTTTTGCCGGTCACGGGGTTGACCACGCAGCCGCTAAAACTAGCGGTTAAAAGACAGACGGCAAGCGTGCGAGTTAAAAATGACATACAAAAGCTCCTTGTGGCTGAGATGCGTATAATGCCACAGATTAAATGACCAAGATGAGACTCAACCTGAATGAAAGCTTTGCAAGTAATAGAACTCTTCGCGGGTATTGGCGCCAATGGCCAGCCTATTTTAGAAAAACTGCCCGTGCGCGAGCTGGAGAGCGGTGAACTGCAGCTGGTGCAATCGCCCGCTTTTGCCAAGGGTTTAGCGAGCGGCGATTTGCTGAAATGCTCACCCAAGACCCGCGAGTTTGAAATTGTACGCCGCAGCGGCAATCTAAGCCTGCGTGTATTCAGTAAACAGGATATCGCCAGCTGGGCCGATGGCCTTATCGCCGATTTAGAAAAGCTTGGCGCTGAACTGGATTTGGAAAACCCACGTATGTTGGTGTTCAGTATTCATGTGAGCTGCGGTTTCGCTGCGATTGAAGCGATTATGAGCCAGCACTTGCGCCCCGAAACGGAAAGCGCTTGGATGTATGGCAATGTGTATGACCCCAATGACGGCGTAACCCCGCTTAACTGGTGGCAGGATATTCTCAAGCCTGAGTAATCTTGGTACGCATCCTAGTTCATCGCGCCGAAACCGGTGCCATCTTAATTTCTGTTGGCAAAAAACGCTTATGTTGCATGTGATTTCTCCCGCTAAAACCTTGGATTTTGAAACACCTCCGGTTACCGCTGTGTTTACTCAGCCGGATTATCTGGATCAGTCGCAGTTGTTAATTGATGAGCTGCGCGAGTTGCAACCTGCGGCGGTATCGCAGCTGATGAGTATCAGCGAAAAATTGGGGCAGCTGAATGCCCAGCGTTTTTTAGAGTGGCGGCAGCCGTTTACCCCGCATAATGCCAAGCAGGCGCTACTCGCCTTTAAGGGTGATGTTTACACGGGTATGGAGGCTGAACAATTTTCTAAGGGCGATTTCACCTATGCGCAACAACATTTGCGTATTTTGTCTGGCTTGTATGGGCTGTTAAAGCCGCTGGATTTAATTCAGCCCTATCGCTTGGAGATGGGTACGCGCTTTGCCAACCCGCGCGGGAAAAATTTGTATGAGTTCTGGGGGGATCGCTTAACCGAAGCGCTTAACAGTGAGTTGGAAAAACAAAAAGAGCGAGCGCTGGTGAACTTGGCGTCTACAGAATACTTTGGTGCGGTGAATCGCAAAAAGCTGGCAGGGGAGATAATTACGCCCGTTTTTAAAGATCGCAAAAATGGAAAATACAAAATCATTAGTTTCTTCGCCAAAAAAGCGCGCGGCATGATGAGCGCGTATATCATTCAAAATCGCTTAAAAAAAGTAGAAGCTATTAAGGAATTTGATGTGGCAGGTTATTACTATGATGCAGCCAGCTCATCACCGCAAGAGTGGGTGTTTTTGCGGGAGGAGCAAGCTTAAGCGTCATGTAGGCGTAATCCTTTGTAATATGTACATTTTTTTTCAGTGTTAAACTGTCTATATCCTTTTATTACACTAAGCTGGATGCTAATCAAAATAATACCCCGTGGTTTTACCTAAGGGGGTGAACACCCAGCTACCAGATAGGATGTCCGGTTATGTCGACGAGTCAAATATATGTAGATGCGGTAATTTCGGCCATTAAACAGGTCGATCATATTTCTTATCGCCGCTTATTTAATGGCGTAGGTATATATCACCGTGGCGTACAGTTTGCGTTTATCGTCAATGATCATCTCTATTTTCGCGCAGATGATTACGCGCGCCCGCTCTTTGAGGAAAAAGGCATGAAAGCCTTTCAGCCGCTCGTGAGCACTCAAGTTGAATCGTCTTTTTACCAGTTGCCAGATGATGTGTTAAATAGCCCTAAAGAGCTAAAGCATTGGATGCGCATTGCTGTTGAGGCTGCCCATGAGGGTGACTTTCTTGATGATGAAACCCATATCGAAGCCCCTGTCCGTCATTTTACGGCCTCAGCATTGCAGTAAGCCTTGGGTCGCTATTCCTATTCGCGCTAATTGGTTTTGGTCAAAATACAATAAATCGTCTAGTCTCAAAGGATTGATGACAGGATGGTGTGTATGGGTCTTAGGATTTTAGTAGTAGATGACGCGACCTTTATTCGCGACATGGTCAAAAAGCAGCTGCGCAATAAAATACCGGGTGTAGAAGTCGTCGATGCCGTAGATGGTAACCGCGCACTCGCAACCATGAAACACCAGCCGCCCGATATTATTCTATCGGATTGGGAAATGCCCAATATGACCGGCGCTGAATTGCTTACAGCCGTGCGTGCCATGCCCAATGGTGCCAACATCCCCTTTGTGATGATATCCAGCCGCGGCGATCGCAACCATATTATTAAAGCCATAGAACTCGGCGTCTCTGACTATTTAACAAAACCATTCTCGGCAGATGAGCTGCTAAAAAAAGTATTCAAGCAATTAAAAGTGATTGGTAAATTACCCGTTCATGGGCAGCGCAATGCGACGACGCAAGGTATCGCTTTTGCGTCGGTAGATGTGCTTACGGGGGGGCGCGCTGAACCGGCATCGCCTACACCTGCCTCAATATCCGCAGCCAGTAATGTTGGGTTGTTAACGGGGGCGGCACCCGTCGTGAAAGCGGCAGCACCTACTAAATCCGCGATGAAAGGCAAAGCGCAATTGCGCTTCTCCAATAACCGTACCTTGGGTTGTGTAATTCGCGAAATGTCTCTGCAGATGATGAGCGGTTTATTGCAGCGCAGTGATAATTTACCCACAGTATTTGAACAAGCCGTGGTGGATATTGAAACTGCCGATGGCAGCTCCTTAGCGCGTGTAAACGGCTATGTTCACAGTATCATGGCCGGCGAAAGCCGCGCGGATACTCATGTCGTAAAAATTGTCATTCGCTTCGTTGATAACGATGCTGAAAAATTTGAAATCCTCTCCAAATACATTGCGCAGATGTAACTCTTTAA
>Ga0070748_1001064_pt1 | contig 12981 bp, 23 predicted proteins | sample VirMetDEL_Nov_12_FD_77015 | JGI IMG/M metagenome (GOLD analysis project Ga0070748, IMG submission 77015) | Aqueous microbial communities from the Delaware River and Bay under freshwater to marine salinity gradient to study organic matter... | ecosystem: Environmental > Aquatic > Marine > Coastal...
AAAAACACTATCTTCTTTAGCTATAAGAACAGTACTTACCAAAGTTTCTTGTTTACCAAGACCTAACATAACTGTTTTTGATGAGGTATTAGGTAAAGTGTCGGACCAAAACCTAGATAATATTAAATTATTATTTGATAGAGTTAGTGAGATGTATGAAACGGTGTTCTTAATATCGCATAATCAGATTGTAAATGATTGGAGCGATAATATCGTGACCATCGTTAAAACAGATGATATTTCAACATTACATATGAAAATGTGATTATTATTTGGAAAAACAAAATAAATGAACTATATTTGTTGAGTAACATAAGGTATAACCTTTTAAAATTAAAATTATGAAAACTAAATTATTTACAATTACATTAAGTGGTAACATTGCATCAGCATTCGATTTATGCGAAAGAATATCAGAATCGGAACCTAACTTTGTTTCTAATGGCTCTGATTTTGCCATAGTAACAATTAATAGTGCAACATCCGCAAACGAAATAAAAGATTATTTGGCTGAAACTGATAGAACGATTATTGTTACTGAAATGGGTGAGCATGGTGCGGTATATTTTAGTAATCCAGATATTGCCGAAAAATTATACCAAGATAATCCTAGTGAGTATACTGGTAGAACAGTTACAGATATTATTGATGATATAGCAGAAGATAAAGAGGTGAGTGATATCACGGAACATGGTTATGATTTTGATAATATAACTTCTGAAGAAGCTATGGTTGAAATTGAGAAATTAATTGGTAATGGTAAGAATATCGCACCTGAGGTAATGTCAATAGTTAATCAACTATCTGAAATAGTGTAATATGGCAACGAAATTAGATAAAGATATTAGTAGGGAGTCCTCAATTACTATAGATAAAAAAGAATTGGTTATTACCTTAACGGGTAAACAAGGTATACAATTAAAACAGAAAGGTACTCGTAAAAAAGCTGTTGATATTAGTATCGAGGAATTATGGAATTACTTAAATGATTCGGTTGTTGAATCACCTAAGAAGGGTGGTTATTCTAGCGATTCTAAGGTACCTATGATTAGTTTACATGACTTACGTACCCATAGCGCCATAAGTGGATTAGGAGCTGACTTAACAGCTAAATTTGATACAATATTATGTTCGTTAATAAAAGAATATTATCCTCACCTTAAATAATTTATGGTAATTAATTTAAAATTGCATTACATACTTAAATGTAGTATCTTTGTGGTGTGATAAATTTAAATTAAAAAACAATAAATGAATAGAAATAATGATGAGTTAATCTATCGGTATTACCAAGAAATTAGCGATTTTAAACCATTAAGTCGTAGTGAAGAAACTAGACTAGTTTTATTAGCTCAGAGTGGTGATATGGAAGCCCGCGATAATATAATCAAGTCAAATACTAAGTTCGTTATTAAGATAGCGAAAATGTATCAGAATCAAGGACATCCGTTATGTGATTTAATTAATGAAGGTAATCTTGGTTTGATAAATGCGATTAATCGATTTGATGTTACTAGTGGGAATAAACTAATTAGTTATGCCGTTTGGTGGATTAGGGAAGCAATAAATACTTCGCTTAATGAGACATCTAGAAGTGTTAGATTACCAGTTAATTTAATTGTTAAAAATAAAGCCAACCTAAAGTTCATTGATAAGTTTATTGCTGAAAACCAAATTGAACCATCTATTGGTGATGTATTAGATAATGGTGAGGAATTGACTAGAATTACATTGCCTGACGCACATAGTATGTTAAAGTTAGATGACGAAATTCCTGAATCTAATTTAAGTTATGTTGATGTACTGAGTACCGAACCAGTTGAATCTGAGAGTGATAATATTATGATTAGGGATGAGATAATGTCGTTACTAAATGATGTGACTGATAGGGAGCGAGATATCGTCAGTAAATATTTTGGGTTAGATGGTGGTGATAGAATGACCTTATTAGAGATTTCTGAGATATATGGTTTAACAATTGAGAGAATACGTCAAATCAAAGAAAAATGTATTCGTAAGATGCGACATAATTCAAGTAGGTTGTATCAAATAATAAAAGGGATTTAAATTATATTTATTAAATAAAATAAAAATATGTTTAAGTTCAGATATATAGTTACATTTGCTGGTATATTATTAGCTGGTACCGCAGCTTACTTCTCGGTAATAGGTCTAAGTCAATTATTTGCTGGCGCTGGTATTGCCATCGTAGTAATGGCATCATCATTAGAATTCACTAAATTAGTTGCGGCTAGTTTATTAGAACGTTATTGGAGTGTTATTGGAATAGGTCTTAAGATTTTCTTTAGTTTAGCGGTGGTCTTATTAATCTGTATTACATCAGCAGGAATATATGGACTACTTTCTAGTGGGTACGAAAAAACCTCATCACAATTAGGTATACATAATACCGAGGTTAAATTAATTGAGGCAAAAATTAGTAATTACCAAACAACTATTAATAGTAATACTAGTATTATAGATAATAAAACAAAACGTGCAACATCTTTAACCGAGTTAAGAAACCGACAAGAATCTAGGTTAGATTCATTAGATATAAAAAATGATTGGGGTAGTCGAAGTACGGCTAATAAGATTAGAAAAGATATTAAAAACGCCAATGGCGAGATAGGTAAGTTAACTAATGAAATTGATAGTCTTGTTGTATTTAATACAGCTATCATGGATTCTATTGGTGCTAAGAATATTAGTATATTAGAGAAAGAAGCTAATAATGAAGCTGGCGCTGAGTTAGGGCCATTAAAGTATCTAGCTGAACTTACAAGTACTGATATGGATACTGTAATTAGTTATTTCATATTAGCAATTATCATTGTATTTGACCCATTGGCTATAGCTTTAATCATTATGGCGAATAAATTAGCGGTAGGTAATAAAAAAAATGTTGTGACTATTGAAGATAACGTGGTAACAGATGAAACAGTTAAATCTTTATCCAGTAAACCAATTAAGGTTACTAACCCAATTAAATTTAATCCCGATGAGTGGGTTATTAAAGATTTTATTGGTGAGTATAAACTAAAAGGCCAAGCAAAGGCCATTGCAGAACAAAGAAAGTTGAATGACGAGGTGATGTTAGGTGTTATTCGAGAAGAAGCTAAAGTAGTTGAAGATACAAAAACGACGGTGACCTCAGATACTATTCAGAAAGTTCTAGATAAATACGCTGGAACCCCAGTTGATGCACCTGAGTCAATTAAAGAGGTAATCGAGTCAATTAACGTAGAACCAGTTAAAGAAGAACCAGTTAAAGAAGAAGCAGGTATAGTAGAAGCAGCTAAAGTAGAACCAACTAAAGTAGAATCAGTTAAAGTAGAACCAGCTAAGGCTGAGAATACGTTTAGAAATTTTACAGTTAACATACCAAAAAATAATAAATGAAAATAAATTTAACTAAAACGGTTGATAACCTAAAGCACTCTAATTTAATGTCCGATAAACATCAGGTAATTATTGGTCATTCTTATAGTACTGATATCGAGTACATTAATAAATGGGATAATAGAAATGGTGGTGTCTACCATAATACGGTTCCATTCACAATTGATTTAGATGGTACGATATATCAACATTTTGACCCGAAATACAATACAACAATAACTGGGTATGATGTTGACGTAAATTTAATTGGTATCAATTTAGTAAATGAGGGTTGGTTAGTTAGAAATGATAAAAATGAGTATTTTAACGTATTCAATAGTATTTATAGTAGAGATGTTACACCAATTAATATGGAGTGGAGAGGTAAAGAATATTGGGCACCATATACTAATAAGCAGATGAAATCACTTAATGATTTATGTCAGCATATATGTAGTGAATTCAAGATACCTCTAACGCCAATGACGCATAATACGAAAGTTGATGGTGTTTATAAATTTAATGGTATTGCATTTAAGTCAAATTACACTGAATTACTTAGAGATGTAAGTCCAGCGTTTGATTTTAATTATTTTACAGAAAAATTGAAGGAATATGAAACTGAATGAAAATAATGTAACTAGAAATATGTTACATTTAATTAGAGAAAGTGATGAAGCAAGTTCATTAATTGATGTGACGCCAGAAGAATTTGATAACGCAACAACCGAATTACGAAAAAGTACTGGGGATAATAGCGCATCGGTAGTATCGTTCAAAGTGTATCCGCAAGAAGAAAACGTGATAATGGTAATTAAATTACCTAGCTTAGGTGATGCGACCATACAATTAATCTATAAGGAAATTAATGGTATTTTCTTAAATGCTAATAATGCTAAGTTAGATTCCGATAATTTAAGGATATTAAATGGTTTATCAGGATACTATGATAATTTTGGTAAAACATGGGAAGCTAAATTAAGAGACGAATATAAACTTTAATAAACGTATACGTAAGATTATTATGATTAAGAAAGATATTTTTATTGTGGCATTGGTGATTGGTATTGTTTTATCATTTATTTTTAGACCGTCGAAGGATGTCGACTACTATGAGGATGAAATTAATAATCTTAAATCACTTAATATGGTGCTAAGTCTTAACAATGATAGCCTATCAAAAAGAAACTCATTGTTAGGTATAGAAATAAAAGAAATGTTAGACGACTTTGATAGTACACAAATACTACTAACTAATACTAAAGATAAATTAAACGATTTAGAAAATGATAAAGGTAAAGTTTCTAATTATGTTAACGCACTTAATGTTGATGGCGTTACCAATGAGCTCGCAGAATATCTCAATAGGCGACAGTAGAGTAAAAACATTCATTACCCAAAAGGGTGATACATTAGTGATTATGTGTCATAACGACGCTAGGCTTCTTTTAGAGGATGTATTACACTATGAGTATTCTGATAGCCTATTAAATATTTATAAGGTACGTGATAGCCTTAATACTAATTCGATAACTATACAAAAAGAAGCTATCATTAAGTTATCACAAAAGGGTTTGAATTTTGAGGCAATTATTGAAAACTTAAATAAGCTCATAGCTAATAAGGATTCTGAGGTAGCACTAAAGGATGATACTATTAAAGAACAAAAAAAGGAAATTAAAAAACAGAAATTATATAAGGTTCTGGGGATAATTGGTGGTATTGGATTAACGATTCTAGTATTATTAATCGGTAATTAATATTATATAGTAATAAACCTCATAATATGGGGTTTTTTGTTATTTTTTGGTATTTATAGTATATAAAGTATTTCATTCAAATGAGTAAATTAAATAAATTAATAAAGGAGGAGTTAAGTAAAATAGATGTTAAAGATATCATCGATAAGAAACTTAACTCTAAAGACCTTGAAGCTATTGTAGTTAATATAATTACTAAGCATGTTGAGAAAGATAAGGCATTGGAGAATAGAATAAAGGAAATTACAAAAGATGTTATAATACAATTCCATAAGAATATCTGGGTTAAACGTAATATGTTAACTAAATTTAAATAATATAGACAATGAAAAGAATAAAACTAAGCGAGTCTCAAATTGAGATGATACAAAACGCAACTAAACCTAAAAAGATTAAGTTATCGGAAGAACAATTCGATAGAATATTCGATACTGAAGATTCAAGAACTTCATTCTTAGAAGCATTGGCTAAATATACGCCACAGACTGAAGATGAAAACATAAAAACAACTAAATCATTTAATGAAGGTGTTGGTATGTTATCTTTTGGTGATTTCATTGAAAAATTAAAGCCAGTAATTAAGGATTTAATGAAAGGTGATTATACTAGTACAGTTGCATTAGCAAATGAGTTAGGCGTAACCAAAGATGATATCATCACTGAATTCATTTCGTTAGGTATCGCCGAATTTTCTAAAAGAGATTTAGACTACGTAAGATTCCGTAGGGATGAGCTTAAAACTAATATTAAAGCATTGTACAATCAATTAATTGGCGCGAAAGCGGAATCAGAATTAACTGAAGACGCACCAATGCAGTCAGCTGGTCTAACATGTACATTCATGAATGATGATATGGCAATACTAAAAGATGGGTCTGCGTCATATTATTTTAACTACGGTGATTTAGATAAGAGTTTATTTAACGATTATGCGGATTCCGAAATTCTCGATACCACTATTGGTGATAAAGGTGACTCTACTGAAATATTTAACACATATGATGATGTGGTGATAACTGAAGATATTATTAGTGAATTCGTTAATAGTAACTTTAATAAATTAAGTAATGGTTTTGGTGTTCAGGGATTAGATGACGGAAAAGATATTATTAAAATAGATAAAGAATTAGCCGATACGCTATTAGGGATGTATCCTAATGATGCAGCTGAAATTACCACCGCATTAATATCTATGAGTGAAACAACTACAAGTGGTTCATCAGGGGCCTTTGTTGCTCCAATATCATTAGAAGAAAGTGAGGTACCAAAGATGACTATGTTTTCTGACGAATCAGGTATTGAATGTAAGAAAATGACTGAAGAAGAGGTTGATGAGGCAACTACCACGGCATCATCTGGTTCATTTGTAACTCCATCGATGTGGGCCAAATCTAAAGCTGACCATATACCATCAAAAAAACCAATATATGTTGGTGGACAAATTGTTCAAGAGTCCAAAGAAACTGCGAAGTTATTCGTAGCACTTAAGAACAACCATTTCGAACCTAGTATGGATTTTGTTATGGTTAATAATAATGTATGGGCTAAGGATATAGATGTTGCAAGACGTATGGCTGACGATATGATTGAATTGTATGGTGTAACTATCGATGATGAGAATATAAATAAAGATGGTAACGTTCCAGTAACATTTGGTTCACCAGAAGGTGTACAAGGTGAGTTACAATTTGAAGGCGCTATTAATGAAAATGTTAGCGTTGAAAGTTATATCGATTCATTTAAAGAAGTTGATACGTTAATACAGAACGCAAAAGCAAGTGGTAATAATGTATGCCCAATTAAAGCTGGTGGTCAAGAATTCTTCATACATTTAGATGGTGTAACAATTGGCGATGGTTTAATCGAAACAATTGAATATATTTCTGGTTCTAAGGATGAGATTAGAAATAAGATGAATCACGGTAAGTCAATCACAGATAAGAATATCAAATTAGCAAAACCAACGCTAAATAGGTTGAATATCATGTTAAATAATACTAAACATGGTGAAGTAACGGATTTAGATAATTTATCTGAGTCTATTAACGGTAAATTCGTTAGATTCGATGATTGCACTAAGCTTAATAACAATACTGACGCACAAGACGGTAAATGTAGTCAAGGTGCCGTTGATAATGTTGTAAAGACATTTGAATCAATCTGTAGAGATGTATCAAGTGAAAGTGGTAAATCTATTGACGAAGTTAAATCTGTTTTATTAAAAAATAAGATGTATGAGTCCGACGGTAAGTATGGTGATTACATGTGGATTGAAATGGGTAAAGGTAATAGAGAAGCGGAGGAAATTAGGAGTTATTTAGAAGATTCACCAATTAACGGTGATACATACACATATATGGCTTCGTAATTCGATATTAACAACGTTGATTTAGATAATATAATTAATATTTTAGGTTTATAATAGTATTTATAGTAAAAGTAACAAAAATGAGCATCAAGAAAATAAGTAAAGAAGACATCCCAAACTTAAGTGGTGAGGAATTACAAAAATTAGCGTTCAGATTAGCTGATAAAATGGTAACAAATAAAGTCGGATTAGGTTGGGATGACTTACCAGATACGGTTATGTTAATGGATTATGTATCGGAAGGCATGGACTTCGAGGAATTAAAACAAGGTATCAAAGATGCTGTCGCTGAAAAGATTTCAGATATGGATGATGAAGGAATTTTTGAAAGTGTTTCTGGTGAAATGACAACTAAAAAAGCTCAGAAAGGAAGTGGTAAAGATTCTGAGGCGTATTTAAAAGATACTGTTAAGAAAATTAAGGACTTTAATACTACTGACGAAGAAAAGGTTATAATACCAAAATACGAAGCTAATGAAGAAGAAGTAGAAGTTGTTGAAGATATTGGACAAGGTGGCGGTATGCAAGACCTTACTTATGATAACAATCCAGGTGAGGCATTTAAAGAGAGACAAAGAAAAGCTCTTGAAGGTGATTCTACTATGGGTAATAAAGTTTATACTGGAGAAGAAAATGGTAATACAGAATCTACTTGGGGTGCATCAGACGATGAATTTGGTAAGAAATTAGTTAAGAGAACTAAAAGGCGTCAAGAGAAGATTGCTAAGGCCACACCTAATATACTTTCATTTGGTGATGATATCGAATTAGAGCCAGGTCAAACAAAACCTAGAGAAATCGCATATGAATCAGTAGCTAAACCTACTATAACTAAGTTAACTACTGAAGGAACTTTAGGTGGTGTTGATAGAGCTAAATCTATTATTCCAGAAAAGCATAAGAGAGACGGTAACGTACTTATTATGACTGATGGTAATGAAACATATAAATTTAAGTGGAATTCGGAAATGAACGAAGCTGAGGTTTTAAGTGTTTCTAATGAAACTAAAATCAATGAGGCTACCGATACCTTCAATAAGGTACTAGGATTCAAATCTACGGTAGCTAAGAACTCTAAGAGTGATATGAAAGGTATGTTGGATAATGCTAGAAAATTAGTTTCAGAATCAACATTAGCCGACCCTGACTACACACATTTTGCTATTAGGAAGGAAGATAATAAAATTATTGAAGCATGGAATTATTCTGAGTATAATAAAGAAGATATTAAGAATGATAAAGAAAACCTTTTTTATGTAGATATCGAAGACTTAGGTTTAGACTTAAAAAAGAAGGATGTTAAGATTGTTACTAAACAATTTTTAATTAAAAACGGTATGGACCCAGAGGATAGTAGTAATTGGAGGGAATTATCATAACGTAATTATATTTCGTAAAAAACTAAGAGCTCACCATGTGGTGGGCTTTTTTTGTTTATAATAATTTGGTTATTAGTAAAAAATGTGTATCTTTATAAAAAATAGAAATTATGGGATTAGACGTTTATGGATATAGGGATGTGGCGATAACATATGATGAGGATGATTATGACTTTATCGTTAGCGTTATTGATGATAATTGGAAATATAAAGTTGAAAACCTTTCATACGGTGATAAATATATTGGTGAAAAAGTGGATGCTAGTGTTAGTTATGGATATGGTATGCATAATAGATTTAGGGAAGAGTTAATTAGGATAATTGGTCGAAACGATTTAATAGTTAATGATAGGATTGATTGGGATAAATTATGTGCTGATAATACGATACCATTTTATGAATTAATTAATTTTGCCGATAACGAAGGTTGTTTAGATTATAAAATAAGTGAGAAATTGTATGATGAGTTCCTTGAATGGAAAGATATTGCAATCACCTATTGTGGTGATAATTTAAGATTAAAGGGATATTATTTAGATTGGCTTGAGATTTTTAAATATACTAGGGATAACGGCGTTGTCGTATTTAAATAATATAGTATGAAGAAATTTGCAATATGGTATGTACCAAGATGGAGTAGTCTCAGTAGACATTGTACATATATTAAAGCGTCAAGTCACCAACACGCCGAAATTAAATTTTATGGAACTACGGATGCGGATAATTGTCAAAGTATTATATTGATTGAGGAATATTAAATTAATTAAAATGAAAGAGGTTAATATTGAAACAACGGAAAGGAAAATAAATCATTTTATGGAGGAATTATCTAGAATAACTAGGTCCATAAAATTAATTAAAGACGGTAATACCCATGTTAAGCAAACTGGCGAATGTAGGTTGGAGGTAATCAAAAAAATTGCGGCTCAATTAAATGAAGAGTGTAAGTTAATGTGAATAGATTCATACCTGAAAGTAATAATAAATTAGTTAAAAACATCATACATTCAAATAAAATGGTTAGACATCATATAAAAAACAATAAAGAATCACAAGAGAATGGATATGACATTTCTTTTTGTGGGAAGAGAATTGATTTTGAGTTTCACTTTTTAGATACTGAACACGCAGTAAGAACTAGACAAAACAGAGCGTTTCAACTACCTTGTATACAATGTAAAAATAAGGTTATAGAGGAGTTAAATAATAAGGATTAGAAATAAATAACCCGATTAAAAAATGAGAAGTAAAATTTACTATTATATATTTAAAAAAGAAAAACAATATAGTTGGAAGATGCCGTACATAACGTATTGGGGATGCGATAACTATCATTGGTTAAGAGTACATAGTGTAAGTTGGGTAAGTATATTAGGTAATAGAGTAAATGGCAATACTTTATTTACAGTTCTATTTGATGATGGGAAAATAACGATTGATAAGGATTGAATTGTCGTTGAATATATAAAAATGTGGTAAAATGAAGAAAGTGAAATTTGTTTTAGCTAAATACCAAAGCTATCAATAATTAAATATTATGAAAGTAGATATAACAGTAAGAACTAATAGAGTAGAATATATAAAAAGAAAGTTAAATTCTTGGATGGTATGGTTTGATAGGGATAAAAAGAAAGCCGTTGAAAATACTATTATAGGAATGAATATATGTCAATATAATCACTGTATCGGAATAGACAAGCAAATGACACAAGTATTGCGTAGGTGGTCTAATGGCAACTAACACTAAAAATAAACCTGTTACCACTAAAGATTAAAATTATGAAGAAGTTTAAAATTGTTTTAGATGATGTTATAAAATGCCTATGTAATCACCATGTAGAAGATAGATTTCCTAGCGAATTAATTAATAAAAAATGTGATGATTGTGGAGGTGTTTTATAACGGTTAACCATACATGGTGTTATAGTTAGTTTAAATTTAAAAATAAACACATGATATACGATAAAGATTTAGAAAAAAACGGTAAATTAATAAAAAAGGTTAGTCTTTTATTTATAAATGGTGATGAAGCAATATGTGATTGTTGTGATGAGAAAAAAGTAACCGCTCACATCAACACATTAGGTAATGATGTGATGTGTATTTGTAAAGATTGTTTAACTCTAATATTAGATGAGTTTGATAATTAACTATAACGTTTAGAATAATTAACTGTTGAGGAACGAAATTGAATTTATTATTGTGTTATAAAATGTAAGTATATGAAAGTAATTTGTGAGAAAGAAGGAACTTTATTAGATGGAGAAGGTTCTGAATTATTAAGAATAGGTAAGGATAAACCAGCTTTTACAGTTGGAGGTAGTCATAAGATAGACGTTAAAAACATTCATGTAGCTTGTTTTGAAACAGAAAAAGAACTATTGGTTTATAGGATTAATTTTGCTAAGATTCCAAAGTGGAAAAAGTGGATTATAAGAAATGTTTTATGACGATTAAAGTAAAAGCTGTTATTGCTTTTTACTTTTGTGTTATATGTAGTGTGGGTTATTAACTTATAAATGATTTAGAATGAAAGACTTTTTATTAAAACTAGCTAACGGGCAAAAAACATTTAAATGTGATTGGAACGGAGAAAATAATGAATGTGAGGTATTAAAGATAGATTTTGAAATGAGTAGGGCGTTTGTTAGGTTTAAAAAACCTGTTAAAAAGATTGTGAGAAGAGAAATTGAAAATTACCAATCATTTGGAATGACAGATGATGACAATGAACTACACATGGAAGATGTGGAAATTGAATCATATGAAGAATGGATTTCGTTGCCAAGAAATTAATATTAGATATAACGCTGAGTGTATGGCAAGTAAGCCACACTATAAATTTTGAATTTAAGTATAAACTTTACTGGCTTATTTGCTATACATATTGTTAGCAACTGGGCGGTTTTAAAAAAGAAATTATGACACACGAAACGACACAAGCCCAAATGTTTTATATATTAAAAAGTATTGATTACTCACAGGATTGGGAAAAAATAGAATATGGTTTAGGTTACGATTTGGGCGACCATAGATTTGAGAACAAAGAAACCTATGCAAAAGTAAGATTAGCAGCAAAGAACCTTTGGGTTGTACTTAATGGATACCTAAATACTGATGGTAACGCATAATGTAGCCTTGTTGCTAACGTTGAAAGTAATAACTGTGAAGCGTAGCGTAATTGTTTATTACATACGTATTATGTTTTGTTAAATGTAAATTAATTATGATGAATAAACAATTAGAAATTGCAAAGAACAAAGTATATGCTTTAATTGGTTTTAGAGTATCGACTTATTTAAACGGGAGAAAAGAAATAAGCGAATTAACGGATGATGAGTTTTTTGTTTTACTTGAGAAGGGGGAGATTTACTTACAACATAGCTATAACGGTGATGATGATTATTTTAAAGATGTAAAGTGGTTTTGGGGTAAAGATGTGTTTTTTGAAAATCCTTATAGAATAGATACTGACGTTATAAAAAAAGCAAGTTCAACGTATAAATCTGTGGAGCATTGGATTCACTATGCTGGACCAAGAGGGACTTATCTTTGGGTTCCTAAATGGAGTAATTAAACATAACTGTTATAATAATTAACTGTTGAGGTACGAAATTGAAATTATTATTGTGTTATAAATTGTTAAACTATGAAATGGAGAAAAGACTCACCGCCAATTAATGAAAGTTGTTTATGTATAAGAAACGGTAAACTATTGAATCTTTATTTTGATGGTGACTTTTGGAAAGATGACGGATTAGACTCAAAACGAAGTACTGTGTTTTTACAGGTTACGCATTGGATTAGGTTGAAAGATATAGAATTACCTAATGATTTATAATGCTACAAGTAATTGTTGTTTGTAGTGAAACGAAAAATTAAAATTAATTAATGTTATAGTTATGGAATTTAATACTATTACGGTTCATGTTGGCGAAAAATGTAACCATGAAAACTATATTAACCAAACAGCACGAGTTAATTTTTACCTATTTGAATTAACAATGCTTTATAAGGTTTGTTTAAAATGTGGAAATATAAACAAGGTACAAAGATTTTGGAAAATTAATTAACTATAATGACTAGTGTAAAA
>Ga0070748_1001070_pt1 | contig 12943 bp, 11 predicted proteins | sample VirMetDEL_Nov_12_FD_77015 | JGI IMG/M metagenome (GOLD analysis project Ga0070748, IMG submission 77015) | Aqueous microbial communities from the Delaware River and Bay under freshwater to marine salinity gradient to study organic matter... | ecosystem: Environmental > Aquatic > Marine > Coastal...
AGCCAACATTGATACATTAGATATTTTAAAAGATTACTATACAAAATACTTTTATACGGATACCTTAGATTTAGATTCATTAGGGAGTATTGTTATAAATGATACTATAAGTAGAAATTCAATATTATTTAGAGAAATTCAACCTAATATATTCATTCCAACAACTACAGTTACTAATACTGTTTTTATTAATAATAGAGAATTTTATGTTGGGTTTGGTTTAAAAGGTAGAACAGACCAAATAAATTATTTAGGAGGAGAATTACTATATAGAACTAAAAATAAACAGGTATATGGTGCTGGGGTAGGGTTAAATCAAGATTTCCAACCCATACTAGGATTTAGCATGTACTGGAAACTTGGAAAATGAGTCAAGATTTAAAAAAAATAATAAGACAAGAATATTTGAAATGTGCTCAAGACCCAGCACATTTTATGAAGAAGTATTGTCATATACAACACCCACAACGTGGACGTGTTATTTTTAATCTATACCCATTTCAAGAAAAAACATTACGTTTATTAAGAGATAATCCCTATTCAATTATTTTAAAATCTAGACAATTAGGTATATCTACTTTATCTGCAGGTTATTCTTTATGGTTAATGACTTTCCATAAAGATAAAAATGTACTCTGTATTGCAACAAAGCAAGAAACAGCTCGTAATATGGTTACAAAGGTAAAATTCATGTATGAAAATTTACCCTCATGGCTTAAAATACCAGCTGATGAAAACAACAAATTATCACTTAGGTTAAATAATGGTTCACAGATTAAAGCAACATCTGCAAGTAGTGATGCTGGTAGATCAGAAGCAGTATCATTACTATTAATTGATGAGGCAGCATTTATTGATCAAATTGGTGAGATTTGGGCTTCGGCTCAACAAACATTAGCAACTGGTGGTGGTGCCATCGTATTATCTACACCTTACGGTACAGGTAATTGGTTCCACAAAACATGGGTATCAGCTGAAAATAATGAAAATGATTTTATTCCAATTAAATTACCTTGGTATGTCCATCCTGAACGAGATGAAGAATGGAGAAAAAGACAAGATGAATTATTAGGTGACCCTAGAATGGCAGCACAAGAATGTGATTGTGATTTTAGCACTTCTGGAGATACAGTATTCCATTCAGAATGGATTGACTTTATCTCTCAAACTACTATTCAAAACCCGGTAGAACGTAGAGGTGTTGATCAAAATTTATGGATTTGGGAACCAGCTGATTATTCTAGAGAATATATGATTACAGCTGATGTTGCAAGAGGTGATGGTAAAGATTTTTCGGCATGTCATGTGATGGATGTTTTAACTAATACACAAGTAGCAGAATATAAAGGGCAAATGCCACCTAAAGAATTTGGATATTTTCTAACAGGCTTAGCTACAGAATATAATAATGCAATGTTAGTAGTTGAAAATGCTAATATTGGGTGGGCTACGTTAGATGCCATAATTGAAAGAGGGTATAGAAACTTATACCAATCACCAAAATCAGATCAACGTACTGCCGAATCATATCTTCGACAATATGAAGGTAATAGTGAAATGGTACCTGGCTTTACAATGTCAATGAGAACAAGACCACTTTGTATTAATAAAATGAGAGAATTTATTGGTGATAGGTCAGTAACTATTCGCTCAAAACGATTAATTGAAGAAATGAAAGTATTTATCTGGCGTAATGGTAGACCAGAAGCTCAAGGAGGCTACAATGATGACTTGGTTATGTCATTTGGGATTGGTATGTTCCTGAGAGACACGTCGTTAAAATTCCAACAACAAAGTTTAGATATGGCTAGAGCAACTTTAGGATCAGTAAAATCAACAACCTCTAATTGGAGTGGTGGTTACTCTGGAAATAAAGTCGATAATCCCTATGGTATGGAAATTGGTGGAAAGAACGAAAGCATTAAATGGCTTTTATAATATATTTATAATAAAATTAAAAAATGGCAGATAAAGGTTTATTTTCAAGACTACAACGACTATTCTCTACGGATGTAGTTATTCGTAACACAGGGGGCAATCAACTTAAAGTATTTGATGTTAATCAAATCCAACAAAGTGGAGAATATGAGACTAATGCTTTAGTAGATAGGTTTAATAGAATATATTCTAATTCAAGTACCTCACTATATGGCCAACAAGCTAACTTTAATTATCAATATTTAAGACCTTCATTATATTCTGATTATGATGCTATGGATACAGATGCTATTATTGCATCTGCATTAGATATTGTAGCTGATGAAAGTACTCTTAAAAATGATATGGGTGAAGTATTATCCATTAAATCACCTGATGAAGATATTCAAAAAATACTATATAATTTATTCTATGATGTATTAAATATAGAATTTAATTTATGGCCTTGGATTCGTAATATGTGTAAATATGGTGATTTTTTCCTTAAACTAGAAATTGCTGAAGATTTTGGAATTTATAATGTTATCCCTTATACAGCTTTCCACATCCAAAGATTAGAAGGAGATAAAGATAACCCTACAGAAGTAAAATACCAATTTGATCCTGAAGGTGTAGATGCTTCTGATTATGGGTATTATAATGTGCCTAATCAGGATAATGGTAGAAGTATTATATTTGATAATTATGAAATGGCTCATTTCCGTTTATTAACAGATATGAATTTCTTACCTTATGGTAGATCATATATTGAACCAGCTCGTAAGTTATTTAAACAATATACTTTAATGGAAGATGCTATGTTAATCCATAGAATTGTTCGTGCCCCTGAAAAACGTGTTTTTTATATGAATGTTGGGTCTATTCCTCCAAATGAGGTAGATGCATTTATGGAGAAAACAGTTTCTAAAATGAAACGTACCCCGTATGTAAATCAAGAAACAGGTGAATATAACCTAAAATATAATATGCAAAACTCAATGGAGGATTTCTTTATCCCCGTTAGAGGTAATGATGCAAGTACTAAAATTGAAAGTGCAAATGGTTTGCAGTGGGATGGTATTGCCGATGTTGAATATTTAAGAGATAAATTATTTGCAGCCCTCAAAGTGCCTAAAGCATTTATGGGTTATGATGAAAATACCGATGGAAAAGCAACATTAGCCGCTCAAGATATTCGTTTTGCCCGTACAATTGAACGTATACAACGCATTATAACATCAGAGTTATATAAGATAGCATTAGTTCATTTATATACACAAGGATACAGAGATGAACAATTAGCTAATTTTGAAATATCATTAACAAACCCTTCTATTATATATGACCAGGAGAGAGTAGCATTAATGAAAGAAAAAATGGATTTAGCCGAAAAAATGGTAGATACTAATATGTTCCCAACTGATTTTGTTTATGATCATTTATTCCACTTAAGTGAAGATCAATATGATGATTATAGAGATTTAATTAGAGAAGATGCTAAACGTAAATTTAGAATATCTCAAATTGAAGCTGAAGGTAATGATCCAGTTGAAACAGGACAATCATATGGTACCCCACATGATTTAGCTTCATTATACGGTAAAGGTAGAATGGATTCAGACCCAGCTAATGTGCCTGATGGATATGATGAAAAATCACCATTAGGAAGACCAAAAGAAAAAATATCTAATAGAAATACCCAAGAAGATAACTTTGGTAAAGATAGATTAGGCAGAGAAGGTATGAAAAAAGATTACAATGATAATGGTAAGTTGAAAGAAAACACTCATTTCTTAAAACATCAATCAATGTTAAAAAATATTTCTATACCTACTTCTAATAAAAAGCAATTAGTATTTGAAGAAGATAAGAAAGGAGATTCACTTTTAGATGAATCAAATATCAAGGAGCAGTAATTTTAGTATATTTATAAAAAAATAAGTATTGATGTATATAAAACATTCCAAATTCAAAAATACAGGTATTCTCTTTGAGGTACTAGTAAAACGAATAACAGCGGATACTTTATCTGGAAAGTCCTCACCTGCTATTAAAATATTAAAACAATATTTTGTTAATTCAGAGTTAGGAAAAGAATATAAATTATATGAAACTGTATTTAAAAATAAAAATATTAGTGATTCAAAAGCTAATATTATTTTAAATACCGTAGTTGAGTCTTCCAAAAAACTAAATCGCACCAGATTAAGAAAAGAAAAATATAACTTAATTAAAGAGCTTAAAGAGCATTACAATGTAGAGGATTTATTTCAAACTAAACTACATGATTACAAGGCACAAGCTGCTTTATATGTTCTATTTGAATCATATAATAAAGAAACAGGTACAGATCCCAACCACATTATTGATAATAAAGTAACATTATTAGAACATTTAACCCAAATCCCAATTGAAAGAGATGAAGTTAAAGAAAATGTTATTGAAGAATTTAAATCATACGATAAAGATCTTAGAACACTAACATATAAAATCATGTTAGAAAAGTTTAATAGTAAGTATTCAGATTTAAATAACAGACAAAAACACATACTTAAGGAATTTATTGAATCTGTAGATTCTACTCCACGTTTAAAAGGATTTTATAATTCTGAAGTTAAATATATCCAAACTAAATTAACTGAGGAAATTAAAAAAACTAAAGATGCAGCAATTAAAATTAAGTTGCAAGAAGTTTCTAAATTAATTGTTGAATTAGATAAAAGGTGCAAAGTAAATAGTAATCACTTAGTTGATTTACTCCAATACCATAATCTTTTAGAAGAACTTACTGTAACACATGGATAAACTTAAAGAAGTACTTAAACCTAAAGATGTAAAACCTTCTTTATTAAAAAGATTAGAGGCAAACTATGGGCCTGTTGACATGACTAATGATTTCTTTTCTACTGATCTAGACACGTATTTTAAAACGACAAATATAAATAAAGAAACAGGGCAATTATCTCATGATATTATTCAATTAGCTTCATTTGGGGATTCATTAAAAAGGATGTCTGATGCTGTAAAAGCATTAAAAATCCTCCAAACAACTGATGAGGCTAACAATGATCAAAATATTAAGGAAATAACTCGTGAGTTAAAAGATGTATTTAATAAATACAGATCACATTTAAGAACTAATTACCCTGATCAATATGATGAAATCAAAAGACAATTAGATGAAATGTCTACTACAGGGGGAGGAGCAGGTGCTGCTTCATTTACGGGTGGAACAGGAATGCAGTATGCCACACCATATGCTTTTAAGAAAAAAAAGAAAAAAGTTGATGAAGGAATTGGTGCTGATTTAGGCCCAGGCCCTAAAGCATCTGAAGATGGGGTTAAAGATAATGCTTATGTTAAACAATTTAAGTATAAATTAGTACCTAAAGATAAAAATGGAAATTATGTTCAGAAAGGATCTGGATTAGAAGTTAAGCAATTATTTGAAGCTGAAAGTGCAAGTGAATTTCAAAAAAAAAGAATAACTGCATTTGATCAAATAGAACAAGAACTTAACAATATTTATAAGATGTTGAGCAATGCTAAAAATGAAACTGTAGAATATTACAATGATAACGAATCATCGTACTCTGTAGTTAAACCAACAGACTTAGTTTTAGATTATATCAAAGACATAAAAGACTTATTAAAATAAAAATAGAATGAAACAGAAAACATTACAAGAACAATACAATTTAATTTCTGAAGGTAAAGGAAATAAAGAATCATTTATAAGGGCTGCTAAAAGACAGTTTCCAAATATGGTTCGTAATGCAGCTTCATTAAATGAAACTGTAGCTAGTTTAAAACATGGACATATTATATCAGAAAGTATATCATTAGGTATAGGTAATTCTGCTAAAAGCCCTACTACACCAGATTGGTTTGCTATTTTTGATAAAAATATGAACCTAGTAGCTGAAGAAGCTAAATCAGTAGAAAAAAAACCTACTAAAGCTGTTGTTGATTTAGAAACTGCGGGGTATGATTATAAGGATGAAGACAATGTTAATAACATGAATTTTGAAGAATATCTTCGTGGTTATTATACAGAAATGAAAAATCCTAAAAATTCAGATAAGACAGAACAAGAATTAAAAGACATAGTTCAAAAGAACTTAGAAAAAAATGCTTTGTTTTATGTTGAAGATGCTCAATTTGGAATTGAAGGAATTGGATATAAAGAAGACCTACCAGGTTTAGGTAAAGGTAAAATGGTTAAAGATGCTGGTAAAGGTGGTGGATATGGAGAAGCTACTAAAAAAGACTTCCCTAAAGGAGATGTTGGTACTGGTTATGTAGAATTAAAAGAAAATAAAATGATATCATTAGTAGATTTAATGGAAAGTATGCCATTAGGAGAAAAAGCACCTATAAAAGTTAAGAAAAAATCAGTTAAAAAAGAAACGACAGATAGTAAATTAGCTGAAATTGAAAATAATGGAAGGATTGCTACACTAGAAATGCAGATTGAGGCTTTAGAAGAAATAATTTCAAGTAAAAATGAAAGATTATCTATGGTATCAGAAGATGAAAGTTTATCTGAATTAGTAGATAAAAAGAAGATGAAGGAAATGCAAAAAGAAATTAAGCTTTTAGAAAAGAAAAAAGCTGGAATAGAAAAACTATATGAAAAAATGTGTGGTAAATCTTATTCTAAAAAAGAAGTAGTAGACGAAACTCAAAACGAAGATTAATATGTCAACTTTATTAACAGAAACCCATATATTTAAAGCAAATCCTGTATTTTTAGCAGAAGGTAAAACATCCGAAAGGGGTTTACCTTTAGTTGAAGGGATTTTAGCTACGGCTGAAATCAAAAATGGAAATGGTAGATATTATTCTAGGGAGTTGTGGGATAGAGAAATAAATAAATATCTTCCTCTTGTTAAAGAACATAGAGCAATGGGAGAATTAGACCACCCAGAATCATCTGTTATTAATTTAAAAAATGTATCACACAACATTGCTGATATGTGGTGGGATGGAGATAATGTAATAGGTAAAATAGAAATTCTACCTACCCCATCCGGAAATATCTTAAAAGCATTAATTGAATCAAATATTACAGTAGGTGTTTCATCCCGAGGGATGGGTTCACTTAAGGATGTAGGTGGATTAATGGAAGTTCAAGATGATTTTGAATTATTATGTTGGGATTTTGTTTCAACTCCATCTAACCCAGATTCATTTATGCATTTAGTAAGTGAAGGTTTAGATTTTTCAAAACAAACTAATTACCAAAAAGTAAATTCCATTATATCCGAAATACTTTGCTCCAACGGACAATGTCCGATTATATAACCCTCCCCTCTTAGGATAATATCCTAAGTTAAAGCCCGCGAAAGCGGGCTTTTTAATTCCTTTACATTTTTTTTATATTTTGAAATACCCCCACATATGTATTAGCATAATATGTCATTTCTTATATGACATCAATCAAATTATAATCCCCATTACGTTTCTTGAATAAACGTAGTTCCAAAAACAAATTTTAGGAAAATGAACAGACAATTTTTACAAGAGGCTATTGCCGATGCTAAAGCTGTAAAAGAATCAGCTATTGCAAATGCCAAAGTCGCTCTTGAAGAAGCGTTTACTCCACAACTTCAATCTATGTTCGCTAGTAAAATAGAGGAAATGGATAAAGAAGATGTAGATGAAGGCTACGACGAGATGGATGAAGGTAAAGACGATGCTGAAAAAATGGATGAGAAAATGTCAAATCCAGTAATGCGTAAAGGTGATCGCGGTGATAATAAAGCCGAAAGAGAAACTGAAAAAATGCGTGAAGAAGATGACATGAGCTTAGACGAAATTTTAGCAGAGTTAGAAAAAGATGAAGATCTTAAGGAAAATGCTCGTACAGACGCTGAAGAAGAAGGCTACAAGGACGGTATGAAGGACGAAAAAGAGGACTTGAAAGAGGACGAACGTACTGATGCTGAAGAAGAAGGCTTTTTAGACGGTGAGGAAGACGAAAAAGAAGACATGGATGGAATGGACGATGAAGACATCGACTTAGAAGATATGTCAGAAGACGACCTTAAATCATTTATTGAAGATGTAATCGAAGATATGGTTGCCGCTGGTGAGTTAGAAGCAGGTGAAGGATCTGAAGCTGAAGATGAAGAATCTGAAGGTGAAGAAATCGACATTGATGTTGAAGATGAAGAAGAGGTAACAATAGATGAAGATGCACGTACTGATGCTGAAGAAGAAGGCTACAAAGACGGAATGAAGGATGAGAAAGAAGATTTAAAGAAAGATTTAGAAGAAGCAATGAATACTGTTGCTACTTTAAGATTAGAACTTAATGAAATAAACCTACTGAACGCTAAGCTTCTTTATGCAAATAAAATCTTTAAATCTAAAAACTTAACTGAAGCACAAAAAGCTAAAGTATTAGGCGCTTTTGATAAAGCAACTACAGTTAAAGAAGCAAAAATAGTATATTCTACTATTTCCGAAAACCTCGTTACTAAAAAGAAAAAAGTAAACGAAAATGTATTAGGATCTGCTTCTAAATCTACTAGTTCTCCAAGAGTATCTAAGAAAAAACCAATTGTTGAATCAGATGAAATGGTTAGTAGATTTAAAAAATTAGCCGGAATAATTTAATTTTAATAAAAACAAAAACAAAAACACGAAAAAAATGAGTCAATTAAATTCTCTTTTACAAAGTGCTAACCCATACAAATCACTACAAAGTGATGCTGCTAGGTTAGCCAACAAGTGGGGAAAGACAGGATTGTTAGAAGGTATCGAAGGCGAAACCAACATAAACAATATGTCTATGATCCTAGAAAATCAGGCTAAGCAATTAGTTACTGAGGAATCAAACACAGGCGGTGGTGCTGGAGCTGGAACATTTAGTCCAGGTACAGGTGCACAATGGGCTGGTGTAGCTCTTCCATTGGTAAGAAAAGTATTTGGACAAATCGCAGCGAAAGAATTCGTTTCGGTTCAACCAATGAACTTACCATCAGGTCTAGTATTTTATCTAGATTTCCAATATGGAACTGCAAAATCTCCTTTCTCTCAAGGTGATTCAATGTACGGTGATCAAGATGGTAACGCTCCTTTCGGAAACGGTGCTACAGGTGGTCTTTATGGTGCTGGTAGATTTAGTTATTCTATCAACGATACTTCATCTTTAGTTGTAGCTACTACATCTTCAGAAGCAGCATTAGGAGTTGCTAGTTGGGCAGATTTAAATTTCGATTCAACTTACTCTGCTTCTGCAGCCGCTGGTGAATTCGTTAAATTTACAGTTACAACTGCATCTTTAGGTAACCTAGATACTGAAGCAGTTAGAGCATTCCAAGTACATACTGGATCATTCGTAGCAGGTGCAGATGGTATTCAATTATCAGCTTTCACACAATACGCAGGTGGTGCTACAGTATCTTTCATCTCTTCAGGTTCAGTTGCCCCAACAGGTGATGGTGGATCAGTAACAGTTGAATATGTACTTCAAACTACAGATGCTGATAGAGGTGATTTCGAAGAAGGAAACACTTCATTGAATGGTAACAACAACCCAATCATAATCCCTGAAATTAATGTTCAGATGAGAAGTGAAGCGATTGTTGCTAAAACACGTAAATTAAAAGCTGTCTGGACTCCAGAATTTGCTCAAGATTTAAATGCTTACCATTCTCTAGATGCTGAAGCTGAATTAACTTCAATCATGAGTGAGTATATCTCTTTAGAGATTGATCTTGAAATCATGGATATGTTGATTGAGTCTGCAGGTGCTTCTACTGAATATTGGTCTGCTATTAATAACGAGCAAATCAATCCTACAGCAACAGCATTTACTAACACTGCTGGTTTCTATAACACACAGGGACAATGGTTCCAAACTTTAGGAACTAAAATGCAAAAACTAAGTAACATTATTCACCAGAAAACTCTTAGAGGTGGTGCTAATTTCTTAGTATGTTCTCCAACTGTAGCTACTATTTTGGAATCAATCCCAGGATACGCTAGTAACTCAGATGGTGATGTAAGTAAAGCTACTTATGCGTTTGGTGTTCAGAAAGCAGGTGCTATCAATTCTAGATACACAGTTTACAAAAACCCATACATGACTGAAAATACCATTTTAATGGGATTCAGAGGTGGTCAATTCTTGGAAGCAGGTGCGGTATTCGCTCCATATATTCCATTAATCATGACTCCAATGGTTTACGATCCAGATACTTTCACTCCACGTAAAGGTCTATTGACTAGATACGCTAAGAAAGTGGTTCGTCCAGAATTTTATGGTAAGATTTTAGTTAGTGGTTTAAACACTCTATAATCTAAAAACTAAATATTAGTTTAAAGAGCCCCGCGCAAGCGGGGCTTTTTTTTTCAATATGTATAATTGATAAAAAGTTATTACAAATAAAATATGAAAAGTATGACCTCAAACCATCATGAAGATGAAGTCTTCAGAAAAAAAAGAGTAGTTAAAAATCCAATTAAATTTAAAATTTCACTAAATGAAGAACAAAAATTATCTAAAGAAGAAATATTAAAACATACTTTAACTATATTAGCTGGTAGAGCAGGATCAGGTAAAACTTTATTAGCAGTACAAATCGCATTAGATGGTCTTCTTAGAAGACATTATGAAAAAATAATTATCACTAGACCTACAGTGTCTAAAGAAGAAATTGGTTTTTTACCTGGGGATTTAAGAGAAAAAATGGATCCTTGGATTCAACCAATCTATCAAAATATGTATGCTTTATTTGATAAAGTAAAAGTTGAAAAATTAATTGAAGATGGTAAAATAGAAATAGTTCCTTTAGCATTTATGAGAGGTAGAACATTTTTAGATTCATGTATAATTGTAGATGAAGCTCAGAATGTTACTCACGATCAAATGGAAATGATTGCTACAAGAATTGGTTTAAGAAGTAAAATGATTGTATGTGGTGATGATCATCAAGTAGATTTAAAGTCAAAACGAGAATCAGGGTTTAGATTTTTATATAAATCAGCTAGAAGAATAAAAAATATGTGTTCAATTACATTATTACAAAACCATAGAGATCCTATTGTAGATGATTTAATTAATCTTTATGAAGATGCAAGTGAACAAGGATTAAAATTAGGATCTTCTGGAACTTCTGGTCGTTCTAAAAAATAAAAACTTAATGTTTCTATCAATTTTTAAATTGAAAACAATATTTCTAATATTTATAATAAAAATAGCATGGCATCCACACTTACACCAACAACTTTTCGTATAAAAATTAAGGAAGAACATATAGTTAAAGGTTTAAAAACCTTAAATGAAACCTTTTTTACTATAAAAGATATAACAAATGTAGATAGAAGAATTGTTACTCTACCTCCAACAACATCTATAGATTTAATTAATATTAATGGTGTAGATCCTGGACCAGGTACATTCCCCTCTAGTAGTATGAAATATGTTAGAATTTCTAACTTAGATACATCATCTTCATTAGCAGTTTCCTTTACGTCTTCTAATAGTGATAATTGGAGTATGAAATGCCTACCAGAATCATCTCTTATGTTTTCAAGCCCAGATGTAACTGGAAGTGAATTTAATGGCACTTTTCCGGATGATATAACAAACATAGCTTTATATTCATTAAGTTCAAGTTTAGATGTAGAGTATGTAATAGTTAATTCAGATAACGCATAAAAGAAAAAATATGGCAAATATACCAATATGGCCCGGATCTAGTTCATTCCACCCAGGAGATACACCTTTTGGTTTTTATGATAATGATCCTGAGTTTCAAGTAGATGCAGACAAATTTTCAAAATTTGCAGCACAAAGATTAGGCTATCCTTTAGTTGATATTGAACTACAAAAATATAATTTTTATACAGCGTTAGAAGATGCAGTTACCGTGTATGCTAATGAATTATATGCTTATAAGGTTAGAGATAATTATTTAACATTAGAAGGTGCGAATTCTGCTAAGTTAGATATGGAAGAAACTATAATTGTTCCAAACTTAGGTCGTATCATTCAGATGGCTGAACAATATGGTGTTGAAGCTGGAACTGGGGGAAATGTAGATTGGCATAAAGGATCTGTCCAATTAACCTCATCAATACAAGATTATGATTTAGAAAAATGGGCAGAAGAAAATATTCCTCATTACAAAAAACATGATATAGAAATCATGAGAGTATTTTATGAATCCCCACCAGCAATTGTTAAGTTTTTTGATCCTTATGTTGGTACTGGAGAGGGTGTAATGAATATGATGGATAGTTTTGGTTGGGGTAATTATTCACCAGCAATTAACTTTGTATTAATGCCTTTAAATTATGACTTACAAGTCATTCAGCAAATTGAAATGAGTGATACTATTAGAAGATCTAATTATTCATTTGAAATGCATAATAATCATTTAAGAATATTCCCAATACCAGATGGGACTGTAAAAGAAATGTATTTTGAATATATTCTAGGTACAGAACGTTCAGATGCTTCATTTATAGTAGGAGAAAGTAGTACTATTGCAAACATTTATGATGTTCCTTATACTAACCCTAATTATGATAAAATTAACTCAGTAGGTAGAAGTTGGATATTTGAATATGCTCTAGCCTTATGTAAAGAAATGTTAGGGTATGTAAGAGGTAAATATGATACTGTTCCTATTCCTAATGATACTGTAAAATTAAACCAATCAGATTTAATTACAGCTGCAACAGGAGAAAAAGAAAGATTAATTGATAGGTTAAGAGCTTATTTAGGAGAAACATCAAGAGAAAAATTATTAGAAAGAAGAGCAGCAGAAAGTAAATTCATTCAAGAAGAGCTATCTAATGTTCCCTTTCCAATTTATATAGGATAAGATATGGCATTATTTGGGGGTGCAAGAGATATAAGTCTATTTAGACACGTAAACAGAGAACTGATGGGTGATATAATCACTCAACAGTGTGCCTTTTATAAATATAAAATTGAAGAAACTAAAGTTAACCTTTATGGTGAAGCAGCAGAAGAAAAATATTATATGGGTCCTGTTTTATTAAA
>Ga0070748_1001071_pt1 | contig 12936 bp, 14 predicted proteins | sample VirMetDEL_Nov_12_FD_77015 | JGI IMG/M metagenome (GOLD analysis project Ga0070748, IMG submission 77015) | Aqueous microbial communities from the Delaware River and Bay under freshwater to marine salinity gradient to study organic matter... | ecosystem: Environmental > Aquatic > Marine > Coastal...
CTTGGTAATCAACAAGGCTGGTGATAGTATTAAATTTTAACCGTGGAGAAAAAGATGGGAACGATAACGATTGATGACAAAGATTACGACTTCGACGACTTAACTGATCAACAAAAGGCTATCATCGGCCAGCTCTCACGATGCCAGCAAAAGATGGCTGATCTGCGGTCTGAATACGACATCGTGCAAGCAGCAAACGCTGTGTATGTTGACAACTTAAAAGCGTTGCTTGATGTGGTAGAAGAGAATAATGAATAAAAGGATGTTGTTTTAATACTAATGGCTAAAACTACGAAGGAAGACATTAAAGAAGCTGCCGAAGCAGACCTGCTTACATTCATTAAGCTGGTGTCTCCTCATAGGTTATTAGGCAACATACATGAGGAGTTGATTGAGTGGTGGAATAGGTCAGATGCTAAGACACACCAACTGACATTACTGCCACGAGGTCATCAGAAGAGCATAATGATTGCTTATCGGGTAGCTTGGGAGATTACTAGGCACCCAGAGGTGACAATACTTTACATCTCCTCTACTGCAAACCTTGCTGAGAAGCAACTGAAAGCGATACAGGACATTTTAACTAGCAAGATCTACGCTAGGTACTGGCCTGAGATGGTCAACTTACAAGAGGGGAAGAGAGAGAAGTGGACTACTGGAGAGATCTCAGTAGATCACCCTAAGCGTAAGCAGGAAGGTGTACGAGATCCTACGATCTTTACTGCTGGATTGACTACGAGTATCACAGGCTTGCACTGTGACATAGCAGTACTAGATGATGTGATCGTACAGGAGAATGCATACACAGGAGATGGACGTAACAAGGTAAGGACGCAGTATAGCCTCCTGTCGTCCATTGAGAACCCCGGAGCACTCGAGTGGGTAGTAGGTACTAGGTATCATCCTCGCGATCTCTACAGCGATCTACAGGAGATGCAGGAGGACATCTACGATAGTGACGGGGAGTTGATTGGTTCAGATAATATATACGAGATATTTGAAAGAGTTGTAGAAGATCAGGGTGATGGGCGAGGGCAGTTCCTCTGGCCTAAGATGCGTAGAGCAGACGGTAAGTGGTTTGGTTTTGATGCACAGATACTAGCCAAGAAGAGAGGGCAGTACTTAGACAAGACTCAGTTTTACGCACAGTACTACAACAATCCTAATGATCCTACTGGTTCAGGTATTAGTGCTAACAACTTTCAGTACTACGATAGAAAACATTTGAAGCAAGATGAAGGGTATTGGTTTTATAGGGACAGAAAACTAAATGTATTTGCAGCAATAGACTTTGCATTTAGTTTAAAAAAGAAAGCAGACTTTACGGCTATAGTAGTTGTAGGGGTAGACTTTGAAGGAAACTATTATGTCATGGATGTGGAAAGATTTAAGACAGATAGAATTAAAGAATATTTTGAAAAGATTATGCAAGCTAATATTAAATGGGGCTTTAGGAAAATACGTGCAGAAGTCACTGTTGCACAGCAAGCAATTGTACGAGAGCTTAAAGAACAGATTAAACAGTATGGCCTTGCATTGGCAGTCGAGGACCACAGACCTAATCGACATGAAGGATCTAAGCAAGAGCGTATTGCTTCTGTGCTTGAGCCTCGTTATGACAATCATGCTATGTGGCACTATCGTGGTGGTAATTGTCAAACTCTTGAGGAAGAACTTACAGCATCTCATCCTCCGCATGACGACATAAAAGATGCCCTCACTTCGGCTATTGAGATAGCTATTCCACCTAAGAGAATGGGTTATATGAAAACAAAGAATAGTAATGTTATAAGTCATTCTAGATTTGGAGGTGTGTCCTTTGGCAGGTAAAATTTTAGAGTTGAGAAACATACTACGTCCTGAAGTATTAGCTTCAGACATTGTGTCTATGTATTCTCAATGGAAAATACAAAGAGATGTTAAAGAAGAAGAATGGAAAGAGCTAAGAAATTTTTTGTTTGCTACTGACACTTCTACTACTAGTAATAGAACTCTTCCTTGGAAGAACTCTACTACTACACCTAAGTTAGCACAGCTTAGAGATAATTTACATGCAAACTATATGGCTGCTTTGTTTAGCAATCCCGATTGGATGAAGTGGGAAGGTGATAATTTAAATGATGATGTAAGAACTAAGCGTGAAGGCATTGAATCTTACATGAAGAATAAAACAAAGAACTCTGGTTTTGAATTGACTATCGCTAAGTTACTATATGACTATATAGATTATGGAAATGTATTTGGAGAAGTTATATTTGTTAATGAAGAAGTCACAGATAGTGAAACTGGTGAAATTATTAAAGGGTATGTTGGGCCAAAACTTATACGAACATCTCCCTTTGATATTGTATTTAACCCTACTGCTCCTAGCTTTGTTAGTAGTCCCAAGATTACCCGTTATGTTAAGTCTATAGGAGAGTTAGAACAAGATCTAAAAGAAAGAGAAGACCTCAACTATGATCCAGTTGCTGTGGCAAAAATTAAAGAAGTGCGTACATTACTTGGTGGATACAAAGACAGTGACTTGGATAAAGCTGAAGGTTATTTGCTTGATGGTTTTGGTAGTATGCATGAGTATTACACATCAGGGTATGTAGAAATTTTAGAATTTGAAGGTGACATATACGATCAAGAGTCTAGTTCTTTTTATAAGAACTACACTATTACAGTACTTGATCGTAAGTACATAGCTCGTAAAGAAAAGAATCCTTCATGGTTAGGGCATGGTGCTCGTGCTCATGTTGGTTGGAGAGAACGTCCAGATAATTTGTATGCTATGGGACCATTAGAAAACTTGGTTGGTATGCAGTACCGTATTGACCACTTAGAAAATTTAAAGGCTGATGCTCTTGACCTTACTATACATCCACCTAAAGTAATTACTGGTGATGTAGAAGCATTTGAATGGGGTCCAGATGCAGAGATTCATATTTCAGATGGAGATGGCTCTATACAATTACTATCTCCTAACGTAGCTGCATTCCAAGTTAATAATGAGATAGCTTACTTGATGGGCTTAATGGATGAGATGGCAGGTGCTCCTAGAGAAGCTATGGGTATTCGTACTCCCGGAGAGAAGACTGCTTTTGAAGTGCAACAGTTGCAGAATGCTGCTGGTCGTTTGTTTCAAGATAAGATTGGTAAGTTTGAGAAAGAATTTATTGAGCCTATCCTTAATATTATGCTTGAGGTGGGAAGAAGGAACTTAGTAGGTGCGGATGTAGTACGTATACTTGATGATGAACTTGGAATGGCAGACTTTCTGTCTGTGACAAAGGAAGACATTAAGGCTAGTGGTAAGTTACGTCCGTTAGGATCAAGTCATTTTGCTGCGCAAGCACAGCTTGTACAAAATATGGCTGGAGTATTTGGTAGCCCAGTAGGGCAAATGATAGCTCCTCATGTATCTACTAAGAACCTTGCTAAAGCTGTAGAAGAATTGTTTGGGTGGGAAAAGTATGCAGTCATTCGTGAGAATGTGGCTATCTTTGAGCAAGCTGAAACTCAACAATTAATTAATGGTCTACAAGAGCAAACGCAAGTGCAACAAGCAACGCCCGTAAATGGGGGACTTCCCCCTGAACAACCACAGGAGGTGATCCAATAATGCCCGTTAAGAAAGTTGATGGTTATCGGTATGGCGATAAGGGCAAAGTCTATAAGAAAAAGAAAGATGCCGAGAAGCAAGGCAGAGCCATCAAAGCATCACAAACTAAAAGGAAAAATAAGTGAGTGTATCTTTACGATGGACGAAACACTTAAAGGATGGTCAAAAGAAAGAATTTGAGACTCGACTAGTGAATGCTGTTGATATCTTTTCTGTTCTTAAGAACATTCTTGAAGAAGATATTCGATCTATTGATAAGAGTATGTTAAGCAAAGACACATACGACTTACATTCGTGGCCTTTCTTTCAAGCTGACCAATTAGGAAGTAAAAGAACTTTAATTAAACTAATGGATCTAATTCCATAGGAGTACAAATGGCTGACCAAGCTAGTATATTTGAATCTGAGGCTACCCAGCCACAGGCTGAGACTGAAACAGCACAAAGTCAGGAACCTTCAAAGACTATGGATGCGTATGCAGACCTGCTTGCAACTATAAAGAGTGAAGATGGTAGACAGAAGTATTCTGATGTGGCATCTGCATTAAAGAGTCTTCCTCACGCTAACGAACACATCTCTAAACTTCAAGCTGAGATGGAAGAGTTACGTGCAGAAGTAGCTCGCAGACAATCTGCGGAAGAAGTGCTTCAACGTCTCGAAAGCAAGACTACAGAAAAACCAGAGACACCCTCTGTTGGCACTGTTGATCTAGCGCAAATAGAGCAACTAGTTGATAGTAGACTAACTGCTCGACAAACTGCCGAACTACAGAAGAACAACTTAAAGTCCGTTGTTTCTAAAGTAAATGAGGTATATGGAGATAAGGCTGAAGAGATGTTTTATACCACTGCTAAAGAAGCAGGACTAAGTATGGAACAAGTTAATTCTCTTGCAGCAACAGCTCCTTCTGCTGTATTAAAACTTATGGGACTTACTACCAAGACTTCCAGTCTTCCCGGCAAGACCTTTAGTAGTATTAATACGGAAGCTATGCAACACAATAACCAAGAATCACGTTCTGCTAAGGTTCCCTTTGGGGCATCTACAAAGCAAATGGTTGATGCTTGGCGTAATGCAAAACCAACTGCACAATAGAGGAATAAATTATGGCTGCTCAAAATACTGGGAACAGTACTGCGTTTATTGAAGCGCAACAATATTCACAATTCATTATTGAGAACTTGCAAGATGGCATGTTGCCTGAAGGTTTGTCTCGTGATGTCTCAGACTTTGGTCAAGGCACTACCCTGAACATTAAAACTGTTGGTACTCGTACCATTCAGGATGTCCAAGAAGGCGTAGCAATGACCTTTAACCCAATCGACTCAAGCACTGTACAGCTCACTATCACTGATTACATTGGTGATGCATGGTCTGTATCAGATGAGCTGAGAGAAGACGGTTCACAAATTGATCAACTTGCTGCTGCAATGGCAATGGAATCGACTCGTGCTATTCAAGAAAATATGGAAACTAAATTCCTTAAGGCTTGTTACGATGCTCAAGTAGAGAATAGCTTGAACTTGGTTAACGCTGTTAAGCACCGTTACTATGGTGGCGGTACTAATTTGCAAATGGAATTAATGGACTTTGCTTACATGAAGTTTGCATTCGATAAGGCTAACGTACCTAGCTCTGGTCGTGTAATGTTTGTAGATCCCATTGTGGAACTTTCAATCAATAGCATTTCTAATTTGGTTAACGTATCTAATAACCCAATGTTTGAAGGTGTAATTACTGAGGGTTTCCAACGTGAACACAAGTTCTTGAAGAACATCTTTGGTTGGGATATCTACACTTCTAATCGTTTGGCTGTCACTTCTGGCGACTTGACTTCTGTAACTGATCGTGATGGTGCTGTTGTTACTGGTGTTGCTGGTAACGTAGCTAACATTGCTATGTGTATTGCTGACGATAACTGTCGTCCAATGATGAGAGCATGGCGACGACAGCCTTCTGTGGAAGGATGGCGTGAATCAGAACTACGTGAAGATCGATTCCAAACCTCTGCACGATTTGGGTTTGGCGCACAGCGTGTTGATACGCTGGGTGTAATCCTCACCTCTGCAACTGCATACTAAGGAGTATAAAATATGAGTATTGAAACTGCTGCTGTACGAGGCGTTGCCGTACACTATGGCCCACGATCTACTACTGGTAAGTATGGTCGTGCTGGCAATGACACAGGTCTAGTCAAGACTGCTGAATGGACATTTAATTATAATGATCTTCCAGTAGCCTCTGACGACACGCTAGGTGTCAGTCTACCTGCTTACGCTAAGATTGTCTCTGCTCGTCTAGAGGTTCTTACGCCGTTTGCTGGTGGTACTTCATACAACATTGGTCTGTACACAAGTGCTGGTGCAGTCATTGATGCTGATGGTATTGCAGGTGCTGTAGCAACTGCTTCCATCGATGCTCGTGGAGATGTTGTAGTTTGCAATGGTGCTCTTGTTGGCGGTGCTCTTTCAATAGGTGCTGCTGATGGCAAGCTCACAGTTGCTGCAACTGGTGCATACACTGCTGGCAAGGCTCGCCTTGTTGTAGAGTACACCGTTGAAAAAGTAGGTAACTAAATGGAAGGGGGGTGTAAAGCCCCCCCAACCTTTAATTAATTGGAGAAGATATGGCTATTGAGCACGTTGATATTGTTGATGGTGAAAGGCATGAGCCTAAAGGTATAAGTACTGCCTCGGTCAACACTATATATAAAGCAGATGGAAATGGATCAGGTTCTTGGCAACTTGAAACTAATGTTTTATCTTCGAGAGTTGTAGTAAAAAGTCTTTCTGATTTTCCTACTCCAGTAGCTGGCATTATTACTCTTGGTTCTAACATAGAATACTATCTTGATGGTAGTATTAATGTTGGAAACAATGTATTTGTAATGGGTGTAAATAGTTCAATTATTGGTAGTGGTAGCGCATACTCCGTATTAATTTCTAGTAATACAGGAAATATTTTTACATCTAGTGTAAGTTTTTCACTATCTAATTTTGCTTTGACAGCAACTACAGGCAATGTATTTTCTTGCACTAGTAGTCCTGCTGAATTTTCCTCTGTTTATATTAATAAACTTACAATTAATTCTTGTGTATCTGTTGGTACTTTTAATAATTGGTACTCTTTATTTTGGGATCAAGGTGCTGTAATTACTTGTGCTATAGGCGTTACTTTTTCTGGCATATGTAAAATTTGTATTTTTGATTTGGTGTCTTTTATTTCTGGGTATACTAAAGCTATTGATTTAGATGCTGCTACATTTAATACTTGTAGTTTTGTTAGATGTGGATTTAGTAATCCTTCTGCAACTAATCATATTATTCTAGCAGCCAATTCTGGAAATATTAATAGTGGGTATGTTGGTAGAATTCATGCATGTACATTTAATGCTAGTGTAACTAATAGAGTTCTTAATGCACAAAGCAATGACATCAGATGGAATTATGAAGACAACCATAATTTAACATCCTCTACTCGTAATGCACAAGGGTATATGCATACACAAACAACCACAACGATTACTACTATTAATACTCCTACAAAAATTAATGGTACTAGTAATTGGGTTGCTGCTCATGAAGATCAATTTATAATTAATTCTTCAGGCAGAGCTACTTATATTGGAATTCGACCAATAGAAGTTATGTGTTTATTTAATGTGTCAGGAACTTCTGCTTCAGGAAGTGCTACATATAATTTTTATATAGCTAAAAATAGCACTACTATTATAGCTAGCAAAACTAGAAGATCCTTTACATCTACTTCTATAAGTTCTCCTGCTACGTGTATGGCTATTGTAACATTGCAGACTAATGATTATGTAGAATTGTATGTAGAAAACACAGACAATACTACAGGTTTTGTTAGTGAAGTACTTAACTTTGCAATAGGTGAAGCGTAATGGCGAAATTAACATTGCTTGATATAGTACAAGATATTTTATCTGACATGGATAGCGATACTGTTAATAGTATTACGGATAGTGTTGAGTCTTTGCAGATAGCACAAATTGTAAAAACTACTTTCTTTGAAATAATAACGGAAGGAGAGTGGCCCCATTTAGGTGGGTTGTTTTCTATCACTGCTAGTGGAAACAATTTAATGCCTACGCACATGACTATGCCTGATAACATCAGGTATGTTGAGTGGATTAAGTATAACAAAAAGAAAGAAATTGCCGACAAGGATGCATATACATCATTAATGTACTTGGACCCAGAAGACTTTATAAGTTTTCTTAACCAGAGGGATAGCACTGCTGCTAATATAACTACAGTATTCAATGCAGATCAAGTGGCATTGCTTATACTTAATGATGCTGCTCCTACATATTATACTTCATTTGATAATGATGTATTAGTATTCGATAGCTACAACAGTGCTTTAGAATCAACACTACAGGCCAGTAAGCTACAGGCTTATGGTTACAAAGAGCCTAACTTTAGTTTGCTTGATACGTTTGTTCCTGATCTTCCTTCTAAGGCATTCCCTTATTTGTTATCAGAAGCTAAGTCAGTGGCATTTAATGTTCTTAAGCAAGCGGCCAATCCCAAAGAAGAGCAACGTGCTATAAGACAACGACGAAGGTTGTCACAAGATCGTTGGAGACTTGAGGGCGGCATAACCTACCCTAATTATGGACGACGAGGCAAGAAATAATGAAGTACGGTGAGAAAGAAGTCTGCATTGAAGCTGGTCCCAAGGGCTACGGGTACATAATTAGATTCGTTACTGGCGGAGAATTGCCAAAGGCATTTGACGGATTGTTTACTTCCAAAGCTGAAGCTAAAAAAGCAGTGGATCTTGCTGTACCTCCTGAAAAGAAACCAGCTAAACAGCCAGTTAAAAAACTGGAAGACGAATCCTAGATGCCTGTATCTGCGGGAACAAAAACATACTTCTCTTTCGTTAAAGGGATAATTACAGAAGCATCTCCTCTGATTTATCCAGAGGATTCCGCTATTTCTGTGGATAACTTTTTACTTATAAGAGATGGAAGTATTGCGAGAAGGCTTGGCATGGATTACGAAGCCAGTCACACGTTAATCGACAGTGGTAGTACTGCAAATGCCTTAGCTACTTCTGCAATTTATTTTAATACTTGGAATAACGTAGCTAACAATCCAACATTAAAGTTTGGAGTAGTTCAAGTAGGTACTAAGCTATGGTTTTTTGATATGTTTAAAACAAACATGTCTTCCAATATTAAAAATAGTGGCAACTACTTAGATATGGGTGGGCTAGGTCAAGAAAGAATAAATGTTTCTTCTATCAATGGATACTTAATCATAACAAGCAAAGAGTTTTCTCCTGTGTATTTAGAATACAATTCTAGTACTGATATTGTTTCTAAATCTCCTATAGTTTTTTACATACGAGATTTGTTTGGCATAGACGATCAGTTACCTGTCAACAACAGGCCGACATCATTGTCAGATTCCCACAAATATAATTTACTAAATCAAGGTTGGGATATAACATCTATCAATGCATTCTTTACTTCTAAATCAGTGTATCCTTCTAATGCAGATATACAAGCATTAGGTAAAGATGCTGACGAAAACTTTGATCCTGATTTAGTGGTTAAACAATACTTTGGTAACACCCCTGCACCAAAGGGAAGGAATATAATCAATGCTTTTAATCGTGGAGTAAGTAGGCAAGAACAATCTAATGTGTACATAGCATCATCATTTTATGATGTTAATACACAATTAAATTTTAATAATCTTTATATTGAAAGAGAACCGCTAACTGGTGAATGGATCGTATCTAATTATACTAACTTTACATCTTTGCCAGTAGACCAAGAGAATAGTAGAGTATCTGTATCTGCTCCGTACTCAGGTAGAGTATTTTATTCTGGTGTAGAAAGTTTAATCACTACTCCAGATGAAAGATCTCCTGATTATACTGGATTTATTTTCTTTACTAAACTAATAAGTAGTGTAAAAGATTTGGGGGAATGCTACCAAGAAGCAGATCCTACTTCTGAACATATATCTGATATTATAGCTACTGATGGTGGGTATATACAGATCCCAGATGCGGCTAATATTTTTAAACTTGTGCCTACCGATAGATCTTTATTGGTGTTAGCTGAAAATGGTGTGTGGGAAATTGTAGGTGATACAGACTCTGGCTTTTCTGCTACTGGGTATCAAGTTAATAAGATTGGTAGTATTGGTGCAATGAGTCCGTCTTCTATTGTAGAAGTAGAAGGTGTTGTTGCATATTGGGCAGAGGGTGGTATCTATACGTTGGGGTATGATCAACAATCAGGATACTTACGACCACAAAATATTTCAGCTACCACAATACAATCTTTATATTCTTCTATTCCTTCTATTGCTCGTAAACTAGCTAAAGGATCTTTTGATCCAGAAACTAGAAGAATATCATGGATATACAATGATCAGATTACTTATGATGGGATTAGCAATAAGTTTAATTACAATCGCGAATTAATTTTTGATACTTTATTGCAAGCATTTTATACAAATACTATTGAATCTATTGATGCAGACTCTAATAGCCCACAAATAGCAGGGCTAGTAGTCATGCCTAACTTTGTAACTGTTGATTACGCAAATCCAATAGTTATTAATGGGGAACAAGTACAAGTAAATACAGTTGATGTGGCTGTGACGGTAGGTAAATTTGCTCGAGGGGAAAGCTATACTAAATACTTAACTATCTTACCTAACAATACTGGCAATCTTAAGTTTACTTTTAGTAGTTATAGGAATGGATCATTTACTGATTGGTATACTTATGATGATGTAGGAGAAAACTACATTAGTGAACTGACTACAGGATTTGAAATTGTAGGGGACAGTTCCAAATGGAAACAATCCCCATATGTATCATTTCATTTTACAAGAACAGAGACTGGTTTTACTACTATTAATGGTGGGCTAGAAGCCCTTAGTCCTAGTGGATGTTTAGTCAGTGCTAGGTGGGATTTTGCTAATCACTCAAATAGTGGAAAGATTGGGCCACAATTCCAAGCATATCGTTTGTTGCGTAACTACATACCTACTGATGCTAATGATGAATTCAACTATGGACAATCTGTTATTGTTACTAAGAACAAAATTAGAGGCAAAGGAAAAGCCTTGTCTATGAATATACAATCCCAAGCTGGTAAAGATATGAAGTTACTTGGGTGGAGTATGCCATTCATAGTTGGGGATGCAACATGAGTTACCCTATATCAATAGAAGAAGATACTTTTCTCAGAGACTTAGCGTTAAGTACAGACGATGTTATAGAAAAAGTAGTGAGTGCTGGGCTTGCTTGCCCTCAAGCAGAAGCATCCATAGTTCATAGGTTTGGTCCGGGTATATATATAAGGGAGATGCATACAAAAGCTGGTGCATTTGCTATAGGTAAAATGCATAAGCACCCTCATATGAACATTGTATTATCTGGAAGTTGTGTGTACTACACAGTTAAAGGAGAACGTAAAGAAGTGGTGGCTCCAGCTACAATGGTTACTCCTGCGGGTAGAAAGATTGCTATTTTTTTAGAAGATACGGTGTGGTTGAATGTGTACAGCACTAATCTTAAGGATGTAGACGCTATAGAGAAGGAGTTTTTTGAAGAATCCGAGACTTTGTCTGTGTATGAATCGGAATTAGTCACCTATTATGACGATCTTATAGAGCTTGAGAGGAGAGATTTTGAAGAAGCCTGTACTTATCTAGGGGTAACACCTGAAATCGTCTCACAGGCATCTTTAAATGAGTCTGATTTGATTCCTTTCCCTGATGGTAGCTATTCAATTGTGGTAAAACCATCAATGATACATGGCAAGGGGCTGTTTGCTACTGCTCCTATCAAGAAGGGGGACTATATTGCCCCCAGCAGGATAGATGGGATGCGTACACCGGCAGGTAGGTACACTAATCACTCTGCATTACCCAATGCTAAGATGATTATGGATGCCACAGGGAATGTGGGTTTGTATGCTATTGAAGATATAGGTGGCAGCCTTGGTGGTTTAATGGGGGATGAAATCTTGGTCAATTATATTGATGCTTTTTTAGACACGAGGATAGAAGAATGAGTGCAGTAGTAATGGTAGTAGCAGGAGCTACCACAGCAACAATCGCAGCGACTGCCGCAGTAGTAGGTGCGGTTGGTCTTGTTGGTGGTGCCATCGAAACCCGTAAAGCGGGTAAGGCACAACGTAAATCTATGGAGATCCAGCAACGCCAAGCTGACATAGCTGCTGCTCGCAGTAGATATGCTGCTGTAAGACAAGCAAGAATACAGAGAGGGGCTATGCAACAACAAGCTCAAGCTGGTGGTGTTGGGGCAAGCTCTGGAGTTATTGGTGGAGTAGCTGGATTACAGTCTTCCCTAGCTGGGGAGATAGGAGCTAGTCAAACTATGCAGACACTCTCTCGACAGGCTTCTACTTTTAATCAAGAAGCAGCTAGTGCTCAAAGTAATGCTGCTATCTGGGGTGCAGTTGGTGGATTGGGCAGCAGTATTTTCCAATCTGCTGGTGGTGTTGGATCCATTGTTAAGAAGTCAACTAACCCCTAAGGATAATCTATGACTATTGAAATTCTTCCAGAAGAATTGCCTGTCTTACAAAAAGATAAGAGTATTACTAACGACTTTAAAGCGCAAGATTTGATTGCTGTTAAGCCAGAATTTTCTGCCCGTGATCTTATTGATTCTTCAGAAAAAATAAATGCCCCTATTATATCTATTAAGGCATTGACTGAAGAGGCATTCTATTCATCACAAATGCAAATGGTACTTGACCCGGAAGCTGACCCTACATCTGGATTTTCTTTTTATAATAAAGTCCGTACTGATTTAATTACTAAAGGCACTAGCCCAGAGGTTGCCAAAACTTACCAAAAGATGGCAGACTTTAATACCAAGTTGGATCGAGAAGTAGTGATCCTTACTATGGAAGATCCTAATATACCTAATGAAATTAAAACTGAGATTATTAAAAAATTCATGCAAAAAGGCGGAGATTTTCCTGACTTACGCGAACAATACATGGAAAGTTTAGCTGCAAAGCAAGAAGCCAAAGAGCAAAACGCAGGTACTTTTGAACCATTGAACATGCAATTTTTACAAGACAGGATTGATTGGAATAGGGAAGAAGCTGCCCTCAAGAATGGTGTGACTTCTCAGTTTGATCCTTCCATTGTCTCGAAGGTAGCAGGTTTAGTTGAGATTGTGATTCCCTTTGTAGACCAAGCTAATGTCAAGTACTTGGAAAGCCAGATCACTGGGCCTGAGTCAGTAGCAGGAGACATTGGTAGTATCTTATTCTTTGGCGAGAACAAGAAGGC
>Ga0070748_1001072_pt1 | contig 12928 bp, 10 predicted proteins | sample VirMetDEL_Nov_12_FD_77015 | JGI IMG/M metagenome (GOLD analysis project Ga0070748, IMG submission 77015) | Aqueous microbial communities from the Delaware River and Bay under freshwater to marine salinity gradient to study organic matter... | ecosystem: Environmental > Aquatic > Marine > Coastal...
CCTTGCAAACCGGCATTGCAATCAGACAAAAGCAAGATTTTGGCATAACTCCTATTGGCATTAGTCAGTCCAGTATTTTGCAAGTGGTTAATAACTCTACTTTTGTGGTTGATTTAAGCTTCAACCTCAATGGCAGTAACGCTTACAGTCTGGGCAATAATACCTGCAGCAACCTAGCCGCAGGGGCAAGTTGTGAACTCACTGTTAACTTAAACTCTAACAAAGTAGGAAATTTAAGTGCCACCGTTACTATTAATGCGAATAACAGTGCAGTACCCACCAGTAGTGCGGTGATTACCAGTCAGGTGATCGCAGCTGCCGCGAGTTTAGCCTCAGGAGCAGGTGTCAATAATAGCGCGGTGAGTTGGTACTCTGGAGGTAACAACTCGTGGGTGTTAAACCCTGTTGGCACTGGGGTGCAAAGTGGCACCATCGACAATAACCAAGAGAGTATTTTAAGCGCTTATATTCAAGGCAAAGGGCAGCTGGATTTTCAATGGTCTGTGTCTTCTGAAGAAAATGAAGACGACCCAACAGATCCCTACGATGCTCTGTATGTCTATGTTAATAACGAATTGCGCGCGTTTATTTCGGGTAGTGTTGCCTTTGAGAGCTTTCCATCCATCACGTTAGATACAGACAACAGTATTATTAACTGGGTTTATCGTAAAGATCCCGCCACAGTGGAAGGCGAAGATAAAGGTTATGTGCGCAATGTGGTATTCAAACCTACCCAAGTAGTCACACCTCCCACACCCACCACACCTGTCACTAACAATAACAGCGGTGGAGGTAGTTTTAGTTGGCTGGCCATGTTGAGCCTGCTGGTTTTGACAAGACTGCGCAAAACGAGTCGCTAAAAAACCATAAAGGCAGTTAATCTGCCTTTATTTTTGACTAGTGACTGCTCGACATGTTTTATTTTGCGTCAATTAGCGTACCGGAAACAACATAGCCATATGTTTTGACTTTAATACACTTGTTGCCACATGACTAAGGGGTTGCGCCACTTTTTTCTGGCCTGTATCAACCACCGTCTTTAATGTCTGATTGATTCGTGCCTGTGGTGTAGTGAGCAAATCTGGCAACAAAATGTCAAGTTGTTGGTTTTGCAAACGCCAGTCATTTCGCTGTATTGGTTTACAGGGCACAGTGTTAATACAATGCATTGGAATTTCAACGCTACTCTGATTAGATACCACAGCGTAACTGGGCAAAACAAGGCTACTTATAATTCCAATAATTCTTAACATAGATAACGCTGCTGTTTAATGACACTTAGTACATAAGTCGAAGGACAGGGATAAAAAGTTTATCTTTAGCATAAACATTTAAAGTCTTAATTGTTAGAAACGAAACCGCCCCCTGACTGAGGCGGTTTAAATGACTAGCTTGTTACTTTCTAGTGAGTGGCAGGTGCTATATGTTTATTTAAAAATTTAATTAAATCTTCATACAGTTTTAACCTACTTTTTTCTTCATACACCCCATGTGCACTTAAGCCAAAACTCAAGGTACTCACGTTTTTGCCAAGGGCTTTTAATTTTTCTGCCATTTTCTGGGCATTAACTATGGGCACACGTCGGTCTTTTTCGCCATGAATTAACATTACCGCAGCGCTAATTTTGTCGGCATGGTTTATGGGGGAAAACTCATTTAACTGTTGTTTGTCGTGACCTAGAGCTTCCTCTAAATAAGCCGGACCACCCCAATTGTCACTAATATCACTTTCTGTGAACATATAGTTTAAGTCATACACTCCCGCGTAACCTATGGCACATTTATACATTTGAGGCTTACGGGCTGTAGCCATTAATGCCGCATAACCACCAACACTGCCGCCATATACACTTATTTTTTGCCCATCAACAGAAGCATTATCAATAGCCCATTGAGTGCCCTCTAATACATCCTCAATAACCCGTGAACCCCATAGTTTATTGCCCATATTAACAAAGTCATCACCGTAACCATCACTTCCACGGAAATTGACTTGCAAAACAGCAAAACCATTATTGGCCAACATTTGTACTTCGTTATCGTAGCCCCAATAATCTCGGGCACGTGGACCGCCATGTAATACAACAACTAGGGGAGTTTTAGTTTGCGATTTAGGGTTTGCTGGTTGGGTTAAATAGCCGTTAATTGTGACACCATCACTGGCAGTAAATTGAATGGTTTGCATCTTATGCATTTGTTGTGGGTCAATCCACGAACGATTAGCCCACAGAAACTTGGCATCTTTATTTTTATAGTCAAACACATAATATTCACCAGGGTTAATATCACTTCTAACACTAAATAAAGAATAATTACCGTCTTTGCTGCTTCCTTCAATAATTACCTCTTGTCCGTCAAAGGCTTCTGCCAGCATTTTGTGCACTTCTGCCGTTTGACTAGCAACGTCAGTGTAATGGTATTGATGTTTATTCGGATAAGAAACACCCAACACTGGGGCATTCGTTTTAGCATCTAACACCCACTGGGATATATCTGCCTGCATGCCATCAAAGATAGTTTTGTAAGCTTTCGTATTGAGATTAAGCTCAAATACCGTTTGTATAGCCTTATCCCCATTGTTACCCACAAAGTAAGCAAAATTTCCATCATTACTTAATGCAAAAGGAATAAGATTTTCGGTGATGTTAAATGCTTCAGCTAAGGACTGCCACGCTTGTTCAGCGTTAGCACGATACGCAGCATGACTGACATTTTGTTCATCTTTCCAGCGCATAAATTTCACTTCCCCATTTTTGTCGGCAACAGCTGATGAGCGGCCATAAGGTAAAGTTTCAAGTTTCTTTTTGCGCCCGGTATATACATTTAACTTACTGATATCCGGTTGCTTAGTTCGATTGTCATACCACCATTGACCATCTTTACTCCAAGGGTATTCAATAATCAAAATGTGGTCGTCATCATCTTCTAAGATGCTTAAAATATCTTGACTGGCGCGGGTGTTTTCGGCCGAAGAAATTCTAGAGCCGACTTTTTCATCGCTAGCTCTGAATCCGTACAACACCTTGCCTAATTTGCCATCGATATTACTAGCAAATAATTCTCCTTGTGGAATAGGCGCATCCAGATAGGTTTGTTTTTCGGCGAACTCATAGACAAAACGTTCATTATTAACCCAGTTTGCAGTATGAATAATGTCATTATTATTAGGTGTTACGCCGCCTACAATTTCACCATCCAGCGCTCTAATTACCACCAATACCACGCGATTATCTGTACGTAATCTGGCAAGTAAATGTTTGCCATCGGGCGATATCTGTATATCGAGATAGTCACCAAATTTCACAAAATCGTTTAAAGGAAGGGGTTGTGCGCAAATACCAAAGGTCATCCAAAACATCAGGCCTAGTAGTAGTTTTTTCATTCTAATTTCCGTCCATTGAGAAGTTTTTAATCATTATTTTAATCAATACAGGAGGTTTACATTTCATCACGCGTAATTCAGCTGCACTATTCGTAAAAGGCCTAGTTAGCATCGCTTTTAATTTATGCAAACCCTGTCAATTGAATCGAGAACTTTACTATAGATGACGAGATTTAGCGACATTAGGCCCTCACACTTGGTTTAATTAATTTACCTAACAAATCATAATCATATGCTAGGTCAATGAATGTGCTAAAACGTCATCTGTGTACTTAATATTCAATACTAAAGCTTAAGCTGTACTTTTTCTGCCATTAATGTGTAAGTAAGTCTATCCTTACAGCATTCATGTTTCCCAAGGTCTGAAAAAATGGAGCGTAGAACCTTTAATCGAGTAATTTTTTCAACTCACGCAAAACTGGCTTCACTAGATAAAAGCTGGCAAACAGAGGTTATAGATTTGTCACTTAAAGGTGCTTTGCTTACAACACCAACAAGTTTAAGCGTCGATGTAAACACGACTTATAATTTGCAATTTAAGCTTGAAGGGCTTGAGCAGCCTATTCGCATGCAAGGTAAAATACGCCATGCTAATCAGCAATTATTGGGTTTTCAGTGTGAGTTAATTGATATAGATAGTGCCACAGAACTGCGTCGTCTTATCGAATTAAACTTAAGTGATGAAAGGCTTTTACACAGAGATTTAGCGGCCTTACTCCCTACCTAGCTCACAAAGTAAATTTCAACGAACTTTCACGCATAAATTCGCCTAGGTCGACTTTATGCCCTATTTCCCTTTGCGCTAATACCACGTAATTTAACGAGTTTTAGAAGTGAAATTAATTTAATTTAGGGTTTGAGATGTTATTGCTTGGCGCAGCCTATTTACCTATTTTTTTACTTATCTATTTGATGATTAAAAAAAATAACCTTTCTGCCAGCCAAGCCCTGCCCCTTTGCGCCATTATCGCTTACTTGGTCGCAGTCTTTGTATTTAATCGAGAGTTGAGTCAAGTACATGCCTCTATCCTTAGTGGGTTGTTATTGGCTTGGACTCCAATATTAATCATTGCTGGCGCTATTTTTTTGTTCCGCTGCATGGAAGAAGCTGGGGCTCTCGATATTATTAGACATTGGTTAAACAATATTAGTAGCAATCCCATCGCACAATTGATGATTGTAGCTTGGGCTTTTTCCTTCCTCATAGAAGGTGCTAGTGGTTTTGGCACCCCAGCTGCCATAGCAGCACCAATATTAGTTAGCTTGGGATTCCCTGCGCTCAGAGTGGCGGTTTGTTGCCTAATACTAAATTCTATTCCTGTCACATTTGGCGCGGTGGGCACACCAATCTGGTTTGGTTTTTCCTTAATTGAGCTAAATGATATACAAATCAGTGAAATTGCTTGGAAATCAGCATTGGTCAATTTTGTCGCGGCGCCCTTTGTGGTGGTTGCGGCTCTGGCCTTGGTGGTTGAAAAAAAACAGCTACTCACAAAAAACCTAGTATTTATTCTTTTATCGACATTTTCCTGCACCCTGCCCTATCTATTGATCAGTAGTATCAATGTGGAATTCCCCTCATTGATTGGTGGGTTGTTAGGCTTAATTACCACCCTATTATTGGCCAAATATAAAATAGGTTTAACAACTGAGACTGATTCACTTGCTCCCGCCAAGCAGGAGTCGGCTGGGCGCTTACTAAAAGCAACCTTTCCACTGTGGGGTACAGTGCTGTTATTGGTGGTCACCCGAATTCCTGATTTAGGGATTAAAAGTCTGTTACAACTCACCGAGCCTGCATGGCACGTTAATCTGGGACTGTTGGGTAATTTCAGTATCAGTGCAGCCTTAGTTTTGAAACTGGAACACATTTTTCAAACAGAGATTTCTTGGCAACACAGTGTATTGTACGTTCCCTCTATATTCCCCTTTTTAATCATTGGCTTAATAACATTATGGTGGTTCAAACAAGGGTCGCTGAGCAAAATAACAGGTCAAATACAAAGTGCTATGAAAAAGCCCGTTATAGCTCTGATGGGGGCATTGGTATTTGTTAATCTGATGATGTTAGGTGCAGAGCAATCGGCGGTTGCTCAAATAGGTCAACATCTCGCCTCTATCAGTGGATCTTATTGGGGGTTTTTAGCGCCTTTTTTAGGGGGCGCTAGGTTCATTTTTTTCAGGCTCCGCGACTATCTCTAACCTGACTTTTGCTGGTATACAACTGAGTATCAGTGATGAACTCGGACTTAATATGAGCACTATACTCGCCATGCAGTCTGTAGGCGCGGCCATGGGTAATATGATCTGCATCAATAATATTGTGGCGGTTGCTTCTGTACTCGCCTTACAGAAAAAAGAAGGTTACATCTTAAAACGTACTATTTGGGTCGTTTTACTTTATGGAATAATCGCAGGATTAGTGGGACTAGTGCTGTAATAAATCTGGCACTAATCCCCTGGTAAACAGAAAGAATTAATTCTAAAGCGCTTCTAAGGCCTCGCTTAAACGTGAAACCCCCACCACTTCAATGCCTGCGATTTTTTGTTTAGGCACATTGGCTTTAGGTACTATGGCTCGTTTAAAACCATGTTTAGCGGCTTCGCTAATACGTTCAGAACCGTTAGGCACTGGTCTAATCTCCCCTGCTAGGCCAACTTCACCAAAAGCAATTAATTCACGATCTAAAGGTTTGTTTCTAAAACTGGATACTATGGATAACAACAAGGCAAGATCCGCACTGGTTTCAGTAACCTTGACCCCACCAACTACGTTGGCAAATACATCTTGATCATTCATTTGCACATTGCCATGACGATGTAACACCGCCAGTAACATGGCCAAACGATTTTGCTCAAGGCCTACCGCCACCCGCCGTGGATTAGCCATTTGTGAATAATCCACCAGCGCTTGAATTTCCACGAGTAAAGGACGAGTACCTTCCCACACTACCATCACTATACTGCCTGGTGATTGCTGCTCGGCACGACTTAAAAAAATCGCTGAAGGATTACTGACTTCACGCAATCCTCTTTCCGTCATGGCAAAAACCCCTAACTCATTTACCGCACCAAAACGGTTTTTCTGACTGCGTAAGGTGCGGTAACGACTGTCACTTTCACCTTCGAGCATCATGGAACAATCAATACAATGTTCTAACACTTTAGGACCAGCCAGACTGCCATCCTTGGTGACATGACCCACCAAAAACATAGCAATATGATGTTGTTTGGCAAAACGTGTTAAATAAGCAGCGCTTTCTCGCACTTGTGAAACACTGCCTGGAGCCGACTGCACATCGGCTACTTGCATAACCTGGATAGAGTCAATAACCATAATTTCGGGTTTATGTTGCAAGGCTAATTCACAAATTGTGTCGATATTGGTTTCGGCCAGCAGTTTTAACTTATCTTTAGCTAAACCTAAACGTTCGGCGCGCATGGCAACTTGCTGCAAAGATTCTTCCCCCGTCACATATAAGGCACTGCGCCCAGCGGCCATCAAACACATAACTTGCAGTAACAAAGTACTTTTACCGGCCCCAGGAGAACCACCAATTAACATGGCACTGCCGGGAACTATGCCCCCACCCAACACACGATCCAACTCTTTAAAACGCGAAGAAATACGTGGCAAGGCTTGTAAGTCTATGTCTTGCAAATTTTCTACCACAGCCATGGTTTGCCCTGAATAGCCGCCCCCTGCCCTAGTGGGTGCAGATTTAGCGGAGGAAACAACAAATTCAGTTATGGTATTCCAGGCCTGACAATCGTTACACTGACCTTGCCAACGTGGAAACTCGGCACCACAATCAGAGCAAACAAATGAAGTCTTACGTTTTGCCATGTTAATAAGTTACTCAATATGGGTTGATTAATGTATGCAGGTTGACGTATTTTACATTTCTACCCTTCATCCTTGAAACCGCACGTTTGTTGGCTGCGCTCATTCGCCCCAATCACTTAGTAAACTAAGCTCATGGGGTCTCATTCATTTGCCGCCGCCGTGCAATTCCAATGATTTTGGGTATACATTAATGATCGTAAAAAAGCCTTATTTACAAGCTAGATCAACTATTTAGTCAAGTTGCCGATAAGGTATTAATACACAGCCGAATGTGTCAACAATACACCAAACCGATGTTATGAGCCAAGACTTAGAAGAATATCAAGACATAATTGAAGCACTTAAGCCAATGATCAATGAGCCAGAGTTTAATCAGGTATTATTGCAGGTTGCTGCTAACGTGCCCGCTCAAAAGCGTTTTCTACTAAAAATGGAGCTCAAACGTTTAGCCAGACCTTGCATTCGGTTGATTGATTTACGTGGTTTAGTGGACGGTAAGTGCCGTATTTTTGCTCACGAAAATCGCGAACACTATTTAGATGATGTGGCCATAGAAACTTACGAGCGCCAAGTCAGAATTTTTGGTCAATACACAATTGGTGTCTATGAAGCCGTTACCAATACCGAGAACAATTTTCGGGTAATGCACAAAAGAGAGCAGCAAGCGGCTCGCAAAAAAAGAGTGCAAGCGACCCCACAACCAATAAAAAAAGAAAATCATTTAGCGCCCTTAGTGGAATTCGGAAATTTTCCACAACGAGCTGAAGAGCGGATGAATTTTTCGGTTAACATTGAAATGTTCACCGAACTTAATAAAAGTATGCAAGCCACCACCATTGATGTGTCTGTAAGTGGTTTAAAAGTTAAAGTGAGTAAAGAACATTTAGTCAAAGCCGGTGAAAAATTAACGGTTCAATTTCGTGGTTTAGAAAAAGAGTATTCTTTAGATAAACGTCAGGGTATTTTATATAGCGTAGGTAATATTGAACGCACTAAAGACGAGCAGCGTTTAACCTTAAAACGCTTACAAGATGTACCTAATCCTACCTTCGATAAATTTTTTGAAAGTTTTATTCACGGTAATAAGCGCCGTTATAAGGTTAATTTAGACAATACTTTTAACGCTATTCAAAATAAAACCTACGAACAGTATTACATTCCTAATTTCACTTCGATCCCTGTGTATATAGAAAGTGACAGCGAAGGTGTACGCGCAAAGTATGCGCTGGGTAATGATTGTAATCGTGAAGAAATTCAGTATTGGGTCAATGAGGTTCAAGACTTAAAAATAGGTTACTTGCTCTCAGAGTCTCGCATAAAACATTGTTTATCCTTACCCAAAGGGCAACAAGAAACCTTTATTTACGCCTTTAACCATGTCAAAGGCGAAAAAATCTATTTTTACTCGGCCACTATTCAAGAACTCGATGCCTTACCCCATTTAAAACATTTATTTTTAGCCTACGGTTCACGTAAGGTCAGTTGGCGGATTTATAAATTACAATTTACCGATATCACTCCAGAACAAAGTTATAGACCACTTTCCATTGCCAATAGCGTCAACGAAAGTGTCAAAAGACAAAACCAAAAGCCTGCACCACGTTTAATGTCGCGCTTAAAAAATCTTTCACATATCGCTTTGTTAACTAACATTACCGATGACATTAGTACTGAGTATTATCAGCGTTTAAAAATTAAACGTGATCAATTGCTGCAGCTTAAGGTGTTTGGTCACCCGCGTAACCGCTTGCCGGATGTAGTCACTGTATATCGATTTAAGTATTTTAATCAGCGCCGCGAAACCCGCTTTTTATTGCGCACCCCCATCATAGTTAATGTGGACAATGCCGTTTTTGAAGGTCATACAGAAGATATTTCGACTCAAGGTTTACGGGTTGAGCTCACCAATCGTTGTCATCTATCACCCGATAGTTTGGTTTCTATCAGCTTTCCCAGTTTACAAAAAGTCACGGCTAAATATGTATTAGCCGAGTTGCCCTATTTTGTGAAGCACCTTTCCAAAGACCAAAGTGTTTTACATTTACATGCTTTAATTAATGATAAAAACACCACGGCAAAACAGTTTTTTGATGCACTGATTAAAGCCAACCGCAATAAACTCAAGTCTTATCAAGATGAAGAAGAAGTGCCAGGCATAGGTGAGGCTTTACGTAATATTTGCGCACGTAACTTAATGAACGTTGCGTATTTTTTACGTAAAGATGACATAGGTTATGTGCCAGATGCCACTGCAACTTGGTCAGCCACCAACCGTTTAACAAATTTGCTCCATTATGAAACCGAAGCGGGCCATCTTAATCTCTATCCCCTTTACCGTAATGCCATGAATAAACACGACTTTATTCCAAAAGCGATGGATAGTTTGAAAGCCAATGACAAGCCGGTAATGCGTGAAGTATTAATTGCTTTTGATCCCAGTAAAGAAGCCTTAAGTGATGCCATAAAAAGCCTAGTTTCAGAGCAATTTATCAAACATGAAAAAAGGCGGCAGTTTATTTCCCAAGCCTTACAACACGGGCAATTCATCGCGCTCAAAGTGTTTATTGCCAAGACCGGCCGACCTGATATTGAAAACATGCAATCTGAGTTAAATTACGTGGGAGTATATGCCCTACATAAGGCCAAATTATTAGAAGAAAAGTTATGGAGTGTAACTGGCGTAGGCGACTTGATTGATGTCACCGACGAAGTCATGCGGCGTTATGAGTTTAGCGAAGATAAAATTGCCGAAAACTATAAAACTCCCGCCATGCATAAACTACAAAAAGTTGGTATAGAGCAATTACTGAAGGCCTGATTGATTATCTTAACAAGGCCTTTATCTATTCCTCACCAACAAGATAATTCTGTGTACTTCGATACTCACCATTCGCTTGACGACACCTTAGACAAAATGGTTCCTGCAGAGTTAGCGCAAAAAGTGGCTGCTTGGACAATATTTGTTAAAATCGCCGCCGATTGAGAAGGTCGTTTCAATTTTTAAATTTACGACAGAATATTACATCATAAAAAAGCCATTCTTTTGAATGGCATTTTTATGACTATTAGTTTGGAAATGGCTATCAATTAAGTTGTTCACTTGCTCGTTTAGCTAAAGCAAATTGACTTACATCTGTTACTGAAATAATGACCCAACAATCAACTCTTGTACAGTTTACTACAATACTGAGTGGCTCAAAGTCTTTAGCCCGCATGAGAGAGTCGACCTGAGCAGAGACAGATTTAAACGTATCTTTGTTAACTAGCGGTATATTCACTCTATAACCAAGTTCTGTGGTGTAAATTTTATTGCCTACCACTTCAGCTATAGATTTAGTTGTTGGCAAATTACTTTCTTTATGGAATTCAGTGCTTTTTCTGAGTCCAACAAATTGATTTATCGATATACTTGCACCAATCAATATCAATGCAGCAAGATAAAATATCGAGGTACCAAGCAGTAATTTAACTTTATCAAAACCATCAAAAAATCCTTGCATATCATCCATCCGTAGTCGATTTTGCGCTAAGTTCAGCAAGTCGGAAAATAGCCAATCTAACAAATTACAACTCAATTACAACTGTTTATTAAACGTACAGTTGCAAGCTCAAGTTAATGTGCAAAGCTTGTTAAAGAGTACCCGCAGTAAGTATCCACAATAAGGCATCTAAACCACCACGACGAATTGAGATGTCAGCCTGCTGACGGACTATAGGTTTAGCATGCAGTGCTACGCCCAAGGACGCGGCAGCCATCATTACCAAATCATTAGCACCATCACCCATGGCAATGGTTTGATTATGAGGAATGGCCCATTGTTCAGCTAAAGCTAAGAGGGTTTGCGCTTTAATTTGGGCATCAATGATCCCACCTTCTACTTGGCCTGTTAATTTGCCATCGACGATCTCCAATTTGTTGGCAACCGCCGCATCCAGCGCTAAACGTTCAGCCAAATAATCGGCAAAATAGGTAAAACCACCCGAGGCAATGGCGAGTTTCCAATGATATTGTTTTAATACTTTCACTAGATTAGTCACCCCTGGCATGAGAGGCAGACCATCACGTACCTGCTGCAAAATGGCTTGGTCAGCGTTGGTTAAACAGGCAACCCGAGTACGTAAACTTTGCGCAAAATCGAGTTTGCCTTGCATGGCTTGAGCAGTTACCGCAGAGACTTCTGCCCCCACTCCCGCTAATGTGGCAATATCGTCAATACACTCGCAAGCAATTACCGTACTATCCATATCCATTAACAACAAACCAGGCTCTGTTAAAGATGGCACTTTATCAATTAGACACAGCTCAATGCTTAGTTGGGTCGCCACCTGTTCCAATGCAACTTTAGTTGCGCTTTGATTTAACAAAACTACCTTAGCTACACAGGCAAATCCTGCCACGCCAGTCACCTGCACCACATGCCAGTTAACAATAGACAGGATAGTGCTGAGCCTTTTTTCAAGCTCCAGCAAGTGCTGTAAATTCAGTCCCTCAGTAAATGCCACTAATTTGTGAGTCGTTGCAGTCTGGGCTAGTTCCACCTTGGAGCTAGAAGAATCCCTTAGTTTTTGCATACTTAACAGACGTTGCTGTGTAATAACAAACTGGTTTAATTTATCATTTTCTAGCAATTGCTGTAAAAATGAGGCTGAGAGTAATTGCGCTCTGGACAAGGATAATTCAAACACTGTGCAGGGATCCTTTGATACTGATCGTAGAAAATTGTTTGCATGTTAACTAAAGCACAAACTGATTTCTATCTAGGCCTTAGTTCAGTTATGTTCGATTTAGACGTTTTAAGTTGAATTAAGCCTCATGGTGCGTGACCATAGCTTTTATTATCATGAAAGCTAATCTTCGAACCCTAATCAAATGAGTCTAATTCAGCAGCCTGTTGGCATTATACATACGCCTTACCAACAAAAATTTGCCATTCCCCGTCAGCCTGGTTTAGTTAACAGCGCCGTGGGCATCATACAATTTTTACCACAATTCAGTGATCCCAATATGTTGCGAGATATTGAGCAGTTCAGTCATTTGTGGCTGATATTTCAATTTCACGCCACAACTGAACAAGGCTGGTCGCCGTTGGTACGTCCTCCTCGTCTAGGCGGCAATCAAAAAACCGGTGTATTTGCCACTCGTAGTACCTTTAGACCGAATAATATGGGTTTGTCGGTAGTCGAGTTTGTAAAAGTTGTGCTGCAGCAGAAAACATTAGAGTTGCATGTGCGTGGCATGGACTTGCTTGACGGCACGCCTATTTTAGATATTAAGCCTTACATCCCCTATGCTGATGCACTGCCAGAGGCAAAAGGAGGGTTTGCCCAACACTCTCCAACTTTAATGCCAGTGACATTTTCGCCATTGGCAATGCAACAAGTGCTGCATTTAGAGCAACACTATCCTGAACTTAAAACCCTAATTAGCCAAGTTTTGGCACAAGATCCACGCCCCGCTTATCATGCTAAATCTGAACCCGATAAGTTATACGGTATGAACTTATATAAACTCAATATTCAATGGCGAGTGATCGATGACTGTTGTCAGGTCGAAGACATTCAACCAAGTGATTAAGAGCCAAGGCACTAATTAAGCTTATTGGCCATTTTTGCCTTTAGCCCTAGAGAGCCTACTGATAGAATAGTCACCGTTTTTTCAATCCTTTATCCGAGACTTAGAACTACATGCGCACTAGCCA
>Ga0070748_1001073_pt1 | contig 12927 bp, 11 predicted proteins | sample VirMetDEL_Nov_12_FD_77015 | JGI IMG/M metagenome (GOLD analysis project Ga0070748, IMG submission 77015) | Aqueous microbial communities from the Delaware River and Bay under freshwater to marine salinity gradient to study organic matter... | ecosystem: Environmental > Aquatic > Marine > Coastal...
GGAGACAAAACCATCCTTATTGACCTTTAACGAAGTGACTACCTTGTTTCATGAGTTTGGCCATGGATTACATGGCATGTTAGCCGATACCACCTACCCAAGTTTATCAGGAACATCTGTGTACTGGGATTTTGTTGAATTGCCAAGCCAAATTATGGAAAACTGGTGTTACGAACCAGAAGCTTTAGCATTGTTTGCTACGCATTATCAAACTGGTGAAATGATTCCGATGGAATATGTGACCAAAATAAAAGAAAGTGCTAGCTTTCAAGAAGGAATGGCTACTATGCGTCAGCTGAGTTTTGGATTATTAGACATGGGATGGCACGGACAAGATCCAACATCAATTACAGATTTAAAAGCATTTGAAAATGAGCAATTTGCCGATACTCAGTTGTATCCAGATGTAGCCGAAAATGCAATGAGTACTTCTTTTTCGCATATATTTCAAGGTGGTTATTCATCAGGATATTACAGTTATAAGTGGGCCGAAGTCTTGGATGCCGATGCATTTGAATATTTCCAAGAAAAAGGAATTTTCAACAAAGAAGTTGCTGATAAATTCAAAGACAACATCCTTTCTAAAGGTGGAACTGAACATCCTATGATTTTATACAAACGTTTTAGAGGTCATGAACCTAGTCCAGATGCTTTATTGAAAAGAGCAGGATTGATATAAATTTAAGTTTAAAAACCGGAGTGAGAGCTTCGGTTTTTTGTTTTACGTTGGAAACTAATTAATTACAATTCACCAAATTATGTGTTATTCAGTGAACGCATTCATCAATACTACTGATTTTAAAAGAAAACCACCATTAACCACCAAAAAAATGGAATGCTTTCAACCCAAAAAGAAGTGTAATATTTAGATCGGGTTTCATTGGCGAAAGCCAAAAACAAAGCAAGTGTTAGCACCAGAATTCCATTAACGATTAATTGTTCTTCGATGAAATTATTTTTTAAGAACTCTAAAAAATAAAAAGGTATTAATAATAACAGTCCTATAATTTTAGTCTGTTTTACACCCACTTTTTGCGGTACAGTTTGTAAATGGGGATCATCATTAGCTAAGTCCAGTATTTCAAAAATCAAGATTAAGACAAACACGAGAATGAAACGTTGAATGCATTTTAAAAAAAAGTCGTTTCCTAAAGAAAGATGAGCGTTCAGTAATGGCAAAACCAGTGTAACTCCTACCCAGCACAATGCCACAATATATATCTTGACACCTGCCCAATTTCGGGCATTTTTTCTATTGGGAAAAAACGGTAAAGTATACAGTAAAGTTAAGGCCAAAACAGCTACTGATACTATTTGAGTAATAAATTCTAGCTCAAAGAAATAATAGCCTACGCCAAGCAAAGAAAAAAAACTCAACACAGCAATTAATTTTAATTCCTTGCGCATTGCTCTTTTTTTGGCTCTTGCCAAAGCATCATACTTTACAAAATTGTAACCCACAATAGTTCCTAAAAAAGCAAAGTTAGCCATCGGTTTATCCTCACTTATGTTGAACATAAAATGCGTCATTCGCACTAAGGCATAGACTGACAAAGCCACATGAATACTGCTACGCAGATAAAAATCAAATACTCTTTTAAAACTAATCATTAAACAAAATTAGTCAATTGTTAACAAATACAACATTTAGTTGAAAATTTGATAAAAAATCAATTCAAAAACACGAATTAGATTGTTTATAATACTTATTTTTGCACCACTAAAAAAACACAACATTACCATACTTACATGAAAACAGACTCATTTGCTTTAAGACACTTAGGCCCAAGGGAAAACGATTTACCAAAAATGTTAGAAACCATAGGTGTTGACACTTTAGATCAGTTAATACATGAAACTATTCCGACTGATATTCGTTTAAAAAAACCATTGGAATTGGAGCACATTATGACTGAGTACGAATATGCAAATCACATTCGGTTATTAGGTCGAACAAACAAAGTATACAAATCATATATTGGTTTAGGATACCATCCTACCATTGTCCCTCCAGCGATTCAAAGAAATATTTTTGAAAACCCAGGTTGGTATACTGCTTATACGCCTTATCAGGCCGAAATTGCTCAAGGTCGTCTTGAAGCTATTTTGAATTTTCAAACCATGGTTATTGAATTAACGGGAATGGAAATTGCAAATGCATCTTTACTTGACGAAAGTACTGCTGCTGCAGAAGCAATGGCGCTGTTGTTTGATGTACGTTCTAGAGACCAAAAGAAAGCTAATGTTTGTAAATTTTTCGTGTCAGAAGAAATTTTACCACAAACCTTAGCTGTTTTACAAACACGTTCTACTCCTATTGGTGTAGAATTAGTTATAGGAAATCACCAAGATTTTGATTTCTCACAAGAATTTTTCGGAGCTATTTTACAATATCCTGGAAAATATGGTCAAGTATATGATTATGCTGACTTCATTAAAAAAGCAAATGACAGCGAAATAAAAGTAGCAGTTGCTGCGGATATTTTATCATTAGTAAAATTAACTCCTCCCGGAGAAATGGGAGCTGCAGTAGTTGTAGGAACTACACAACGTTTTGGTATACCAATGGGTTATGGTGGGCCACACGCAGCATATTTTGCTACCAAAGAAGAATACAAACGTTCTATGCCAGGAAGAATCATTGGAGTATCTCAAGATGCTGATGGAAACCGAGCATTACGTATGGCATTGCAAACACGTGAACAACATATTAAACGTGAAAAAGCGACTTCAAATATTTGTACTGCGCAAGTGTTATTGTCAGTTATGGCTGGAATGTTTGCTGTATACCACGGTCCAAAAGGACTAAAATATATTGCTAAAAAAGTACACTCATCAGCCTCTACTTTGGCAGATGCATTAAATAAATTAGGTGTTTACCAAACTAACACTGCCTTTTTTGACACTATTGTTGTAAAAGCAGATGCTCAAAAAGTGAAGACTATAGCCGAAAGAAACGAAGTTAACTTTTACTATATTGATAACGAAACGATTTCTATCTCAGTAAATGAGACAATTTTAGCACCCGACTTGAATCAAGTAATTGCCATTTTTGCGGAAGCAGTAGGTAAAGAAGCATTTGAAGTTTCTGAATATGTTTCAGAGAATAACTATCCTGAACCTTTAAATAGAAAATCAGACTTTTTAACGCACGAAGTATTTAACAAATACCACTCAGAAACAAGCATGATGCGTTACATCAAAAAATTAGAACGTAAAGATTTATCATTAAATCATTCAATGATTGCCTTAGGTTCTTGTACGATGAAACTGAATGCTGCTGCTGAAATGTTGCCTTTAAGTATGCCTTACTGGAATACCATTCATCCTTTTGCACCACTAGATCAAGTAGAAGGCTATACTAAAATGCTTAAAAAATTAGAGCATCAATTGAATGTGATTACTGGTTTTGCTGGTACTACATTACAACCTAACTCAGGTGCTCAAGGGGAATATGCTGGTTTAATGACCATACGCGCTTACCACCAATCAAGAGGTGATGAGAAAAGAAATATTTGTTTGATTCCTGCATCAGCTCACGGAACAAACCCTGCATCGGCGGCTATGGCCGGAATGAAGATTATCGTTACCAAAACAATGGAAAACGGTAATATTGATGTAGAAGATGTGAGAGAAAAAGCCCTGCAGTATAAAGATGAATTGTCTTGTCTAATGGTAACCTATCCTTCTACACACGGGGTTTTTGAAAGCGCTATTAGAGAAATAACTCAAATTATTCACGATAATGGTGGATTAGTTTATATGGATGGTGCCAATATGAATGCCCAAGTAGGATTAACAAATCCAGCTACTATTGGTGCTGATGTTTGTCACTTGAACTTGCACAAAACATTTGCAATTCCTCATGGAGGTGGTGGACCAGGAGTAGGACCTATTTGTGTAAACGAAAAATTAGTTCCGTTTTTACCAACAAATCCTTTAGTAAAAGTAGGTGGCGAAAAAGGAATTACTGCAATTTCTGGAGCACCTTATGGATCAGCTTTAGTTTGCTTGATTTCTTACGGATACATTTGCATGCTAGGAGCTGAAGGAATAACTAACGCTACTAAATATGCTATCTTGAATGCTAACTATATGAAAGCCCGTTTAGAGTCCCATTATCCTATTTTATATTCTGGTGAAAAAGGAAGAGCAGCTCATGAAATGATTTTGGACTGTAGAGGTTTCAAAGCCAAAGGAATTGAAGTTTCTGATATAGCCAAACGTTTAATGGATTATGGATTCCACGCACCTACAGTTTCATTCCCTGTGGCTGGAACCTTAATGGTGGAACCTACAGAATCTGAAGATGTAGGAGAATTAGATCGTTTTTGTGATGCCATGATTGCTATCCGTAAAGAAATAGAAGAAGCTTCTACAGAGGAACCTAATAACGTATTAAAAAATGCGCCACACACCTTAGCAATGCTAACTGCTGATACTTGGATTTTACCCTATTCAAGAGAAAAAGCAGCTTACCCATTAGACTATGTAGCTGAAAATAAATTCTGGCCAAGTGTACGTCGTGTTGATGAGACCTATGGTGATAGAAATTTAGTTTGCAGCTGTGCACCTATTGAAGCTTATATGTAATTTACAGTTTTTATAAACTATATTTGGAAATGCCTCGATTGATTTCGAGGCATTTTTTTATTTATACAATACTACTTATATTAGCCTCATTTAAATTCAAATTACAGTAATAAAATAACACTAATTTACTAATCTATTTTAACGCTATAAAAACTATATCGTTTTCGGATAATTATTAAAAAATCATCAGTAAATTAGCCAAAAAACTATTATTCTATAATTATATGCACGCATAGTAAATATCATGCCTATAATCATTTTTTTATCTTTAAATTAGCCTAAATTTTTGGAAAATAAAACCATGAAAATAAAAATAACTGGAATAGGAAGTTATATTCCTGAAAAGAAAGTAAGCAATACCGACTTTGGTAATCATGTTTTTTTAAATGAAGACGGAACACCTTTTGGTCGTCCAAACGATGTAATCATCAATAAGTTCAAAGGAATTACTGGAATCGAGCACAGACGCTACGCTGAAGATCATTACACTTCATCAGACTTAGCTTTCTTTGCCTCCCAAAAAGCAATAGAAAACGCCGGAATAGATCCAGAAACTATAGATTACATTATTTTTGCGCATAATTTTGGAGACGTTAAATCAGGAACAACACAATCGGATATGTTGCCTAGTTTAGCTACACGTGTTAAAAATAAACTACAGATAAAAAACCCTAAATGTGTTGCCTATGATATCCTTTTTGGATGTCCAGGTTGGATTGAAGGTGTTTTACAAGCTAATGCTTTTATCAAATCTGGAATGGCAAAGCGTTGTTTAGTTATAGGATCTGAAACCTTATCCAGAGTCGTAGATGATCATGATAGAGATTCCATGATTTATTCTGATGGTGCAGGTGCTTCTATAATAGAAGCTTCAGACGATGAAACAGGTTTACTTTCATATGAAAGCGCTACCTATGCTATGGATGAGGCAAATTACTTGTTTTTTGGTAAATCTTATAATACAGATCTAGATCCTGACACGCGCTACATTAAAATGCATGGTCGTAAAATATACGAATTTGCATTAACTACTGTGCCGGCAGCAATGAAAAGCTGTCTAGACAAAAGCGGAATTGCAATTGATGATGTTAAAAAAATTCTGATTCATCAGGCTAATGAAAAAATGGATGAAGCCATCATTCAACGTTTTTACAAATTACACGACAGAGCTGTTCCTCAAGACATCATGCCGATGAGTATTCATGAATTAGGAAATAGCAGTGTGGCTACTGTTCCTACTTTATTTGATTTGTTAATTAGAGGAGAAATTAAAGATCAAAAAATCAATAAAGGAGATATTTTATTATTTGCTTCTGTAGGAGCTGGAATGAATGTTAATGCTTTTATCTACAGATATTAATCAGTGAATACAATCAATTTATATACAAGTCCGTTATTGCATCAATAACGGACTTTCTTTATAATATAGCTTAGCTAGAAATTCTACATCCGTCAAACTTAAGAACAAACTGAAATAAAATACTGCACAAAGAGAAGGATATCTTTGTACATTTGCACTTTGCATAAAACGACATCAATAATGTACGAAAAAACATTTCCAAATAAAAGATTCAAACATACTTTAGAATTTTTAAACAAGCACATTTCAACTTCAGAAACAATTTTAGATTTAGGGGTTGAGAATCCTTTTTCTAAAATAATGAAAGAAGATGGTTACACTGTAAAAAACACATCGGGAGAGGACTTAGACCTAGACCAATCTGTTTTCACAAAAGAAAATCGAGATGTAGTAACTGCCTTTGAAATCTTTGAACATTTATTGAATCCTTTTACTGTTTTAAGCGAAATTAAAGCTAGTAAACTTGTTATTTCCATTCCAATGCGACTATGGTTTTCTCCAGCTTATAGAAGCAAAACAGACATGTGGGACAGGCATTATCATGAATTTGAAGACTGGCAGTTAGACTGGCTATTAGAAAAAACAGGCTGGAAAATTATTGATACACAAAAATGGACTAATCCAGTTAAAAAATTAGGTATACGTCCTTTGTTGCGTTATTTTACGAATAGGTATTATATTGTTTATGCCGAAAAAATACAATAATGAAGTACTATATCGTCATTCCTGCACACAATGAAGAGGCGTTCATATCACTGACATTAGCTTCATTAGTTCGACAAACTATTTTACCTACAAAAGTAATTGTAGTCAATGATAACTCTACAGACAAAACGGAAGAAATTGTTAAGGCTTTCGCCAAAGACAATCCATTTATTTCTTTAGTGAATAAGTCGTCAAGTGCGATACATTTACCAGGAAGCAAAGTAATTCAAGCTTTCAATACTGGACTTGCATCAGTTGATGACAACTATGACATCATGATGAAAGCCGATGCAGACTTGATTTTTCCTGATAATTATATAGAAACAGTTATCAAGCATTTTCAATCGGATACTACAATAGGTATGGTAGGTGGCTTTTGTTACATTGAAAAAAACGAAGAATGGATTTTAGAAAATCTAACTGATAAAGATCACATCCGTGGTGCTTTAAAAGCATACCGAAAAGAAACTTTTGAGCAAATAGGTGGATTAAAGGCACAGATGGGTTGGGACACCGTTGATGAATTACTTTGTAAATTCTACAATTGGAAAGTGGTAACAGATGCTACTTTAAAAGTGAAACACTTGAAACCAACTGGTGCTAATTATAATAAAACAGCACGCTATAAACAGGGAGAAGCTTTTTATACGCTAGGTTATGGTTTTTTAATCACCGCAATTGCTTCGGCTAAGCTGTCTTTTATGAAAAAAAAGCCCTTGCTCTTCATTGATTATATACGTGGATTCTGGAAGGCTAAATGGGCAAAAAAACCATTAATGGTCACAAAAGAACAAGCAAAATTTATTAAGAACTATCGCTTAACAAAAATGAAAGAGAAGTTAATGGGTTAGTTTATCCCTTCGAAAAAAGCGGAACATAACTCATAACTCATAACTTATAACTATTTTTGACAATATTTTAAAACTATGATGCTCATTCGATATTTATCACAAGTAGGTCGCTACTTTTTAATGCTACGAGAAATTTTCATAAAGCAAACCAAATGGTCTGTAATGAAAAGATTAATTTTTAAAGAAATTGATGATTTAATCATTGACTCTTTAGGAATTGTTGCTTTTATCTCTTTCTTCGTAGGAGGAGTGGTGGCTATACAAACAGCATTAAACCTTACTAATCCATTAATACCTAAATACCTGATTGGTTTTGCTACTAGACAGTCAGTAATTCTAGAATTTGCGCCTACTTTTATATCTGTAATTATGGCGGGAAAAATGGGGTCATTTATCACTTCGAGTATTGGTACCATGCGTGTAACAGAGCAAATTGATGCTCTAGAAGTAATGGGAGTAAATTCATTGAATTACCTTGTATTCCCTAAAATCATTGCATTATTGTTGTATCCATTTGTAATTGGAATCAGTATGTTTCTTGGTATTCTAGGAGGCTGGATGGCAGGTGTATATGGAGGATTCACATCTAGCAATGAATTTATACTAGGTGCACAGATGGATTTTATTCCGTTTCACATTGCTTATGCATTTATTAAAACATTGATTTTTGCGATGTTACTGGCTACTATACCATCTTTTCACGGATATTATATGAAAGGTGGCGCCTTAGAAGTTGGAAAATCGAGCACAGTAGCCTTTGTATGGACATCAGTATCCATCATACTTTTTAATTACATATTAACACAATTGTTACTAGGAGCATGATAGAAATAAAAAACATAGAGAAATCATTTGGTGGAAACAAAATCTTAAAAGGTATTTCCACTGTTTTCGAAACAGGAAAAACAAATTTAATCATCGGTCAAAGTGGATCTGGTAAGACAGTATTATTAAAAAGTCTACTCGGTATTCACACACCAGAATCTGGTCAAATATGTTTTGATGGTAGAGTATACTCTGAATTAGAGGATGTTGAAAAAAGAGAATTACGTACGGAGATCGGTATGGTTTTTCAAGGAAGTGCGTTATTTGATTCCATGACGGTAGCCGAAAACGTAGCCTTTCCTTTAAAAATGTTTACCAAAGACAATAGAGCGAAAATAAAAGAACGCGTAGACTTTGTACTAGAAAGAGTTGCCTTAGTAAATGCACACGATAAATTGCCATCAGAAATTTCAGGAGGAATGCAAAAACGTGTTGCAATTGCCAGAGCCATTGTTAACAAACCAAAGTACTTATTTTGCGACGAACCTAATTCAGGATTAGATCCAAATACGGCAACCCTGATTGATAATCTTATCAAGGAAATAACTGAAGAATATGACATCACTACGGTTATCAATACTCATGATATGAATTCGGTTATGGAAATTGGGGATAATATCTTATTCTTAAAAAACGGCGTAAAAGCATGGCAAGGGAATAAAGAAGAAATTTTTAGAACTGACAATCAAGATGTAGTAGAATTTGTGTACTCGTCTAACCTATTTAGAAAAGTACGAGAAGCGTATTTAAAAGAATAAATCAACTACTATTAATTATATAAAAACGGAGCTAGTATAAAAACTAACTCCGTTTTTTTTTATGCCGTTTAGCTAGGCAATAATTCCACCTCAGCATTGGGATTGAACAGGTACATTCGACCAGAACTAACCTCCAAACATTCATATCTTTTTACCCTTAAGGCACCTCTTCTAAATATTTTTCCGTTTTGAATTCGGAACACACTGTTGTAGGGAATTTCAAAAATATAATTCTTGTCATTTTGTTTATCAAACTGTTTCAGCGCTAAAGACAAGGTCGCATCGGTATCGCTACTTGCGGTTGGATTTCTAAAATGTCTCGCTAATAAAGGCAGTAAATGTCCCGGAAAAATCTCAGGCCGAATAAAAGGAACCATTAAATGCTGAAAAGAATATTTCCATTCTTGACCATGCGGCTTTATCCTTCGTCCAAATTTCTCAAAAGCCACTAAATGCGCAATCTCATGAATTAACGTAATCAAAAACTTATATTTATTAAGGCTAGAATTAACGGTAATTTCATGTTTCCCGCTCAAACCTTTTCTGTAATCGCCATGACGTGTGGCTCGTTCATTTACAATTTTTAAATGAACTTGATTCACCACTATCAGGTCAAATACTGGTTTTACAGCATGTTCAGGGATATATTTTGCAAGCGTTTCGGTCAAAATAGATTTAACTTTTAAGGATTTGTAGAAGAAACTTGCAATACTTTACCGTTAAAGTATTTGTTGCCTGTTAATGTGAAATTGTAAATATAATCAGCCATTTCATTAGCTTGAATTGGTGCTTGATAACCCGGGAACGCTTCTGCTAACATTTCAGTCTGCACAGATCCCAATGCCAATACATTGAATGCTATCCCTTTGTCTTTGTATTCTTCTGACAATAATTCTGATAAAGTAATTACAGCACCTTTACTCGAACTATATGCAGCTAATCCAGCAAACTTTAAACTTCCTTGTATTCCACCCATTGAACTAATAGTAACTACATGGCTACCCTTATGCAAATAAGGAATACAAATGCGCGTTAAATTAGCCACAGCAAAAACATTCACCTTGTATATATCTTCAAAATCTTTTTGGGTTGTTTCTGAAAAAGGTTTTAGCAACAAACTACCAGCGTTATGTATAATCGCGTCAACATTTTTCCAAGTCGAAGAAAGAAATGTTACAACTTTATCTAACTGAGACTCATCTGACAAGTCCACAGACAAACAGCTAATATTTTGATGATCAATAAGTGCCTGAGGTGTCTTTCTTGAAATAGCTAAGACGTTATGACCTGCATTAGCAAACTGTAAAGCCAACTCATAACCTATTCCTCTGCTTGTTCCTGTAATAATAATGTTTTTCATACTGCAAAAATAAACAAAACCAACAAAACATACTACACTACTCGTCTCCAAAAAAGAAGTAGCACTATTGCAATTCCATTCACTTTATTTAGTTGATATAATTTCTTTAGTAGTTGAAACTGCCATTTCCGTTACTGCAGGAAGCAGTTCTTGTATCAATTTTGTCATATGAGGAATATTCATTGCTTTAAAGTCATCAGAAACATGGTGGTAATACGGGAAATTTTCAAAATCAAAAGTACTCACAGATTGGCAAGGCACTTTAAAAACCTCATAAAAAGAATAATTATCTGAACGATAAAATAATTGATACTCGGCCTCTTTGGGTAAAAACCCAATAGTATTTTTGCCTGTGTAATCATTAATTTTCTGAGCCATATTGGACTTATCAAAACCAGTAATATAGGCTAGATAATCACGTTTCATGGGCACGCCAATCATTTCAATATTCAACTGTGCATACAAAGGAAAGCCTTGCTGTTTTAATCTTTTCGCTAAATGTTTAGAACCCAACAAGCCTTTTTCTTCGCCCGCAAAAAAGACAAACATGACACTTCTTTTATTCGATCTCGTTGCACTAAAATATTTTGCCATCTCGGCTACTGCTGTTGTTCCTGATGCATCATCATTAGCACCATTATTAATAAAATCGCCCTCCACTGCATTTTTACTAAGACCGATGTGATCATAATGGGCACTTATTAATAGGAATTCTTTTTTAAGAACAGGATCAGTACCTTCAACAAAACCTACAACATTATAGGCTTTTCCTTTAAAATTAGACAAGGTATCTTTATAAGAAGAAAAATAGGGCTTTACGTGATTCTCTTTAAAAAATTGCTCTAAATATACTGCAGCTTTTTCCATCCCCTTACTACCAGTATCTCTCCCTTCTAGTTCATCTGAAGCAAGATATTGCAGTGTTGTAGCAACATCCTGTTCTTTAACTTGGTAATTAATTTCGATAGGAACATACGTTGATTCATAATTCACATTAGGTACAATTCCAGCGGATGGTTTACACCCAAAAAAAACAACGGCTAAAAGAAATAATATTTTTCTCATAATGCAATTTTAAAAATTAAATATAGGCCTATTTTAGTTGTAGAAAACAATCCAAAATGTTAGCGCACGTATTTTTTAAACACTTTAATCATTTGTAGTATAGCCATTATTAGAAACAACAACGGAATAAATACAGGCATCAAATATTTAGAGAAACCCGCTGTATTTTGAGTGACAGAATTAAGAAAATAAATCAGACCCAGCATTCCTAAAAAGGTACCGAGCAGTGTACCAAAAACATAATAATACGTAGCAAATTTAGTAACTGTTATGTACTGGCCGTTTATTAAATACAAGTTCCACGCGGTCCAGAAGGGCAATTGCAGGAAGTTTAAAGCACTTAAAAGTACACCGATAATAAATGGAGGATAAACGAGGTACTGATCTAAGTAATTAATTTGAGCAGTATTTGGATTCGAATTAAAATAAAAAGTAAATGCTAAAAATAGCAAAAAAAAGACACCAAAGATATCAATAGCTTTTATCAGCTTCTTATTACTGGCTAACTGGCTAGCAAATAGAACCGTCGAGTAAATTACAATTACTTCAATACTGATTACTCCTAAAAGATAATAAACCAAAGAGGTTATTCCATTTTTACTGTAGAGTTCTAACCCTATAATATTTAAATACCCCAATGGAATTGAGCCAATAAAGCTCACCAAGAAACCAACAAAAATATTTTTTAGTTTTGCCAATGGTTTAAAAATTTACAATTTTAGTACTCTGTTCTAAATGCATGCGGTATTCTTTCATTCCCACACTGTGCTCAAGGTAAGGAACTCCCTTTTTATTATTTGCTACACTAATTTCAAACATATAAGTAATGTGTCTTGCTAATTCTTTCCAAGCAAAAAACAACGAATGTTTAGGGTCATAAATATGTGTAGGTTCGCTTGCCGCTCCGTTAAGTTCTACAATGGCAAAATTTTTACCTGCTTCTAGTTCTGTTATCGAATTATACATCACATCCAGTCTTCCAAAAAAGAAACCAGGAATTTGCAAACATACTTCATTAATTGCATCTTCTAATTTTGGTGTAATCCAATGACTACCATCAATAAATTTAGCTCCTCTTGCATGATTTCCATAAGGCACTAAATTAATTGTTTCACCAGCTGACAGAACAGCTAACAACTTAGTTCCATATTCCTGCTTTAAAACTTTAAGCTGAAATTCATACCGAGGATTTTTCTTAATCAGTTCTTCAATTGTTGCTTTTCCATCTCCTGTAATAATCATGAATTCCTTAGAAACAATTCCAGTAACCCTTCCCTTTTGTTCATCAGGGTAGCGCACAAAGAAGATTCCTATTTCATGTTCATAAGGAATCAAATCCTGAATTAGATAATTAAAGTTGGCTTTTTCAGCATAGTTTTTCAAATCAGCTATAGACTCAATTTTCTTAAC
>Ga0070748_1001076_pt1 | contig 12907 bp, 20 predicted proteins | sample VirMetDEL_Nov_12_FD_77015 | JGI IMG/M metagenome (GOLD analysis project Ga0070748, IMG submission 77015) | Aqueous microbial communities from the Delaware River and Bay under freshwater to marine salinity gradient to study organic matter... | ecosystem: Environmental > Aquatic > Marine > Coastal...
ACCACCGCAAAACTCCCTGAATTGACCTATGGCCTGCTCAAGCGTTACCGCTCCGCAAGTCAGTAAGTTGTATTTGTTGCCGTTGTCTGTGTAGCCTGAACAGTTGTATTCTGTTGTCATTTTAATTGCCCTTTGTCGTAATAGCTCATATTTATCTCAACCTCATTTCACTAGAATTAATACCGTCAGAGCCTCGTGTTGTTGGTGCTAGCTCATCAACGATGTTTATTTGCATATCAGCATAATGCCTTTGTATGATCATCTGAGCCACTTTGTCACCCGTTTGTATCTCAACGGGATCAAGCCCAGTATTTAATAATGATATGTGAATTTCTCCAATGTAATCACTATCAACCACCCCAGCCAACACATCAACGCCCATTTTTGCCGCTAACTTACTGCGTGGCCAGATTAAACCCACATAACCTTTTGGCATCGACATTGTGATACCTGTTTTCAATAATGCTCTATGACCTGAAGGTATGGTTACCGATTCAATGGTGTACAAGTCCAAACCTGCTGATTCATCTGAACCACGAGTCGGTACTTTTGCGTTAACGTTTATCAAATTTATGTTTATCATTTTTTGTTACCCCGCAACTTCTGTTTGCCAGTCTTAATCCAAATATTGCCCTCAGCGTCCACCAGCGCCCCGTTGTCAGCCCATCGCTTTAACTGTGCTGCGAAGATACCTAAATTCTTTTCGGCGGCGTACAAGCTCTTGTAGGAGCTTAACACTTCACTGATTGGCTTCATCGCTTTTCACCATGAGCATACAATCCACAATACACCGCCGCACACAACCAACCAATCCCACTTGTAAACTGCCCCTGGCTAAACTCAAAAACTGTTAATGCAATGCTCACGACGATAAACGAACCATACATAATTGAATCACTCACGATAAAGCCTCCCGATTATATTCTTTCTCTACCATTTCACAAAAAATACCACATTCAATTTTTGGCTCGTCTGACATACGACCACGCTTTGGGTCAAGGTCATGTAAAAATAATGGCTTACTCGTTTTAGGCTCTTTCAAAACTGTGTACCCTTTTTCTTTTTCAAAATCAGCCATACGTTTAAATGCGACTGGAAAGTCTTTTCTAATCTTATTCCAGTAACCCATACCCCCCTTCACACATCCAACACAGTTATTGTGTTCATAGCCAAGCTTATACATCTCAGGTAATTCAATCCCTGCACGTTCAATCATAGCCAAACACTCTCCTTTCGTTATGCCTTCCTCAATCAAAGGCCAATAAGTATCAATTTCGTTGTTAGCATCAATAAATTTGTTCGAGCGTTCCAGTTCTTCAACCGTATACCCGAACACATGAATATCATCTGCTTTTTGAAACTTAGTTCTGACTTGTTTTTTTAATGCGCGGGTGCAAGGACTTCCACCAGGCGTTCTCATGTAGTTCTTTTCAAACACGTTATAAATCGAACCCTGATAACCCTCATGTTGTAAAATCACAATCTCTTGGCCAAACCATTCTTCACAATCTTTCAAGAAACGCTCGTTGTCAGGGTGTTCTTCCTGAACCTTACAATATGCAATCACAACATCGTCATGTTTTGAAAGTGCTATTTTTGTGGCAATAGCACTTGCGGCGCCACACGAAAACCAGCTCACGTGACGGCTCACGATAAAGCCTCCAACTGTGCAATTTGCTCTTGCAACGCTTCGATTTTCATTTTGCGCTTTTGCTCTGCCGTTTCTTCAACTTCCGGCTTAACCCTGATGTTCAAATAGCTTGAAAAGTCGGTCGGTTGAAAATCCAACCAGATACCATCAAGGTTTCTGTACTGTAAATCTGCCCCTTCAACCCATGCGATAATTGCTTCTCTGTGCGCTCTCATAATTTCCCCTATGTTTAGTTCGCCCACTACTTCTAAATAGTAGGTGTTTTTTATGGTGTATTTACCATCATACTTGTGATTAAGAAGGCAGTTGTAACCCGCTGGCTCACCATCCTGTAAAAATCCACTGTAAAAAATTGATTCGTGCGGTGCGTGATTTTCACTAAAAGACACCTTAACCAAATAATGCGTTGTGGGTCTCCAGCCGTTCTTTGGTGATATAACCTTCATAACCTCACCTTTGTTTTGAGTTCTGCCAATGTGATTTTTTTGCCTTGGTATAAAAAGATTTTCATTTTTCGGCTCCTTGGTTAAAGCCCCGACTTAGGGGCTGGGTTTGGTTAGCAGAATTTTGCAATATAATTAGAGGTTGATTTTATTGCAGCCTTCTCTGTTTTGAAGTGGCGACCCTGATAGTGACCTATAACATTCTGATACCCATCTGAATCAATTCTAACCACTAGCGCATAAAAAGAACCTTCATTGTTTTTTGTTATGTTTGCTTTGTAATTAGTCATCTTGTTTTTCTTCCTGCTGGTTAGTTAATGAAGCTATAATAACGAATTGGTTATCACTTGTAAACACTTATTTGTTATTATTTTACTAAGACACTCTACCTACCCAAATTTTACCAGTTGCTTTATCTGTCTTTAATTTGAACTTGCGCCCTAACTTTCTACCGATAGCAGCAACAAAAGGAGAGCATCCAAATGTATCTTTGCCTTTAGTTCTTAAAACTTTTGTAACATCCACGCCCATTTTTTCTATTTGCGATTGAATGAACTGAGTGTAATTAATTGGCGGGTTAATCAAAGAAACTCTTGTTACTGTAATTTCACCAGTTTCTTTATTTGTCTTTAACTTAAATTTTCTATCGAGAGACCTGCCTATAGATTGCACAACAGAACCAAGCTCAAAAGAATCTTTACCATACGAATTTATTATCTTACTTTCATCTATTCCCAATGTGTTTATTTGAACTTTAATCCTACGTGATAAATTTCCAAAACTAAATTCCATGATTACTCACCTTTAATTTGTTAAAAATAAATTATATAAAATTTTAAAGTAAAATACTATTAAAACAACCCAAAAACACTACCTAGTTAACCTAGTGCTAGATAGCGGAATGATTACTACGTTCAAAAAAAACTAACTCTTTGATTTATAAGTCTTTTTTATTCTTTATAGTTATTTTTATATTATCTATTAATAAATTAATAGATACATTAATAATTAAATGCATAATACTAATTCTCTATGTTTAATTTATACCTATAAGGGCATACCCTGTAATTGTTTATGAGTATCTATCAAGGGATAATATAAATTTTCACTATGTAGCCTATAGGTCACGCCACATATAGCTTTTTTGTTAGTAAACGGTTATCTTTTTTTCACTAGATTCACTATGTAGGAAATAAAAAAACCGCAATTAAGCGGCTTTTGTTTAAAAAACATACAATTTCAGGTTATGCAAGTTCATACCTAAAATCGCGTTTTCCTTTGGTTTTTGATACTTTACCGGCACCCACTAGCTGCTCCAGTATTTTAGTGACTTGCTCTTTTTTGTGTGGTCTGCATCGGTTAGCGATAACACCCGCCGTTTGTGGCTCGTCAAATCCAGTGAGCAGCGATTGTATTTTGATGGCGATGGAGTCACCAGGGGCGTCCTTTTCATTCATATTGGAATAAGCTAGGCGTATCTTTCTATTTATATCATCTAGCACCAGCGCATAAGCCCACCTAACGTGCTCAGACGTGCGAACTCCGTCTGGGATAGCTAACACATGGCTAACCTTACCTACAAGCTCGTAGCCGCGCCTAGGGATGGCTTCAAGTCCTGAGTTGCTTTGCGCTTCCTCTGCCATATCCCAAAAGGATTGGTAGACTTGGTCAAGCATTAAAGCGGCATCCGGTCTTGTTTCGATTTTATGCTGTTCGTCGTAATATTCGACCCGCGCGTGGAAGTCTAAAGCGTTGAATGACCCTGGGCTGTACATGTTGGCTATGGCATTTTTCATGTGTTCGCTCATATCCGGCTTAGTGTAGTTTGGTTTTCTTTTTGGGTTATTCTCTGGCTCGTCAAATATCATAGCTCTGGATAAAAAACCGTTGGTTGCGCTCTCATACTCCATGAGCGCGTTGAACGTGACCGGCGTGGTAAAGCCTAGTATTGATAAAAAAGGGCGCTCTATGCCTTGGTCTATTGATGCTAAAGCGCGTTCGATTTGCGTCAGTCTTTTTTCAAATGCGCCGGTTTTATCTTCGTTCTCGTCTACTTTTTTGCGGCACTTTGCGGCCTCGTCTTGTAGTTCTTTTTTAATAGCGTCTTTTACATCACCGGACACTGGTAAAAATGAATCCGCTTTGCTGTAAATTGACATTACCAAGCCAATCACACCCTCAAGATAACTTGCACCACCTTTTGAGGCGTTCATTATCTTTCTAAGTACCAGCCCAAATTCATCAATTACGTAATAGCTCGCTTGGTGGCGCGTTAGGTTTCGTATTATTTCCTGTTCTGATTTTATCGCACCGTGAGTAGCAGCAGAAATGCCGGCGGTTTTCAGTATTTGATTAAACGCTTTCTGCACCGCTTCCTTGCCCGTTGAGCTTCCAGCTATACAAAAGCTAAACAGGTTTGCCGTCATGCCGTCATGGGCGTCTTGTGTTCTCATGCCTGCAATGTTACCCACGGCGGTTAAAGCTGCGGCCACTGCTAGGTTTTCACGAGGGTATAAACATTGGCTGTTTATCCACTTCGTTAGCTCGCCAACAAAACCTGGTGGCCTTTTCAAGTCGATACCGGTAATGTCTAAGGTTGGCTCCGGCTCGTCAGCCTCTAAATCGCTGGTGAACTCGACTGATTGCACATAACCGTTTTGCTCTGCGTAATGTATTAAACTTCCAAGCGTGACTGGGTTCGATGATTTTCCGAATGAATGCCAGCGTTTACGCATCATAGTAAAATCATATTTCTCGCTGGCTTTGCTCCATTCATCCCATATTGCAAACCCGTCACCGTTTGTTGTGTGATGGATAGCCATCCCGCAACGTATCCATTCCTCATAATCAACATCGGTATTTCGATAGCAGGCCAGCATATTGATGATATCTTCGTCGGTGACGTCCATCTGAGCGCCGTTATATTCTGCGCGGTGGTATTCTGGTTTTGCTAATAGCTCAAGCAATGCCGGTGGGGCTTCTTTTATGTCACTTGGCGAACCATGTAAGCACTCATACGACGCGCCGCTTTTATGTTTGGACTCTGCACCAACAACAAAACCTGATGATTTAAAGTCGATGCCTTTGTAGTCGTCATGGTGCTGCGCTAATGCTGTAAGTTCTGGCAATTTAAAATATAAATGCATCGACCCGCCACCTGAGCCAGTCTTAACAGCGAAGCCAGACTCAGATAGCAAGTCTATTTTTAAATCGCGGCATAAGTCCATAAAAGCGTCAACGCCTTCATTTCTCGCATCAACATCTACTACCAGATAACCCGCGCAAATAACGCCGAAGCCGCTATCAAACTGCCCCATCTCGTCCATTGTTTCTAACTGTTCATCTGACCAGTCGGGTGTATGCTGCCAGTTTGAAGCTATTGGGTGTTTACCGGCTGCGTCACAGTCTGCGTTGCTGCAATCACACACCTCACCTTTAAACCCGTACAAGCCGAATATTTTCAGTCCTGCTTTTAGATAATCATTTTGATTCATTTATAAGTCCTTTAGAATTTTTATTGTGTTCGATAACCTAGGGTTTGATAATTCCAAAATACGCCTAAATTCACCACTCTTTGAGTAGAAAAAACTACATACATTTCTCGCGGTAGTCGCTGGAAAAACACCATTTGGTATACTGCCTCTTATTAAAAAGCAAGACAAATGAGAATAATCAAAACCAATAGGTTTTTCTTTGTATTTTTTGAAAATGTAATTAATACCTCCCTCATCTTCTATTATTCTCCAACATAGCTTTGCTAAGTCGGTTTTGCACCTGTCTTTTATTTTTACCCCTTTGGGTTTATTTTCTTCTTTATCTGTCAGCCTTATGTTGTATTTAGGTTTTAGGTTAAAAACCAGCATACTTTCATTTTTAATCGCCTCTAACTCACTTTCGTACCAGTTTATGTTTATAGTAGAAACTTCTTCTGCCCATTCTTTTTTTCTTAAATGAGTATGTAGCCTTGTATTTGGGTTGACTGATACACCTATATAAATAGCATCTCCTTTGTTGTTATATATTTGATATACGCAGCATTTTCTATTATTCATTAACTCCAGTCCTTCACGTCAGCCCTTAAATCTACTTTTTTAAATAAACCTGCCGTCTCTTGTTCAACTATCTTGGCGCACGTTGCTGATATGCGCCCACGGTTAATCCAGTAATACACTGTTTGCGGCGTAACCCCGCAAGCATTAGCTAGCCTCTGCCTTGATCCAACCCATGCAAGCAGCCGCATTAATTCAGCTTTATTATTGATTGCGATTTTTTCGTTTCTTTCTTTTTCCTGCTCTTTAGATAACAACATATAAAACACCTCTTTAGTTAAGTTGTGCGTATACTACTTTAAAAATATTTTTAATAAAAGGCTTTACAAGGCATTTAATTTATATAATATGGGCAGCGTAGAAAGAAAGAAGGAGGACAAATTAATGTCACTACTACAAACAATCAGTAAACCCGCTGACCGCTCTGTTATCTGTACCATTACAGGTGACGCGGGCACAGGCAAAACCACACTAGCCGCAACATTTCCTAATCCGGTATTTATTCGAATTGAGGATGGGCTTCAAGCTGTACCAGAAAGTATTCGCCCTGATGCTTTCCCCGTCATTGCCAAGGTTGACCAACTTTGGGAACAACTCACCGCTTTAATAACTGAGCCGCACGACTATAAAACAGTTGTACTAGACTCTGTCACCCAGCTAGAAACGCTGTTCGCTGAATACGTTATATCTAACGACCCCAAGCAACCTAAAAGCCTAGCGCAAGCTAATGGCGGATATGGTGCCGGTTATCTCGCCGTATCTGCTTTACATGGCAGAATCCGCAAAGCTGCAAAGGCTTTGAATGAAAAGCGTGGGATGCATGTTGTGTTTATTGCTCACAGCGATGTATCAACCATTGAACTTCCAGACCAAGACCCCTACAGCCGCTATGAATTACGACTCCACAAAAAATGCGTACCGCACTACGTTGATAATGTTGATTTAGTTGCATACCTAAAACTTGAAACATTCACAACCGGCGACGGCGATCGTAAAAAAGCCATATCCACCGGCAACCGTATCGCGGTCTGCTACACAGGTGCCGCCCAGGTATCTAAAAACCGCTACGGTATCTCAGAAGATTTAGAAGTCGCGCAAGGCGTCAACCCTTTTACCCCATTTATCACATCACTAACAGAAGCGAGTAAATAATATGTCATTTTGGACAACAGAAGCACTAGCAAGCACAGGTACGGTTGAAACTGGCGGCGGGGATATGACACCCATCCCAGCAAAAACACAGGTTAAAGCAGCGATTGATGAAGCTAAGTGGGACTCATACGAGGGCGACGAATACATCAGCTTGCGTTGGACTGTATTAGCGCCGGTCGAGTTTAAGAATCGCAAGATATTCCAGAAAGTCAGAGTTAATGACCCAGCCAAAGCAGAAAAGGCCAAAAAGATGCTTGGCGCAATTGCTGTAAACGCTGGTGGTGGACTGCTTAAAACAGCGGGAGAGCCTACCGATTCTGATTTGCAAAAGCATTTATTGAATAAACCAATGGCTTTGTTGCTGCAAGTTTGGAAGATAAAGCCAGACGATGGCGGCGATGAAATTACCGGCAACTGGATTAGTTCAGTCAGCCCGTTAAAAGCAAAAGCCGCTCCACCACTACCCGTTGTTGATGATGGGTTTGATGATGACGACATAGCTTTTTAATTTAATCGGGGTGCTATGGCACCCCTTTTTTTGGAGTTTTTTATGAAAGCAATAGAAACAAAATACAAGGGTTATCGGTTCCGTAGTCGCCTTGAAGCGAGGTGGGCGGTTTTCTTTGATGTAATGGGCATTAAATATGAGTATGAGCCAGAGGGGTACGATTTGGGTAACCTTGGCTACTATTTGCCTGATTTCTACCTTCCTGAGTTTAATTGCTGGGTAGAGGTTAAAGGCGATAAAAGTAATTTTGAAAATGATTTGGATAAATTAGTTTCTTTATGTCACTCGCGCAGCTCAATAGGCTTAATGCTTGGTGGCGACCCAGTAGATTCACTAAGTGAGTCTCCGTATTTTAAATTAGTTTGCGGAGACGTCACTGACTCTACAGGCGGAGAATGCATAGAAGGCTTTTTATTTTGTCGTATCGGAAAGACGATGATATTACCAGAATCTGTTTATGATGGGGCTCGTACTAGGGATTATTTTACTGTGGATTTAGAATCGGAAGCTGATAGGGTTATCGACATGCCTGAATCTAGAGACGCACCTAAAGTTTCTTTTGTTTTGGCGAAATTAGCAGCAGAAGAAGCCCGCTCCGCACGTTTTGAACATGGAGAAAGTGGCGGCGATATTTGCGGTAATAAAATACCAGAAAAAAGAAACAAAGAAACCCACCTACCACAAGGTTGGTATGCGGCATCAATATCTAACGCTGAATTAAAGACATCTAGGTCAGGAAATGGGCAGTACATTAATGTTAGGTATGTGGTAACAAAACCAACCTATCAGGGGGACTACCAAGGGCGCGTTGTGTCTGACATTATCAATGTAACAAACCGAAGTCGCGCCGCTGAGAGTTTTGGACACCAAAAGTTTAGCTCTCTTTTGCGAGCAATAGGATTAACAACCTGTGACGATACCGATCAGCTTGTAGGTGCTAGTTGCGCAATAAATTTAATTGTCACGCAGTCGCAGCAATACGGCATTGGCAATGAAATTAGAGAATTTCGCCCAATACCCCAGAGTCTTACATAACCGCGCCTACGGGCGCATTTAATAGGAATAAAACAATGGAACAACGAAGTGAAGAATGGTTCAACGCTCGCAAGAGCAAAGTCACCGGTTCAATGGTAGGTGCTATTTTAGGTGTAAACCCTTGGTCAACACCAGACGACGCAATGCGTACAATGGTGCGCAGTCACTTTGGCGCTGAGTCTGAGTTTACCGGCAACATTGCCACCGAGTACGGTACATTACACGAAGCCAGCGCACAACGTGACTTTGAAATGATGAACGCAATGAACGTGCAAGAGGTCGGCTTTATCGTACACCCTGAGTTGGATTGGTTAGGCGCATCGCCTGACGGCTTGCTGGGTGATGATGCTGTGCTTGAAATTAAATGCCCGTTTGGCAAACGTCACGACATTGAGCCGGTATTTAAATCAGCTATTGAGCAACCACATTACTACGCGCAAACTATGATTAAGCGTTCTGTAGTGAACGTGAATGGGTGTATTTTTACCAATGGTCAGCATACGGAGACAAGCTAGAAACGTACCCACTTGACCAAGATTGGTTGGCTGAAAATATCCCAAAGCTGAAAGCGTTTTATGATGATTTTCTAGTCGAATGCAAAAACCCTGATAAACATCTCGCGCCGTTAGTCAGTAATGTCAAATCCGATAAACTTGCGTTAGCTTACAACATAGCAAAATCACATTTGGAGTTGGCGAAGCAAGCGGTGGAAGATGCAAAGTCCGATTTAATCCATTTAGCAGATGGCAAGAAATGCAACATTAGCGGCCTGCTGGTATCGCCTGTTGAGAAAAAAGGATCCGTTTCATACGCCAAAGCAATCAAAGACTTGTTGCCTGGTGCTGATTTAGAACCGTATCGCGGTAAATCCACCAGTTATTGGTTGATAAAATAATGCTTCGCCCGTATCAGCAAGCCGCTTTTGATGCTGCTATCACATACATTAGAAAGTGCTATGAGCCATGCTTAATCGAAGCTGCGACTGGTGCGGGCAAGTCCCACATCATCGCGTCGATAGCTGAGTGGGTGCATAGTCACAGCGGTAAAAAGGTTTTGTGTTTAGCCCCATCAAAAGAATTAATCACGCAAAACCATAAAAAATACTTAGCAACCGGCCAACCTGCATCTATTTACTGCGCCAGCGTGAGTAAATCGCTAACCCATGATGTGGTATTTGGATCACCTAAAACCGTTTTAAACTCGATTGATAAGTTCGGAAATAACTTTGCTGCCATCGTCATAGATGAAGCCCACGGAATCACGCCAACGGTTAAAAAAGTGATTGAGGAAATGCGCGTAAATAATAAAAAAATACGTGTAATTGGATTAACAGCTACACCGTATAGGCTGGGTGATGGTTATATCTACCAATATGACAACGAAGGCAATCCGATTTGTAATGAGCAGGCAAAAGACCCTTATTTTAATACACTGTTGTATCGCATCACAGCACCAGAATTGATTGAAATGGGCTACCTCACTAAACCACACGCTGAACCTGTCAACGCGCCAGCATACGACACTAGCGGCATTGTAAGCCATACCAACGCAGAGTATGAACGAGCGTTTGAAGGCCATGGCCGAAAGACTAGTTTAATCATTGCTGAAATAGTGGAAATTGCAAAATACAGAAAAGGCGTAATGATATTTTGCGCCACAATCCAACATGCCAAGGAAGCCCTTGCAAGCCTACCACCTGAAAACAGTAAACTTGTAACGGGTAAAACCGGCACAAAAGAGCGTGAGCAAATCATAGAAGACTTCAAGGCGCGTAGGTATAAATACCTAGTGAATGTATCGGTATTAACCACCGGATTTGATGCCGAGCATGTGGACGTTGTCGCACTATTACGCGCGACTGACTCAGTGGGGTTAATGCAGCAAATTATCGGTAGAGGGTTGCGCCTATGCAAAGGCAAAGATGATTGCTTGGTGCTTGACTACGCTGGCAACATTGAAAACCATTGCCCTGATGGTGATTTGTTCAATCCCAAAATTGAGGCAAGGTATAAATCAAACGAGTCATTTGACCTCGATGCTGTTTGTCCGAGTTGTAACGTTAAAAATACGTTTAAGGGCAGAGATAACCCAGAGCGATTTGACCGCGATATTAACGGGTATTTTGTAGACTTAGAAGGTCAGCACATATTAACCGACGATAAGCCCACACCAGCGCATCACGGGCGCAGATGTTACGGTCAAGACATAATTGCGGGACAATCAATCAGATGTAATTACAGGTGGTCATTTAAGCAGTGTTTAGAGTGCGGCCATGAAAACGATATTGCATCTAGATATTGTGAAAAGTGTAAACATGAACTGATTGACCCAAACGAAAAGTTATTGTTGGATTTTAAGAGAATGAAGGCAGACCCGTATACTTCCAGCACTGATAAAATATTATCATGGAGGTGTCAATTATGGACAAGTAAAGCGGGAAATGAGTCTGTTAGGATTGATTTTACAACCGAGTTTGCAAGCTTCCCAATCTGGAGCGCACCAAGTAAAAGTTCACGTAATATGCGTATGTGGGAATTACTTTGCGGTGCTGTTTTTGGTGAATACATCGCAAGCTGCCAAGACTTTATGGATAAGATAGACGATTTTGAGGGTACGATGCCGCGCACCATCACGGCTGAGAAAGACCGCTCAAGTAAATTTTACAGGGTGCAAGACTACAATAGGAAATCCGATGAAATTCCCGAATAACATAATGATTTATGGTGACCAAAAATACCGCAACAAAAAATGTCCGCCTGAGTCGTCAGAACAAATCACGTTTTTTAATGTGTTGCGCCGTGAATATCCAGAGCTTGGCGCAATAGCAATACACCCGCGCAACGAAGGTAAGCGGTCAATACAGCAAACGCAACGCCAAAAAGCCGAAGGTATGACCGCAGGCGCTAGCGACATCATCATCCCTGGCAACCCGACTTTTGTATGCGAGATGAAAAGACAAGACCATACACTATGCAAGTGGGAGCCAAACCAAATCGTTTATCTTGAACAATGTCAAGAGCAGGGCGCGTTTGTATGTGTCGCACTAGGTTATAAAGCAGCGTTGGAGGCGCTAAAGCAATGGATGAAATAGCAAAAGCAAACCAAGAGTTAATCGACATACTAAACGGCGACTCCAACGCAAATAACGCTAGCGAGATGGTTCAGCACTGGCTTAAATTAACATGCTATAACTTAGCGTATGAAGTAGCACAACACAAAACAAAAAAAGGGCGCGCCCACGCATTGGAGATAGTAAAGAACGACAGCCCTCTTTTTTATGATGATGTAAAACAGTTAGCTCAACTTATTTTTAAAAACTCATAACTAATTAGTGTTTACTTATAATAACTAATGTGTAATTATAATTGTGATTTTAACAATAGGAAGAAAAAACGATGACCGATAACATCAAAAACCCGCAACACTATCAACTCATTGAAGGCCATGAGTCGATTACCATCATCGCACGCTCCATGACACAAGAGCAATGGAAAGGCTTTTGCCTTGGCAACATTATTAAATACCGCCTACGTGCCGGGAAAAAAGGCGATATGTACGACGATATTGGAAAAGCTGATTTTTACAAAGAGTTGTACGAACTACACAAAGGCTTGTGCTGGGGTGCGCCAAATGAGTAATTACCCAGCAGGATGCGAGAACACCACCGACGACCCGCGCAGTCCGTTTTACATTGAGCCGCCCGAGTGTGATGAATGCGGTGGAGGTCTTGTGGTTGACGTTGATTGTGACGCTGATGGTTTCCATAACGTCACGCATTGTGGGGTGTGTGATGCAACGTAACCCGGTAATAAAAGCTCAGACGGCGCTATGGGATAGCAGGATGTGCGAACTAAAGCATCTCGTGACGGTTCAAGGCTACAAGCTCAAAGACCTGTCCAAGCATTGGAGTGTGCCAATCGGTACGCTCTCAGGTATGTTAAACAGGCGCGAACTTAGCATCCACGTTATGCGTCACCAGTACAGAAAAGGGCTAACCAAATGAAGCGAAACAAAAAATACAACCCTTTGAAACAACTGAACATGGTTGCTAAATACGCTCTCAAAAATG
>Ga0070748_1001078_pt1 | contig 12872 bp, 6 predicted proteins | sample VirMetDEL_Nov_12_FD_77015 | JGI IMG/M metagenome (GOLD analysis project Ga0070748, IMG submission 77015) | Aqueous microbial communities from the Delaware River and Bay under freshwater to marine salinity gradient to study organic matter... | ecosystem: Environmental > Aquatic > Marine > Coastal ...
AGACAGTGATGGCGGCGATGGGGCTACGCTCACCATCACCCAAGTGAACGGTATCGATTTAGTCTTCGGCCAAGATGGCTGGAGTCAAACATTGAATGTCACCAACGGCACCTTGCGCATCAAAGCCGATGGTACCTTTGAGTACACCCATGATGGCAGTGAGCCCACGTCAACATCACCAAGCTTTAATTACACCTTAAGCGATGGTACCGACACTGACACGGCCACCGTGACCATCGGGGTGAACGCGGTTAACGACGAAGTAAAAATTATCGGGCTTGATGGAACAGATAAAACTGTTTACGAGGCCAACCTTGATTCTGGCACCTCTCCCAATAATGGAGCACTCACACAAACCGGCAATTTCAGCTTCACCTGTAACGATGGTCTATTGACAGTGGCTATTGGAGGGGAAACCCTTTATTTAGCTGACCTTCAAGCATTAAGCGTTGGCACGCCAGTCACTATCAATACCGACTATGGTACGCTGCTATTAACCGGTTTCAGTGGTGATGGGACTGGTGGCACAATCAGCTATACCTACATTTTAAACCAAGCTGTAGATAATAATGATGACGCCGAAGCAACTGATAGTGGATTTACCGATAGCTTCGAAGTAGTAGTTACAGATATTGATCATGATGAAGACAGCGCAACACTCGATATTCGCATCGTCGATGACTCTGTCGTTGCAGATATCGCCGACTCTGAAGGTGACAATATTAGTGATGAAGTAATTACTGGTTACTTTACAGATCCCGTCAAAGGGGCTGATACCAGCTATACTGCCGACCTCAGTGTCAATATTACAGGTTGGACTGCCAGTGAACCCGACACGTGGTTTGCCGCGTCAAATCAAACCACTGGTGATAGTGAAACTATTTATTATTATGTTTCAGAAAGTGATCCTAATACCTTGTACGCTTACACCGATAGTGGCAATTCCCCAACTGGTTGGGCTGGTACAAGCACTCAAGAGCTGATGTTTACGTTAGTGCTCAATCCTAATAGTGGGACTTATGAATTAGTAATTCATTCGCCCATTACAACGGAAACTGAAATGGGGGTTAATTTCACCACCAATATTGGTGGTAATAACTACATCCTATATGTCAATGAGAGCGGTGCAATAACCAAGACAGCACCTACATCTACAGCATTTACCCTAACCGCCACAACAAACGGTCTTGCCGATACAGTTAACTCATCGACAAATGGTTACGGTGTGGGTTCAGGGAAAGATATAGGTAATGGTGAGTTACTGACATTAACCTTTAGCACTTCCATATCCGCTGTTGAAACGCTGGTTTTCACCTATAACAGTGGCACCACCTATACAGGCGAAGTGACCATGATACTTCATGGGGTTAATGCTAATGGAGACCCTGATACCATTACATTAGTGGGCACTAGTGCCACCTTGCCAGCACTGATCGAAGCTCAAGGTTGGGAGTCTATATCACGCATTGATTTAACAACCGCCCCTAATGGCGAGGAGTTCAACCTACACGGTCTGACAACGTCGACTCTGGAAGTTGACCCAACTGGCACTGTCCTGAATTTCAATGCGAATATCGTAGATAGTGATGGTGACATTGACAACAACAATCCATTTAGCGTTACGCTGAATGCACCTAGCTCCCCTAGCGTTATCACGCCAGTCGCTTTTGCCAGCTTAGTTGAAACCAAGTCGTTAACCGATGTAATGGATACAGACTCCGACACCTTAGTCTTCAAAGCGGGTGACAAAAATATTAACAATGTCAGCTTCAGCACAGATCTGAATGATATTCACGTTGTTGGCATACGTCAACCGATGAGCTGGAGAATCGAGGATGGCATTTTAATTGGTTCAATGCCTGGCAGAGGTGATTTGCTAAAACTGACATTAGACTGGAATGCAATTGAAGCAGGTGAAGAAGGTTCTGTTGTTGTTGAAGCTGAACTCCTTGGCAGACTGCCACATAATATCGACTATGATTCGCTATCAGTGAGTGGCATTAAGGTTGTCGCAACCGACTCTAGCGGCCAGACAGTAAAAGCCGATGTAACAGTATCTGTTGCTGATAGCCAACACATCGCTGTCAATGATACAAATCAGGTAAATGTACCGATTGATAGCTTTGAGGTGCGTGGAGTTACGGCTGAATGGACAAACTGGACAGCCGAATCCAGCGATTCCGATGTAAGAATCTACGACAGTAATGATGATGACTCAGCCAACGACAGAATTCGCTGGGGTAACGTGGATTCAGGTGATCCTCGTTCCGGTTACAACTTTGATGAAAATACCAATATTCAGGTAGGAGATGTTGGTTTAAATCAAAACATTGTTTTAGGGACTTTCACGCACCTTAACTATCCTATCAATGGATATTCAGCAATAACTAAGGCAACACTTGAAGTCACCTTAATGATTAATGGTATCCCCGCCAAAGTTACGCTTGAATTTGATCATAATGAAACCGGAAGCGGTGGCTATAATCCACCTGATATAGTGACGGTTGCCAATACATCTTCTGTGTTTATCTATGATGGTGCTCGTTACACCCTGCAGGTTATGGGCTTCTTAGATAATAACGGCAATGTTGTGACCAGCATTCAAACTGCTGAAAACAGATCGACCAGCTTCCCATTAGTGGTAAAACTTATCCCTGGTGATGGCTTCGAACTGCCAGAAATTAACGGCAATGTGCTCCACAATGATATCCAAGGCGCCGATGGCAACATGGAGATCTACGCATTGTCACACTATGGTAGCAATGCTTCCGAATCCAACGGCAGCTTTATAATACAAGGCACCTACGGCACACTTACCCTTAACGATGACGGAACATATACCTATCAGGTCACCACCGTTGGCAGCCTGATACCTGATAATGCCGTGGATAAATTTAGCTATACCATTAGGGATAGTGATGGTGATTTAAGCTCTGCAGAACTTAATATCAGTGTAAATGCGGTTAATGGTCAGCCGATTGCACCACCGCAACCAGATGAAACAGTTTATGTTGGCGGTCAGGGTGTGGATTCGTTCCAGTTAAACGAATGGATAGGAGATAAAGGATTATTCGCTGTGTCCCTTGGCGGTCATGGCTCCGTCGCCTCTCAGACAATAAACGACATAATTAGTCTGGATACCGCATTGCATGTTAAAGCTGGTGCCAGCAACGACTTTGTGGATCTGGGCATTTCGACTGCCAATAATATAGTGGAAACTGGTAGCGCCTTACCCAATGTGAGCAATCAACTGTCACAGCAAGATGTACTTAATAGCAGATTTATGTCTCGCAATACCATTGTGGATAACGATGATCACCTGAAACAAAACGTGCTAAATGAGGTTCAACCTAAATCAGATACAGTTAATCTCGGTGAGGGTGACGATACTGTATATGGTGGTGAAGGCACCCAAATGGTCTATGGTGGTGCTGGTAATGATTTACTCATAGGTGGCGCAGGTATTGATGGTCTGCGCGGAGGCGCAGGCAATGATACCTTGATTGGAGGTCTCGGTGATGACGTTCTACGTGGCGATAGTGGCGCTGATACCTTCTTGTGGCGCTATGCAGATGCCGATCAAGGTACTGACCACATCATGGACTTTAATGTGAATGAGGATAAGTTGGACCTTAGTGATTTACTCCAAGGAGAGACAGCTAACACTCTAGAAAGCTATCTCAACTTTAGCTTTAATGGCACCTCAACCACGATAACAATCGATACTGATGGCACCGGTTCTAGCACTACAAGCCAGGTTATTATTCTCGATGGTGTAGATTTATCAAGCATATATGGTAGCACTAATGAAGGTAATATCATCAACGGTCTACTAACCGACGGTGCATTAATTGTCGATACTCAGCCAGTTGTGTTCAATGATATATCATCCTCATTAGAACCATTAAAACCAAATACTGAAAACTAATTAGAAATAAATTTCTATTTTTTAATTACTAATCCGATGGCCTATAGAAATATAGGCCATCATGACCGATACTTTCTATAACCATATAAAAATCCAAAGGATAAGTAATTAGGTGTCAGCTGCAGCTTCTGAAAAAATTGACCAATGGACCATTTCAGCCTCGCAAAGAGTCTTAGTGGATCCGCTGCTGGATTGTTTAGTGTTACTCACTGAGCATTTTGGCAACCCATGCTCATGCGACTCGCTTGCGGCAGGTTTACCTTTGTCAGGTGCGGTATTAACACCCGATTTATTACCTCAAGCCGCGTCGAGGGCCGGCCTAGCGGCGAAGTTATCTCGAAAAGGCTTAAACGAAGTATCACCGATATTGCTTCCCTGTATTTTGTTATTAAAAGACAAGAAAGCCTGCATATTGCGTGAACTTGATGTTGAGTCAGATAAAGCGATTATTCAATTACCCGAGACAGGTGGTGAAGAGACGCTAACCATTGAGTCGCTCGAAGCCTTATATGTGGGATATTTATTCTTAGTTAAACAAGAATACCGTGGTGACATGGGCTTTGATGTTTATCTACATGATAATAAAACCCACTGGCTAGTCCAAACCTTAAAAGATTCTGCCCCCATTTATCGTGATGCATTAATTGCTTCTGTATTAGTGAATTTGTTCGCCTTAGTCTCACCGTTATTTATTATGAACGTGTATGACAAAGTCGTGCCCAACCTTGCCTTTGAGTCCCTGTGGGTGTTAGCGATTGGTGCTTCTATTGCGTATCTGTTTGATCTTGTCATGCGCCAACTCAGAAGCTACCTGATTGATGTAGCAGGTAAAAAAGTAGACATCATAGTGTCTTCTCGCCTATTCGCTAAAGCGATTGGTATCCCCTTAGAAAAACGCTCCCCCAGTATTGGCGGTATGGCAAAACAATTAGGCGAATTCGATAACATCCGTGAAATTTTAACTTCGGCAACAATCACGACCTTAGTCGATCTGCCCTTTGCGTTATTTTTCTTAATTATTATCTACATCGTTGCCGGCGATCTCGCGATTGTTCCAGTGATCGGTGGCGTTATCATTATTGGCTTTACACTTTATATCCAACCTAAACTCAAAGCCGCTATCGAAGAAGGCAATAAATTTTCAAGCCTGAAACATGGGCATTTAATCGAAAGTTTATCGGCGCTAGAGTCAATCAAAGCCAATGGTGCCGAAGGGATAGTACAAAAAAGCTGGCAACAGATGATAGGCCACAGTGCCAACTGGCAATTAAGGTCAAAAAAGCTATCTAACTCTGTCTCGAACGTGGCTAACTTCACAGTGCAATTTACCGTTGTTTGCGTCGTCATTTTAGGTGTTTATCGCGTGGCCGATAATGCAATTTCTATGGGCGGAATTATTGCAGCCGTTATGTTATCGAGCCGAGCTATTTCACCTATGGCACAACTTGCAGGCCTGATGACCAGAGCAAACCACACTGCCAGCGCACTGCGTCAGCTTAATGAAATCATGACTCAAGAAGATGAGTTTGAAAATAAAGGGCATTTGGTTAGCAAACAAAGGCTAATAGGTAAAATCAATGCTGATCATGTCGGCTTTGCTTACCCTGGTTCAGAAAAACCAGTACTCCATCCAATGTCACTGACCATAAATCCCGGCGAGCGTATTGCAATTATCGGCCGTAATGGTTCAGGTAAAAGTACCCTTGCCAAGTTATTGGTTGGGTTATTTCAACCGACAGCAGGAAGCCTGCGTTATGACGGTTTAGACTCAGCACAAATCCATCCGAGTGATTTACGCCGTAATTTTGGTTATTTGCCCCAAGATGTGACCCTGTTCCACGGTTCAATTCGGGACAATATTTTATTTGGTACACGCCAAGTCACCGAGCACCAATTAATCCGTGCCGTACAGCTTTCTGGAGTGAGTCAATTTACCAACCTAGAAGCAGAGGGGTTAGACCAACAAGTCGGCGAAGGCGGCATGTCACTCAGTCGCGGACAAAGACAAACCGTTGCCCTTGCTCGTGCCACACTCAATGACCCTCCAGTGCTATTGATGGATGAGCCCACCGCCAGCTTGGATGCGCGCGCGGAACAACAATTTATTCGCTCAATGCAGAATGTCAGCAAAGACAGAACCTTAATTCTTATTACCCATAAGATGCATCTGCTGCAGCTAGTCGATCGCATTATCGTACTCGAACGCGGCCATGTGGTTGCTGATGGTCCCAAGGCAGAAGTGTTAGAAAAACTCAATTTTGGCCTCGTGAATGGAGAAGCTAAAAGATGAGTAAAAATCTAACCGCAAATGACTTAGACATGGTTGATGATGTCTACGGCGCCATGATGACGGATGCTCCCAGCGGGCACAGATTAATCATATGGGCACTTGCAGCTATGGTTGTGTGTTTTTTACTGTGGGCAGGGTTTGCTAAATTAGACAAGGTCACCACTGGTTCGGGGAAAGTCATCCCCTCATCACAAGTCCAAGTCATCCAGAGTTTAGATGGCGGCATCATGCAAGAGCTATATGTACAAGAAGGTGAAATGGTAACGAAAGGCCAACCTTTAGTACGTATTGATGATACGCGCTTCCGCTCTGATTTTGCTCAGCAAGAGCAAGAGGTTTTGGGCTTAAAAACCAATGCTATTCGTATGCGCGCGGAACTCGATAGCATTCTCATATCAGACATGACATCAGACTGGCGCGAGCAAGTGCTCGTTACTAAAAAAGCCTTGGTATTTCCTGAGAGCATCATTACCGCGGAACCTGCCTTAGTTAAAAGACAGCAAGAAGAATACAACGGACGGTTAGATAACTTAAGTAACCAGCTTGAAATCTTGGTCCGTCAAATTCAACAAAGACAACAAGAAATTGATGATCTTGCGTCTAAAACAACGACATTAACCACCAGTATGCAGCTGATCTCCCGTGAGCTTGAGCTCACTCGGCCGTTAGCTAAAAAAGGTATCGTTCCTGAAGTTGAACTACTCAAACTTGAACGTACTGTGAACGATTTGCAAGGCGAACTGAATTCAATGCGCCTACTGCGCCCGAAAGTTAAAGCGGCGATGGATGAGGCTATCTTAAAACGCCGTGAAGCCGTATTCGTCTATGCCGCCGATCTACGCGCACAACTCAATGAAACCCAAACCCGCCTTTCTCGTATGAATGAAGCACAAGTGGGTGCACAGGATAAGGTCAGCAAAGCGATTATCACCTCCCCAGTTAATGGCACCATTAAAACCACTCATATCAATACACTCGGCGGCGTTGTGCAACCTGGTGTCGATATTATCGAAATAGTGCCATCGGAAGATCAGCTACTGATTGAAACTAAAATTTTGCCTAAAGATATCGCCTTCTTACACCCAGGATTGCCGGCAGTGGTAAAGATTACCGCCTATGATTTTACCCGCTATGGTGGTCTTAAAGGAACCGTTGAGCACATCAGCGCTGATACGTCTCAAGATGAAGAAGGTAATAGTTTTTACCTCATTAGAGTCAGAACTGCAGAATCCAGTTTAACCAAAAACGATGGCACACAGATGCCAATTATTCCGGGAATGTTGACTTCGGTTGACGTTATCACGGGGCAAAGATCCATACTTGAGTACATTTTAAATCCAATTTTAAGGGCAAAGGACACAGCGCTAAGAGAGCACTAAGCCTTTTTTATAAACCGGGAGGTTGATTATGAAAACTTCAGCAAGACGACAATTTCAATGTTCAAAGATAGCCATAGTGCTGTCATTGATCCTGTTACCTTTATCGGCTCAAAGCCAGACGTTAGAACAAGCCGTTGCACATACGCTTGATACGAACCCTGATTTACGGGTTGCCTTTAACCGCTTTAAAGCGCGTGAAGAGCAAGTTAATCAAGCAATCGCAGGCTATATGCCGACGATTGATGTCACTGGTGGCTACGGTTACGAACAGACAGACAGTGTGTCGACCCGTAGACGACCTAACGTCGGTGAAGTCGATAGCAAAGGGGTGGCAGAATTAAACCGCGGAGAGTTTGGTGTTAGCTTAAAGCAAATGCTTTTCGATGGTTTCTATACTAGCAGTGAAGTTGATCGTTATAGCTTTGAAGCCAGTGCAGACCAATGGGCACTGCTTGCTGCAGCTGAAGATATGGCACTCGATGTCAGTAAGGTCTACCTCAACTATTTACGCACCGATCAGGTGTTGAAATTAGCCGAGAAGAACCTTAACAGCCATAAAGATATTTATGACCAGATCAAACAACGTACTGATTCAGGTTTAGGTTCAATCGCGGATCTCTCCCAAATCACGGGACGCTTAGCACGGGCAAATGCCAACGTGATTTCTGCTCGTAACAATTTACTTGATGCAAAAGCGCAGTACATCAGAGTTGTTGAGTCAGACCCCGTTGATTTGATTCAACCTGTTCCAGATGCCGATATGTTACCTAAAGATCTCAGCTCAGGCTTATCTGATGCACAAGAGAACCACCCAATTCTTAAATCTGCAGCGAATGATATTCGCGCCGCCGAGAATGAACGTTCATCAGTCCAAGCAAACTACTATCCTCAGGTATCCTTAGAACTGAATGGTAACTGGAACAATGATATAGGAGGTGAAGATGGCGTCTCAGGTTTAGGTGCTTTCCGCAGTGATGTTGGCGGTTATAATAATGACCTCGTTGCTATGGTTCGGGTGAGATATAACTTGTTTTCGGGTGGTAAAGATCTCGCCCGTGAGAAAGAAACGGCATACAAACTTGGTGAAGCCAAAGAAATCCGCCAACGCGCCCAGCGCGAAGTCGTTGAAGGCGTAAATTTGGCTTGGAACGCTTTTGAAATGCTAGCGCCGCAAAAACAATACATTCGAGATCATGTTGTGGCCGCAAAGGATACCCAAACAGCCTATGCCCAACAGTTCAACTTAGGTCAACGCAGTCTACTCGACTTATTGGATACCGAGAATGAGCTTTTCGAGGCACGCAAAGACTACTTACAGGCAGAGTATGATGAAATCATTGCTAAGTATCGCGTACTCAACTCCACCGGACGCTTATTAGACTCACTCAAAGTCACAAGACCCGATGCATGGCGTGGAGAGCGTAACTATGAAGGAGGAGCTAACTAATGAAAACAATCACATTTTTTCTCAGCGTCACTCTTTTAGCTGGTTGTTCAATGCGTGATACAGTTAATATTGACGAAATGACCACAACTCAGGCCTATGACCTATCAGATAAAGATAGAGATGGGGTCATTGAGGCCCGCGAACGCTGTAATGATACCGCTCAAGGGGCCGGCATTGACAACTATGGCTGTGGCAAAATCAAAGCAATAAACGAGCGGAAGGAACTAAATATTTTATTTCCTAATAACTCTGCATATATCGCACCTGAGTATTATCCTCAGATAGAAGAAGTTGCCATTTTTCTTCGTCAGTTTCCAACGACTAAAGTGACTATTGAAGGGCACACTAGTCGTACAGGAACTGATGAACGCAACTTAGTATTATCGCAAGAACGTGCCGATGCCGTGACAGCTGTGCTAGCCGAACGCTTCAGCATAGATAGAAGTCGATTAACAGCTATTGGATATGGCCCTAGCCGCCCAGTGGTGTTAGAGCGCACTCCTGAAGCTGAAATTCGTAACCGTCGTGTCGTGGCAGAAGTCACAGGTGATGATACGGCAACAGACATGAAATGGACGATTTACTCTGTCGATGACAACACAAAATAAAGGACACACACATTAGGTTATGAGCGGCAGACTTAGTTATAAACATTCATTATTGCGAGTCTGCCGCTTTAGCCTAATAGCGTCAACCTTAGGCATATGCTGCCTATATGCTGCCCCTACGCAAAACCTTGATGAAGGGAAGCTCACTTCAACCCTAGAAAAACGTTATGGTGAGCGTGCGGGGATGCGAGCTCGGGCTTGGTTCAAAGTATTATCGGAAGCGAGTGCACTGGATGAAAAAGAAAAGTTATTAAAAGTGAATAACTTTTTTAACTTATTCCGCTTTATTGATGACAGTAAATTATGGGGTGAGTCGAATTATTGGGCGACACCGATGGAATTTATTGGCGTGAATGGTGGTGACTGTGAAGATTTTTCAATCGCAAAATACTTCACCTTGCTTCAACTTGGCGTTCAAGAGGACAAGATGCGGATCACTATGGTCAAAGCCACTACTGTGAATCAATATCACATGGTATTGGCTTACTATGAGACACCAGCTTCGATCCCCTTAGTTCTCGATAATCTCGACCATGAAATAAAGCCAGCCACCAAAAGAAAAGATCTACTGCCCGTTTATAGCTTTAACGGTAAACAGTTATGGCTCAATAAAGAGCAAGGCCGAGGCGTACTGGCGGGTTCGTCAACACGGCTAGAAAAATGGAACGATCTTAACCATAGATTAGGTGTTGACCGTCTTAGGCAACCAAAATTAAAACTGGAGTAGCACCAAAAATGACACTGTTTAGACAGATTTATTCGCTGCTTTTTAGCCTATTCTTGCTCGTCGTTGCAAGCCTTGGTTATGTGCAATTTACTGAGACCCAGAGCTTTTTAACCAAGCAAATGGAGTCTGATCTAAACAATGCCAGTACTTCACTCGGTCTAATGCTTACTCCAGCACTCGAAGCCGGCGATACCGCAGCGGCAGAAACCTTAGTGAATGTCATCTTTGAAGGCGGCTATTATCAAAATGTAAAGCTGACATGGATGGTCGATGGTAAGCAACAAGAGTGGAATAATCCTTTAAGAATTGAAGATGTACCTCAATGGTTTATTAATTTAAATCTATTTAAAACCATCAAAAAACAAAGCACTATCACTTCTGGCTGGTTACAGCTCGCGCAACTTGAAATCACCGCTCATCCAGGATTTGGTTATCATGAGCTGTGGCGAATCATGTCCAATACGATCATTGCCTTCTCTTTGCTTTTCCTCGTTGCCATTTTTACCGCAAGAATTGGTCTAACGTGGATATTAAAACCGTTACATACTCTATCGGAACACGCGAAAAGTATTGCGGCACGTCAATTCGGCCCAGACATGGCCTTGCCTAAAACCACGGAATTAAAAGACTTAGTAACCGCATTTAACAGTATGTCGGCGCAGTTAAAACAAGTATTCCATTCCCTCGATGAAGAAGTCGGCGCATTACGTAAGAAGAACCTTGTCGATCCTGCGTCAGGCCTGCCGAATCGCCAATATGTGGTGAGTCGTTTAAATGGTTGGTTGAGTGAACCTAGCAGTGGCGCGTTATTCCTCGCTAAACTCGACTGGCTCGAAGAAGTGCACAGTAAATATGGCTATCAAGTCCGAGATGAAACCATACGAATTTTGGCTGAAAAGTTTCAGCTGCAGTTAAACGAAATCACACCGTCTGTCATAGGCCGCATTGCCGCCTATGAATTTGCATTTTTAGTGACGGATGTTGAACACGATCAAATCAGCAGATATTTACAAACGCTTATCCGCACCATCAACCAAGAAATGTCGAAGGCGGGCTGTAAGCCTAATGAAGACTTTGCGATTGGTATTGCGGAGCGTATTGGGCAAATGAATGTGTCGGATATTTTGGCCCAAGCCGACAACGCCCTTCAAAAAGCGTTACAAGAAAATAAAACTTTCCATTGGTTTGAAACCACAGAGCAGCAATTATTCACCCGTGAACAGTGGCGGGATAACCTTAGCCATGCCATCAGTAATAAGAAGTTTAAGTTTAGATGGCAACCAATCCAGTTTTGCGATGGCGATGGCATAGCGCAACGGGAATTATATTGCCAATTAGAGCTCGGCGATCAACTCGCCCATGCAGGGCAATTTATGCCTTATATCGAGCTCTTATCTCTCGGTGCCCTGCTCGATAAATGTTTGATTGAAAGTGTCTACGAGCAGAAACTATTAGAGCGTAGCTATGAACCGCTCGCGATTAACTTAACCCACCAAAGTATTAACGATCCGCAATTCCATGAGTGGCTCAATCACTTCTTACGCAATGCCGCATTTATTGAGCGGATCTGCTTCGAAATCCCTGAAGCGGGCGTCTATAGCGATCTTAAGTCGTGTCAGCACTTATGTAACATCATTCGTGATAATGGTGCTAAATTCGGCATTGACCACTTTGGGCGTCAGTTTGGCTCTATGTCTTATCTACAAGAATTAAGACCTAGCTATGTGAAACTCGATCAATCCTTCGCCTATTATGATGAGACCCACCACAATAGTGAACTGTGCCGCGCGCTAATCAACGTAGCGAAAGGATTAGATATTCAAGTCATAGTGACGGGTATTCAAGAACAAGCTCAGCTAGAGCGCTTTAACGAGCTTAGAACAGATGCCTATCAGGGCTTTATCGCCCCTCCGGTGAATCTTGATTAAGCCAAATTAAGAAGTGATATTAAAAGTAAAAAGCTCCGTAAGGAGCTTTTTACTTTTCTAACGACAGAATGGCTATATCGATACCGTTGCACATCTGTATTGCCTACATAGAGTTTAAGCAAACGCATAAACAATTTCTATATGAAGCTACATTGCACAAATACAAAAAAGTCCCTGTGTATTGATTAAGAATGCTGAGACGTTTCGACTTATCTGTTCGATGCGTTGAATTTGGTCGATACGTTGAAAGCGCGAGGATTCGACCTCTGCTTTCTGGCAATAAGGCTTCTAATGCCAATCAAGACAAGCAAACCGTAGATGCAAAAAAGCCTCAGTTATTCACTAGGAATGCTGAGGCTTTTTCACTAATTGGTCGGTGATAGAGGATTCGAACCTCTGACCCTCTGGTCCCAAACCAGATGCGCTACCGGACTGCGCTAATCACCGTAAATATTTCACTATTTACTTAACTTACATTAAGCTCGCTAGCTAAGCGAAGAATGTGGTCGGTGATAGAGGATTCGAACCTCTGACCCTCTGGTCCCAAACCAGATGCGCTACCGGA
>Ga0070748_1001082_pt1 | contig 12852 bp, 8 predicted proteins | sample VirMetDEL_Nov_12_FD_77015 | JGI IMG/M metagenome (GOLD analysis project Ga0070748, IMG submission 77015) | Aqueous microbial communities from the Delaware River and Bay under freshwater to marine salinity gradient to study organic matter... | ecosystem: Environmental > Aquatic > Marine > Coastal ...
TATAATAGTGAACCGCTTGATGATAAAAAAAGCACCGATACTGAAACAAACATGACATTACTTTATGCATTCTAAGTTAATGTTCAAGCGACATTAATGCGGGTAATGTTCAAACAAAAGCTGGCTTTGCCAGCTTTTTTTATGCTCGTTTGAAATGGCGTCATATCATCAGTCTTGATACTTATTACGACCTTGCATGTCTCAATATGCTAGTACTACTTTATAGGCTACCTGTTATTGGTTCGACTTCTTTATCTCATCTCTCAATCTGAATTTTGCCATAGCCCCAATGCGGTAATTTAGTCCTTTCTACATTCATTATCGTGCAATTAAACCTCGCGCAAAAAAACGCTATATTCGCGGACTGGTTCACGAATTAGTTATATTATCCGCAGGATAGTCGACTTAGCAGCCATTAGGTTCTCAGTTTGAGAGTATACTTTTTGTATCGGTCGATACACTGGAACAGTGCGATGCAAATAGGATGTTGTTGGTTCGACAGTACGCAACGATTATTGATAAATCAGACCTCCGCTGTGCAGTGGCATTTAAATGATCGCGAATATTGGGTCGTGAGTCAATTAGTCCAGCATCGTGGTCAAGTCGTGCCGCTATCTATACTTGAAGCTGTGGCGATTTCAGCTGACAGCCCTCAGCCACTATCTCAAGTTGAGCTGCTAGAAATTATCGATAAAATCACTGATTATTTGTGTAACAACCATAGCAATCTTATTGAGTATGTACCTGATCAAGGCGTTATTTTATATGCTTTTGCAAGCGCCAAACACACCAAGATATTTGAGCAACCTAATAAGCTATTATCTGTAGGCCAGTATCTGTTTATTATTGTCATTCTATTAAGTGTATTGTTATTTGTTTACTCTAAACTTAACCCTCCAGAGCTTACTCAAGCTGATGTAGTACAGCAAATATTGGCCTCAGATGGTCGTATTGTTCAGCTGTTTGTATTTGGTAATAATAATCCGCAAGATGCGCAATTACATGCGGATTGTTTATCTTCGCAATTACGCTTATGTCATCATATCCGCTGGGACTCCATCAATATGACATTATCATCTAATCAGCATTACGTTAGTTTTACCTTGGGTGACTCCACAGCAGAAATACCATTAGTGAATAGCATTAAAGTGAATGTTGATAATATGAGTGTGCCATTTATCACTCAAGAATGGCTATTAAAGGTGGCCATTTGTGGCTAGATCATCGAATCGATTGGCACACATTAAGATGCGCAGGTTGCTGCAGTCAAAACGCGGTAAACTTGTTTTTGTACTAAGTTTTGTATTAATGATTTTTCTTATCACCAGTGTGGTTAATCGTATTGCCAATACTCATACGGTTTGGCATTTTGATTGCTATGCCGACAGTTATTTCAGTCATCAAGGAGAATCGTCATTAAAGGTTGATAAAAGTAATTTATGGTTGAGCTTAGACATTGATCACCATCAAGCTAAACTGATTTACAAAATTGAGTCAACGGTCCATGGTACTGAAATAGCCCAGCTAGTCGGTAAGGTTGACCATGTGGATATGGGCTCATTCACATATCATTTAAGATTAACTCTTCAGCCCACACTTTGGCAAACTAGCAGTCGATTAAAGCCCTATTTACATAATGAATTTGGCATTATGGCCTCTCAAAAAATAGTGGGGGTTAACATTGCTCAGCAAGTACAGGTGATTGACTTAGATAATGCATTAACCAGTGCAACACTTAAATTTCTTCCCAGCAATAACGTTTGGTCTTGCCAGTTAAGATCGCCCGATACCGCTCACTGATTTTCATTGAATAAATTAACTTTTAGCTTAATATTGCCTTTGCGGTATAGTAGCTAAGCGTTAATGAAAAAAGGTGTGTGAAATATATAGTGGCAAAAGTTAAAGTAAAACAAGAAGAAGCGTTATCAATTAAGTTCAGTCATCAAATGGGCCCCGGTGATCAGCGGGTATTTGACCTGTATTTTTATTTGCCTACAGAAATGGGTATTGGTTCGCATACCTTAGATGAAGAGGACTATTATCATAGTAGTATCCTTGGGCGTCGCTCTTATTATTCTAAAGGGCTACATCTACCCTTAGTCCAGTCTCGTTTTGTTAGTTTAAACAAGCGTACCTTAGAAGAGTTTCGCTTGTATCTTAATTTATTTGCTTACCAATTTGCCGTTGCTATTGAAACGGATGTCAAAGAATTACAACAAAAAGTCGATCCTAATGAGTTTTATCCAGCCTTGGATGAGCTTTGCGATGTTGTGACTCAATTACTGAAAAAGTTTCGCCGTAATGCTCCGAGTGATCCTAAGTGGAAATCGTATTTTGAGCATGCCGATAATTATTTATCTTGGTTTTGTGAGCAGCAGTTATTAAAGACACTGGCGCGAAGCCCCAGAAGTGCTGATTTTAGTGATGTTAAAGACAAGGTATTAAATGCATGTCGAGGTGAGAATCACTATAGAGAGCAAGAGTGCAAATACAATTCTGTGCAAACTCAGCTAGATGCCAATCGAATTTCCAATAAAATGCTCTTGTTAAGACGCTTAATCCAACAAGGTGTGGTGTTAAAAGAAGAGTTAAAACCCTTAGGTGTCGGTCTCAAAAAATTTGTTACTGGAGTCGCTACTGGGATGGTGATGTTGGTGGTGTCGGCATTGATTATTAAAGCCCAAGGTTTTTTTAATGAATTAACCATGACCCTATTGTTAACATTAGCGGTAATTTATGGTTTCAGGGAAATATTTAAAGAGGATTTTCGTAATGCGATGTGGCGTTACATCCAACGTGGCCGTCCAAGATGGAGCCGTATTTTACGTGATACCACTACTCAAACTGTAGTTGCTAAGCAGTTAGTTTGGCTCGAATTTATGCGTAATCAAGATATTCCCAAAGCGGTTTCGGATATCATGAGGCAACGTCACAGTCAGAATAAAGTCGACTCAGAAGTGCTGCATTATCGCATTGCGACTAAGGTGACAAACAAGCCTTTTGAGGCCGATTATTCGCAAATACAAGAACAAGTGAACTTCAGCTTAGTTCCTTTTGCCCGTCATCTAGAGCGAGGCAAAGCCAAAATATACTCAGAAAGTGAAGGTAATATTAGTAATGAGTCTGTTGAACGTCGTTATCAAGTTAACCTGGTTGCTGTGCTCCGTGATGGCAAGGAACAACCTGAATATGCTCGTTTTAAAGTGACCATGAACCGTTCAAGTATTGTGGAAATTAATGAAAGTAAACTGCCTGATAATGTTCAACCTTTCAGATTAGAGTCTGACGAAGTCCTTCCTGAAGTCGTTAGCCCTGCGCAGTCGCACACTTAAGTTACTCAGGAATAAGGCCATTGATGTCCCATTTCCTGGTACATTATCAAGGTTGTCAACAAGCACATCACCTGACGTTAAGCCATGCTTTGTTAGGTGATGTAAGCCGTCAATTTTAGCCAATGTTATTCGTTTCATTATTACTTGGTCGAGTAAAAGCTTGGCAAATATTTTGATCTACAGACTGTTTCGCGCGTTTTAAGGCTATTTCAGCATTGGTAAGATATTGGTCTAAACTTTGTGCTGGTTGGTAGCTGGCAATACCGATATTAATACCTTCTGCTAAATTTTTCTCTTCCAAGGTTTTCATCATGTTAATTGCGTATTGATGCGCTGAATTGGCATTGGTATCTGTAAGTAAGATAACCAGCTTTCCGAGCTGCCATTGCGCTATTTGATAATGAAGCGGTAACTCAATCAGTAATTGTAGCTCAATGTCTTTTTGGCGTTTCTCAAGCTGACTCACATTACCCATGTTGCTAAAAATACCTTCTGGATTAATGTCCATCACCAGTAGGCTAGAGTATTTTTTAATTGAGTCACCTAGGTTGATAAAATAATTTTCAAGTTCATTTAAACGCAGCACTATCGCACTGCGATGGCCAATAACATTACTGCTGTTTTTAGCTAATACAGTGGGGGTTGTTTGCTCAAACGTACAAATAAGATATTCAATGTCACCGTCAAATGTTAATTGGCCGACTAATGTTGTTTTTAAACAATGATCATATCGACTGTGGTTAAACGGCATTATCTGTGCAGTCCATTCTCCCTGTAAACTGATTTGCGCGGTAATATTTTGCCATTGATTACTGACTTCGTCGCCGAGTAATGTCGTCAGTGAAACATCAGTGTCTCCGTGTAAAGACATCAGTTGATCAAATTGGTCATTACATTTTATGAGCACTCCGTTGGCATCGGTTAGCGCGGTAGCAACGGCGCTATTACTCATTAGTTGATACAGATAGGCTTGGCGCTGACTATCAAATAAGGCACTAATATCTTCAAAAGTGATCAGCCAATAATGTTCATTACTGTTGGGGCACTTTTCACTGCGAATATGAGTTTGTAACATACTACTATTCTGCGTTTCCAAGCTGATCTCACCATGCCATTGTTTATCTTGGATTAACGCCTCTTTAATCTGATTTAAACGATCATCATCCAGATGCAGTACCCGTTGTAAACTGCGATCTTTTAGGGCATCAATTGACAGCGATAGCGCCGAAGCCGCTTTGGCATTAGCGCTCTGGATCCGGCCGCTATCATTAACAATTAAACAGCTTAATTCACTGTTAAACAAACCGTTACTCAATTGAAGGCTATTTTGGTTTGAGCGACGCTCAAGCACAAATCTATGTCTTAATATCACTAGTAAACTGGCTAATAGTGCGACTAAGCATCCAGCGATAATGAGTACTATGCGCCATTGCTCATACCGAGCAGAAATATCATCATGGCGAATGTACGACAATAAAAAGTATTCTCTCTTGGTTTCATATTGGCTGGTTAACTCAACCTTAAGATATACAAATGTGGCATCTTCACTATGAAACTGGCCAAAATTATTCATTGCCATTACACGCCATAATTCTGGATAAGTTTGTTTTAAACTGGACCCCAGAGTGTCAGGCATGCTGTCTAATGGCTCAGGTTGATTGGCACCTGCATACAGAAAGCCTTGGGTATCAAGTAAAAGTAAGGGGGAATTCTGATTAAAAAAAGCAGGTTTTATTGTTTCAAGTAATTTAACAATAGAATTATAAGTGACCAAATAACCTTTAATACTCTGATCAGGATTTTCTATCCATGATAACTGGTAGAAATACGGCTCTAATATGCCATCAACAGGTGTAAATGCCATGGGTGAGGTGTAAATATCATTACCCCCCATATTCCTCCCCGAGCCCAATAATGCTGCGGGAAGTTGCATATTATTGAAACTCCCTGTGGTCGAAAATTGCAGTTGTCCTTGGGGATTAAATAATGCAAGTCCAAGCAGTTCTGGAATATTTTTCGTTAATGAGTCCCAGCTTTCGATCGTTCTTGATTGCAGTTGTGCAGAGGGTTTTTGCAGGTATTGTCGCAGTAATTCACCTTTGGCAAATGTCTGGGTTCTAAACTGCAAAAATGACACTTTGTCGGAGGCTAACGACGCAACAGTCTGTAATTCACTGTAACGTTGATCGGCCCAATCTTCTTGCAGACGACGCTCGCCTAAATTAACCACCATACTCGTAACGATAAACACCGCAATTAATAAAATAATCAATTGGCTTAGCAGCGAAAGAATATGCTGTTGCGACCAATGGGTCGCTTGTGAAGAAATTAATAACGAGTTTGAAGAACTCACTGCTGTGTGTTTAGACATGGTGCCACTTTTTTAGCATTCTCATGCTGGCAATACTAGCATGAAGCCGGCGTTGGCGAAAATGTCTGTGCACTAATCGAATAAATTTGTTTAACCGATTATATCTAACTCGCGTTGTTTAAATATTGCGCCGTTTTTTTCAGCGATATTGCGGCAATGTTCAATGTTTACATTAGCCAGCCCGTTGATCGCACTGACATGTACTTCAGGTATGAATTTCGGCGCAAGATGAATAAATTCAAGTAACGCTTCATATGACCCTGCTAGTTTAGGCCGGCAATGTTGCTGGTATGCTTCAGGGGTATCGGCATTAAGTGAAATTGACAGACTGTCTACACATTGGCTTAGCTCGGGTAAAATATTACGGCGATGAAAATGGTTACCCAAGCCATCGCTATTTAGCCTTACACGTCCACCTTGGGCTTTTATCGCGTGTGCAACCTGCAGCAAACACTCAAGGTTTAAGGTGGGTTCACCAAAACCGCAAAAAACATATTCTGCTACTTCCTGCACATTACCCAATAGGGGGAATATATCGTCAGCTGTAATACGTTGAGACAAGGATAAGTCATATTCATGTATTTGCTTAGAGCCATTATGCTTAGGACAGAACTGGCATCTTAAGGTACATCTTGCGGTAATGTTCAGATAACGGTGATGACCTATATCGTAAACTAAGGTTGGCATGGTTGAGGAGGTGTTCATAATGGCTTTTTATCATCAAGATTATAACGAGTATTCTAGCTAAATATTCAGCGTGACTATGTTGCTTAGCTCGCAGTTTTTAAAGCAAAAAAAACAGAGCCATGTCAGCTCTGTTTTTTTAGGTTAATAATCGAGTTTCATTGGCTTAATGGTGCTCGTCAGAACCTAAGGGGTCAGCAAGGGTTTTAGGTTGCCACCACCAAGAGAAAAATCGACGCCATAGGCGTTTTATATCATCAAGAATAATGTATAAAATCGGCACTAGAATTAGCGTCACTACGGTAGAGAATAAAATACCGAATGCTAGTGATGTCGCCATTGGAATAACAATTTTAGCCTGTAAGCTTTTTTCCATAATGATGGGCACTAAGCCAACAAAAGTGGTGAGTGAGGTTAAGATAATCGCTCTAAAACGGTAACAACCAGAATCGATAGCCGATTGCAGCAGCGACTTGCCTTCTTCACGCGCTCGGTTAACAAAGTCGACTAAAATAAGCGAGTCGTTTACCACCACTCCAGCGAGTGCCACAATGCCACATAAGCTCAGCACACTCATTGAAAGCCCGAGAATATAGTGGCCAAACAAGGCGCCAATCATACCAAACGGAATAACCGACATAATGATTAACGGTTGTGTGTACGACTTTAATGGGATGGCCATTAAGGCATAAATAGTGAACATGGCAAAGAAGAAGCCTTGGGCTAAACCGAGCATGGCATTTTGCTCATCCAAGCTGCCGCCATCCAAAGCAGAAGCCACTTTGGGGAAACGCGCGGTTAATTCTGGCAAGAAGTCTTGCTGAATTTCGGCGACCACTTTTGATGGTTCAACATTGTTTTTATTCACATTGGCGCTAATGGTGATCGCTCGGCGACCATCAACCCGAGTGATCGATGCGTACGACTCACCCAGTTCGATATCGGCTACGGTTGAAAATGGCACCGAGGCGCCAGATGGAGTGCGGATCAGCATGTTTTCAAGATCACCCATAGTACGACGTTGTTCTAGTGGGTAACGCACCATGACTTTGACTTCTTCTTTATTACGTAAAATTCGTTGGGCTTCATAACCATAAAAGCCGTAACGAACTTGGCGAGCTAAATCTGACAGTGTTAATCCTTGTGCTTCAGCTTCTGGACGAATGTTTAAGCGGATTTCGTGTGAACCCGATGAGAAGTTATCGGTAATATCATACACGCCTTCGTAGGTAGCCAGTTTTGCTTTAAGCACTTTAGCGGCTTCAGATAACTGGTCTAAGTCCGTTGCCGTTAGGCGGAACGATAAGTCACCACCGGCATCGTTGGTGCTAGCATTGATATTAAGTTTTTTAACCGATAATAATTCCGGTAACTGTTTACGCCATTCTTCAGCAATTGCGACACCGTCGATTTCACGGTCTTCGCCTTTTGTCAGTTCGGTAAATACAAAGGCACTGCTGCGTGATTTCAATTCGATATAGCTATGCTTTACCATAGGGTAACCGTACTGTTCTTCAAGCTTAGTGTTCATTTTATATAACGCATCTTCGACTTGTTGCAGTACTTTTAAGGTATTTTGCTCAGAGCTGCCTTCTTCCATTTCAAGCTGAACTTGAATAAAGTCCGACGGAATATCAGGAAAGAAAACCCAGCGCACTTTGCCGCTTTGTACTAATGCAAGTGACAAAATCAGTACCCCAACAAATACCGCCACTACGCTGTAACGACGCGAAATGCAACGCTCTAAAAAGTGACGATAAGTGTGGTGGATAAAGTGCTGTAACCATTCATTGATGGCAAATTTAAGCCGCGAGAAAGGATTAGTTGGTGTGGTGCGTTTTTTGATTTTCATGTGAGCCAAATGCGCCGGTAAAATCAATTTTGATTCAATCAACGAAAATGCTAAACATAAAATCACCACCATGCCGATGGATTTCCAAATGATACCCATGGGGCCAGAGACCATGATCATAGGTACAAAGGCAGCAATGGTAGTAAGTACCCCAAATGTGGCCGGCATTGCTACTTTTTGCACTCCTTTTACCACGTTATCTAAAGAGTGGCCGTTTTCTTCTAGCTCGGTATAGGCGCTTTCTCCGATGACGATGGCGTCATCGACCACGATCCCTAGCACGAGAATAAATGCAAACAGTGTCAACATGTTGATCGACATATTAAATGGTTCAAGCGGCATTAATAACATGGTGCCTAAAAAACACACAGGCAAGCCCATCATCACCCAAAAGGCCAGTTTAAGATCTAAGAATAAGGCTAAAATAATAAACACTAATAGAGCACCGTAAAACATGTTCGACAGCATCATGTTCAAACGGCCTTGCAAGTAGTGGGTTAAATCACCCCAGGTGTCCAGTTGAATATTGTTCGGTAAGGTTTTTTTTCGTTCAGCGACATAAGCTTTAACTTGTGACGAAATATCTAACGCGTTTTGATCGTCAATACTGGTGATTTCAATCACTGCAGCGGGCTTGCCGTTAAAGCGGGTGTATTCTAAACGCTCTTCAAAATCATCATTAATGGTGGCCACTTGCGGTAGCATAATTCGGCTGCCATCGGCACGGGTTTCTACCACTATTTGGGCAAAATCATCGGCAGTATAAGCTTGGCCTTTAGTCCGCAGAAGAATGTCACCGTCTTGGGCACGAATTGATCCACCGGGCAAATCAATGGATGAGTTTTGAACCGCTAATGCCACTTGGGTGAAAGTAATGCCATATTCGCGCAGTTTGTCTTCAGACAGCTCAATACCAATTTCGTAGTCGCGAACACCAGTGACTTTTGCGCGAGTAACTGCAGGTAAGTCAGTGATGTCGTCTCTGATTGCTTTAGCCATTTCCTTCATGTCATGTAGGCTCATGTCGCCATAGACAGATACCCAAATAACATTGTTTTCTGGCTTTATTTGGTAAATATTAGGTTTTTCGATGTTATCTGGAAAGGTGGCAATAGCATCAATACGCAACTTAGCTTCATCTAGGACTTGCTGAACATCGTAACCGTCTTCAACTTCAATGGTCACCGAGCCCACACTGTCGCTGGCAACTGACGTGACTTTTTTGATGCCGCTAATATCTTGAATTGCTTCTTCGATTTTAATATTAATCCCTTCTTCAATTTCTTGTGGCGCAGCACCTGGATAGGCCACATTAATATTGATGAGGTTTAATTCGAAGGTTGGAAATATTTCTTTATTAATAAGAACGGCACTAAACAAACCGCCAATAAGCAATGCTGCCATGAGTAAGTTGGCCGCGACACTGTTACGAGCAAACCAGGCGATAATTCCTTTATTCGTTTCCATGCTTATTCACCTGCCGTCGGCGCGACTTGGACATCAGTATCGACTGGAGTGATCTTGCTTTCTTCGCCGAGAACTTTTATTTTCTGACCGGCATTCAAGCTGTTAATACTCGTGGTTGATACGCGCTCATTTGCTTTGAAACTGCCTTGAATATAAATATTGTCAACGTCTGAACGAATAATATTCACTGGGCGTATTTCGATAATATTGTCTGCGCTAACCACTGCTACTTGACCATTGCGCACTACGTGACGTGGCAGCATTACCACATCATTCACCGTTCGCCCAGTAATTACAGCATTAACAAAGCTGCCGTATTTTAACGGTAATTGGCCTTCGGTTTTATGGTTACGTAAATACGGGTCATGTATTTCTGCGACCAGATATACCATGCGAGTTTGTTCGTCGATAACGTTTTCGCTGCGAACAATTTCGCCTTGCCAAGTGACTTGCTTGCCGGCTAACAATGCCGTCAATGTGACTGCCGTTTCAGGATTATCAACAGATTCTAAATACGCGAGATCTTCATTTGCTAAAGGCAATCTAATTTCAGCAATACTGGTGTCGTATAGCTCGCCTAAATTAGTACCTAGTGTAACGTACTGACCTAAGTCAACATTACGCGCCTTAATGATACCGTCAAATGGTGCTCGGATAACGGTGCGGGCTAAGTTTCGTTGTGCACGGGCTAGTGCTGCTTCGGCATATTTAACGTTAGCTTGTTCTTTTTTGAGTTGTGGGATACGTAATCCCAGCTCTGGTGGTAAGCCGTTACCAAAATCTTTAAATTCAATTTTAGCGACTTCGCCGCGGGCTTTTTCTTCATTCAATGCCGCCGTCGCTTGAGCAAGCGTTGCTTCAGCCTGCATGAGGTCGGCTTCATAATCTGACGGCTCTATAATGGCAAGTTGCTCACCTTTTTTAGCCACACCACCAGCAACAAAGTTAGCTGAAATACTGAGTAAGCGTCCTTGAACTTCTGTGACTAACTGGGTTTTATACTTAGGATTCACTACGCCGTATGATGGTAAGTTCAGCGACAAGGTTTGCGGGGTTACGGTTTGCACATTAATAATCGGCACACTGATCACTTCATCTTTTTGTTCAGGGGCTTCTTTGGTGCTGACCAATAATATCGCTGCGGCGGCAAACACGGCGATGATCAATAGCGGTGATAATCTTCTAAGTATGGTTTTTATCATTTCTTTTTGCGTATCCATGCTGAAATAATGCTGAAAGATTGTTAACTACGTTGGCTAACAAGTTTTACTGATTAATATTTTTACTCATTATCTCTAAATTAACAGAGTATGAAGCGTATCTGAATAGCTTAATGTAAATAAAATGTTTCAGGGTTTCATGTTTTTTATCATTTGGTCCCGAAATATCAGTAAATTGATTTTTTTACGGTGTTCGTATCGGGGTATACCATACCATTAAATTTTAAATTGTTATTAATTAGTTGGTTAGGTTGAAATATTTGCCTGGGTGTTTTTTGAGCTGAAATTAACATTTGTTGACACTTTCTTGCTCTATTGCCTCTAGTTAATAATGATATATAACGGTTTAGATATAAAAAAAGCGAATTACAGAGTAATTCGCTTTAATGCTGTCTAGTTAAGGCTGTCTAAGGAAGCCTAGATAAACTTAAATACTACTTTTTCTTGTATTTTTTTGATTTCACTCGAGCATCTTTTGCGTTGGCTTTTTTCTTTCCTGGCACCTTGGCTTCTTTGTGCTTAGGGCGAAGCTCTTCAATAACACGGCGTTTTAGCGGTAGCTCAATGTAGCGTTCAATTTTAGACACTATGCGCATGTCATGGGCTTCAACTAATGAAATGGCAGTGCCCTTTGCACCAGCACGTGCAGTTCGCCCAATGCGATGAACATATGCATCAGCAGAGCGAGGCATGTCAAAGTTAATCACATGAGTAATGTCATCAACATCAATACCGCGAGCTGCAACATCAGTGGCCAATAGCACATTGACCTCGCCTTTAGAGAAACGTCCAAGTGCTTGGAAGCGCTTTTTCTGTTCCATATCGCCACGCATAAATGCACAAGGGATATTCGCTTTGAGTAATAGGCCTTCAAGGCTGGCAACCATTTCGCGCGTTTTAACAAACACTATGGTGCGTTTAACATTTTCTTGTTGAAGAATATGACACAACAAGGCAAATTTATGAGCTTGATCATCGGCCAAGTGTACCCACTGATGTACTTTGGCTTTTTCACTGCGCGGTGCTTCAACATCGACCATTACGGGATCGTTTAACAATTCACGTGCAAAACGATTGACCCCATTACCTTCAAGCGTGGCAGAGAACAACATATTCTGTTTTCGACCCTGAGCTTCGATGGCAATTGATTGCACGACTGATGAGAACCCCATATCGAGCATGCGGTCAGCTTCATCAATAATTAAAATTTCAACTTCAGTCGCGTCAAATTTATCTTTATCTAAATATTCCATTAATCGACCTGGGGTAGCGATTAATAAATCAACATTGTCTGCAAGAGCTTCTTCTTGTGGGCCATATGGCACACCACCGGTAATAATAACGATGTTGAGATCAAGCCCTGTTGCTAAGTGACTCGCATAACGATGAATTTGACTGGCTAATTCGCGAGTTGGTGTTAGCACTAAAATACGTGCTTGACCCTCAAAACGGCGTGGGAAATCGATAAGATGCTGTAAAGCTGGCAGTAAAAAACTGGCCGTTTTACCGGTGCCTGTTGGCGCACGCGCTAAAATATCCCGCTGATCCATGGCCAATGGAATGGTTTGCTGCTGAATAGTGGTAGGGGTGTTGTGTCCCATGGCCTTGAGTGACTCTAATAAGCTAGGGTCGAGCTGGAAATCTTCAAATTGCATGCGCTGGTCTCGCTGAAAAATAGTTGAGTATTATAGCTGACCTAATGAGTAGGCTAAAGCTTTAAGTAGAATGGGCGGCATAAATCTATCATCGTTTCGCTGTATCGCCCTTGTTTATCGCGGATCGTCATCTGCTGATACTGAGTTTCAACCGGTGGAACAGTCAATATTGGTTGTTCAGTTACCGCTAGGTGATGCTGAATGGCCAATATTGATCGGTTAGCGAGCTTTCCCTCAATGCTAATGATATCAAGTTGCTTGGCAACGAATA
>Ga0070748_1001085_pt1 | contig 12833 bp, 12 predicted proteins | sample VirMetDEL_Nov_12_FD_77015 | JGI IMG/M metagenome (GOLD analysis project Ga0070748, IMG submission 77015) | Aqueous microbial communities from the Delaware River and Bay under freshwater to marine salinity gradient to study organic matter... | ecosystem: Environmental > Aquatic > Marine > Coastal...
GAGACGTACTTAGTTGAAACGACTTTACCTGCTCAGCTGTTCCTTGTTTTAATAAATTAACAGTAGCACTTTGAATCTGTTCCCTATCTTGGCCTTGCTTTTTGAGTCCAGTTAATTGAAGAAGAGAGCTACCACCCTGACTCAGGGTGTTTGAAAATAAATTTTTAATAATCGCAGCGGCAGCAAAAAGACCTGGACCAGTTAGAACATTTATAAATCCTTCGGCAGCATTAGTTAATACGCCGAAATCCTTGCCATAACGAATAAGCCCATTCAAAATGTTAAGCAATTCATTAGCGCCTGAAGATTTAACTCCTTGAAAAGCTTCTAAAATAGAATTAATATTTATAACAAGGGTTTTAATCGCATCGGTAGCTCCAAGCTCTCCGATTTTATTCATAATTTGGCCAATATTAGTACCAACTGTTTTTGCTAGTGTACTAATAGTTTGATTATATAAATCATTCGCTTTAATAGCTTCGTTAGTAGATCCAAGTGCTTTTTTACTTGCCGCATCTGCTACGCTATATGAACCACCTAAATCATCAAATGCAGCAGATAACTTGGCAATTTGAAACTGACCAGCAGCGGCGACTCCAATTTGAGTCGCTAAACCTTGGTTATTTTCGTTTTGGGCTGTTTTATAAGCAATTGCGACTTGACGCAATTTTTCAAATCCGTTTGCGCTTTCATCTATTTGAACGTTTAATGCTTGTAATTCTGCGATGCGATTCGGTAAATTCAGTCTAGTAAAAACGGTCTTAAGGCCTTGACCAATAGTTGCGCCACCAAGACCAGTTCTCTGTTTAATCGCAGTAATAACTCCTAAAAGCTCCTCGAACGATACTCCAGCGCCTTGAGCTACGGCAGCGGAACGAGATAGTGCAGCCGCCAAATCATCCGAAGAAACAGCGAAAGAGGTTTCAACCGCACGAAGCTTATTAATAATTTCAGTAGATGATAAGGCTTGTTTTTCAAAACCATTAATACTGGCTGTAAGAGCGGCAACAGCTTCTCCAGTTTTTAAAGTGGTTAATCGAGTAAGAATTAAAGCGTCATTAGTACGCTGTAGTGTTTGCTCAACCGACAAACCCTGACGGGCAAATTCTTGGGCGGTTTGGGCTACTTCTTTAAAAGATTGGCCAGTGTTTTTAGCAATATTAAATAATTCATTTCCAAACTTTTTAATTGTACCGCTAGATTGGCCCAAAATACTGTTAATAGATGTAAGTTGAGATTCAACCTCTACGATTGTAGATACTAACTTTGTAAAAGACCTCCTTACTGCCTCGATAACAGCCACAGAAGCTCCGAAAGCAATAACACGAGCATTAGAAGCTTCCAGCGACTTGGTAAACTCGTCCGCCTTTCCAGTGATACGTCCTAGGGCTTGTTCTCCCTTTCTGGTATCTAAATTAACCCCTCTACGCTCAAGCCTTCGAACAGCTGTTTCAACAGTTCGATTTAAATTCCGCGTATCCGCCCCTACTATAATGTCTAAATCACTTTGAGCCATAACCTAAATATTATTACATTAAATAATAAAAAAGGTGAAAAAAAATCCCACTGTTTCCAGTGGGATTTAATAATATACATATCAACAACTTTTAGACGATGAAAATCCCTTGGTCAACGTCGGTTGCAGCACCTAGTGGGACTGTAAACGTTACGGAACCATTTCTATCAGAACCGATATCCAAGGAGGTATTCTGACTTTCTAAGTACGCTCCTCTTACATCAATGCTAAATGTATTGATGTTTTCTGTGCCAACGCATGGGCTGCCAACAATCTGGAAGTCGAATACAGTAGCCTCACACCCAGTGAAAATTTCGTCAAGGTTACCTTCAGCAAGTTCAGACACCACAAAGTCAAAAGATACTGTTGCACTAATAGGTGTTTGAAGTGGACGAGAAACGACGTAGTTGCTACCAAGTCTTTCTAATGATTGACGAGGTAAATCAACATTTACACTGAAGGATTGAATATTCGCCGAGGTAAGATCCGCTCCCAGCAATCCAGCGGGCAAACCAGTAATTTGAATATCGCCCCTTTTAATAACTTTTGGCATGGTGCCGCCGTCCGTCATAGGTGGAATGGAAGTCGTCCCAGTTGGTTCCCCCGTAACTGGATCAATTGCAGGTGTCGCACTAGAACCCGCCTCAACTACATAGTTTGAACCCTCTATGGAAACGTTGGCTTCCATAAATCCGCCAATAGAGGCAGAACAGGAGTAAGAGGAAATAAATCCATGTCCGAGACCAACAGTAAAGTCGCCAGCTACGTCATTAGCATCTTGACCCTCTGGACTAAATGTTGCGAAATAACTCTTCTCGTCTGAGCTTGCGTCTAAAATACCAGCAATAATTGAACCGCCTCCTGAAAGTCCTAGTGCTGCCTCGTTTGCACCATCAGTTACATAATATGTAAATTCCATTGTTGGAGTTGGGGCGGCATTTGCGATTTTAGCTATAGCAGCTGTTTCTCCAAACTGATTAATATCTTCCAGAGGCAGATTAAAGCTGTCACTGAATGATTGAATGCGGTGAAGTTGGGTGGCAGCGCCACCGGCTGATGATGGCGTTGTGCCTACAAAGACACCAGCCGATCCATATTTTACTTGAGTTCTTGGCATAATTTAAAAAATAGTTTAGGGTTATATTTTATATTACATAATTTATTATTTATTGAGAAATTAAATTCTCGGAAATTTATAGCATAATAATCTAAATTCCGCATATCCTAAATAAAAATTATCCCTGCCTTTCGATGACATTCTAGTAGTATTGGTTATAACTCTATCTACGTTTGCCCATTGTATTGCATCTTCATAGTCCGAGTACAAGCCAGTATAATTAAATTCTCCATCTTTTAAATCTCCATAGACATCAAACGGAATATCTTTAAAATCTATAATTGGGAAGCATGTTCTATTTAAGTCTTCGAAAATACTCAGGGAACCATCCATTAAATAAGAATTGTCTGAAATAACAATAGCTTGATAATCTGACTCATTCTCGTCCATTCCCCCAAACGCGAATGGAGTATTCTTGCCGTTCTTGTGACTCAAAATAATACATGGAGCATTAATTTTTAAATCATTTGACGCGGCAATAAAATCTAATGGATCTTCTGCGTTAAAAGATTTTTCTACAAATAACTCCACATCTCTTTCATTTCTGAAATAAAAATTTAAATCTTTTTTAGCGTAAGCTCCTGATATTGGAGTAATCCCGCTATGATATGCGCCTCCATTCATGAAATTTAAATTAACCCCACTGACACCTCTGTTAATAAAATCTCCTGCTCCATTAAAAACCCCACTAGGAATAATAGCTCCAGAAACGGAAGAGTCATAAACCCATTGAGCGGCAGGACTAGATGAGAAATCTAATCCGTTGAATATATTTTGATCAGAAGGATAAAGCTCTCCAGTTACATTTGTGTAAGCTTGACCTTTGTTAAGAATCTTATGTTCTAAAAAAAATGTTAGGCTCGGACCTAAGTTGTGTTTAAATTGCGGATTCATAGTTTATTTTTTTGCTAAATTTTCTGAGAAATACTTTCTAATTCTTTCGATATAACCATCATCCTGTATTGGTGTGATTGGATCTTTAACATTTCCCTTGAGCTGATAACCGAATTCCGAGCGACCTTCGCCCGGTTTATAAGCGAATTTTTCTACTCCACTCAAACCCCTTTCAACCCCCTCGACCCAAGTTTTTGATATCCAAGGAAGACTTAAAATATATTCTGAATAGATATCTTTAGAACTGGGAAATTTCACCTTAAATTCATATGTTGCTCCTCGCGAAGATTTTCCCTTTGTAGTTCTGACGGTGCTTTTAGAAGTCATGCCAATCCGGTTGCTCATAGCCCGTTTTAAGTTTTCTACTGGCAGTTCCCCTTCTTCGAATCCAAAATAACCAATAGTTTTTGGGTCTCCTTCTATCTTCTTGGATACGGGATCAGAATCGATATCATCATCTAACATTGATTTCGCGATGCTCAACTTGTTTTCAGCTTTACGCCTCATAAAGTTTTTAGCTTTCTGACCCGTCAAACTTTTTTGGATTTTAGCATCTATTCTTCTCTGAAAAATCGGCATAGGTATTATTACACAAAAATACCCCTCTGGAGAACTTCACTACTTTATCTCTTCAAAGTAAAATTTATAAAAATTATCCTGCAAAAGGCCGTGCTTTAAAGGTTCCGATCTACGACTGTACCACCTTCCGTCCCACTCGATCCTTTCTGCGTCTTCAAGTAGAGAGTTTCCTGTTGAATCCGTAATAACCTTCAATATTGTCTGAGAAACTTCTGGTAACGGCTCTGAATTGCTTCCGAAATTTATTCTGTAAAAATTTTCAGATCCATTAACAAAAGATGTTCTGGCATAAAATAATCCGCTCTGCTTTGTGGTAACAACTTCGGTATTAAGCGGCGAAGCCCCATAAAATGCATTATGATTTATATTGTGAGAGACCACTGTCTGACTACCTTCGGAAACTGCATAAAAAGGGTTTCTTTTAGCAAAGTTATAATGAAGTTCCGAGAATGCCTCATTTACCAATGACTCCTGCTCTGCTGATAAATAACTCATTATTGCCAGTGTCCAGTCCAGCTCTGCTTTGTATCTCTTGGTCCGCTCCTATTATGCTTCCACAAATTTGCCAAATCCTTGGCTTCTCGATCCGAGTCTTTAGCCAAATCGTTATAGGCACGAGCAACATCTTTATTGTTGACGAAAGAAACGGATGATTGATCGTCTTTAAGAGACAAAAGGTTATTATTGCTAGTCGAAATCAAAGAGGTTCTAGCTTTATTTTTATAATAAAACCCGTAATATATAGCTTTTAATATGTCTTTTTCGTCGTGCCCAAGCTGCGGGGAATAATCACCAGAATCGTAAGAGTAGAATGTTGAAATTTTATTGTTTAATTTGCCAACGTTCGACTCTAACCAATAAAAAATACTACCAGTCGTAGGATTAGCTGGTGATTCCAGTTCTTGATGTATTTCATAGGCTACGCCTGAAAGTGGTTGAAATTCTGCCATGTTCATTATTACACAAAAAGGCGAAGATGGAGAAGCTTATTTGGCTTGCCTCTTTAATATTCTAAAATATAAGTCGGCAATGGTTTAGGGCTTATAGGCCCAATTCATTAAACTAACATCTCTTTTAGAAGGGCAAAGAATTTTGCCTCCATCTTTCTTGATAGTAGTTTTTTCTCCTTGTTCTGCGCCTTTCATTCTAGATACAAAGCTTATTGTTCTATTCGCAGATTTAACGTCGCTCATTGTCCACTCACTCTTCTTTTTGGATAATAATCTCAAATTTCTTTCAATTGGCCCACGAGACAGACTGGCAGTTTTGCTACATGGATTTTCTGACCATTTCTTTAAGGAGCTATAGCTCATATTTACAGTCTTCTTGTATTTGCTGTAAACCTCAGAAATTTTTTCTTCACTATCTTCTGCGATAATTTTTTCAGTTTCTAAACTAAACTCTTCACAATAATTGCTGTAATCCTTGTCTTCCGCTACTTCGAATTCCCAAAGATCCAAATTAATTTCATAGCCCTTCACGCTTTTTTTAACTTGCTTGTCGCTAGGCTTCTTACCTTCTTTATTGGTTTTACCTCCTCGCTTTTCATATTCTTTGAGAATCCACATATTCTTTACATAGGAATCCTTTTCGAATTTTTTATCAGCTTCTTTCTTTACTTTTTCGTAAAGATCTTCGTTAAGATAAGTTATTTTTGCCATAAAGTTTGTTTTATTTCCCCTTAGCTAAGATTCTTTCTAATTCGGCTTGTTTTTTCTTGGTCAATCTTTTCTTTTCTCCAGCCTGTGTAATCTTCTGGCCCGTTTCTTTTCTAAAGGCCTCCACACATCGCTTCTCGAAGCTTGGACGGCCTTTCGTGCGGTTATTGGGTCTTATTCCGTATTGCGACATGCCATGCCTGTAGAGCGAGTCTACGTCCATCTTGGCAATCTTACATGCGTAATCTACTGCTCCAGAGCAATCTAAAATTACTTGTTTATTCCCTAGAGCCTTATTAAGCTCGTTAACTCCTACTCTTCCATTTATTTTCATAATTTTCCTTGGTTATTCCTTACACTATTCTTTACAGTTAAAATGTTTTTTTGTGAAATTTATTGATACTTTGTGCTTTTTTAGTGTATAAAGTTTTTTCAAGAAATAGACAATAAAAAAGCCCACTCCGAAGAGTGGGCTTTTGTAAATGTTTTAGATACCGATTAAACGATAAGACCAAACAGGTTACGAGGCTCTACTGCAAGATAGCCAACTTCCGCTTCGCCCCACATGCCAGTCTTACCCTCACGAGCAACAAACTGATCATCAGGAGAAACATTGAAGTTTGCACCAGTTTCGCCGTCTTCGATTTCAACCTTAAGGAGGCCGTTAACATCGACTTTACGAGAAAGACCGAGAACGAACTCTTCAGTTGCACCAGCAAAGCCAGTATCTGTAAGAGAATCGAATTTTTCACCAGCATCAGGATATTTAACCGAACCAGCAAGAGTATCGAAGATAGTATTGAAATCTTGTCCAATACCCATTTCGTTAAGCTGGATGATTTCAGTTCCGTAGATGGAAGGGATACCACCAGAAGCATAAACGCTTTCACGAACGCTATCAGGAGCAGCAACTGCTGTTGATTCGTTGCTATCAGGAACACCACGAGTATTCATTGGCTGATAAGCAATTGCACGGATCTCTTCTACCATTTCAGGTGACATGATCAAAGTATCGATAGCACGAGTGCTATTGTCGATACCCGATGGTGTATCACCAAGGCCAGAAGTAAGGATACGAGCAGCCATTGTTTGAAGACGGTTAAAGTCATCAAGTCCAAGCTGACCTGCTGTGTTCGAGCGGATAAGGTGTTTGCCACCGTTAGTTGTCGAATTTGCAAGTGCATCTAGAATTGGCTGGATACCTTGGCGTTTCATCTTGAAGCGAACTTCGTTGATAAGCTTGCGGATACCATTCTCTGCGTGGGAGATACGACCAGCCTTAAGATACTTCTTATAGAACGCAATTGCGGAACTAATGAAAGCAGTGCTGAAAGCAACATCGTCTGCACCAGTGAGTTGGTTGTAAGCAAGATCTCCAGGGCGACTTGAGAACGACACACGAACATAATCTGCATCAGAGATGTTGTGATAGTCATCAAGAGGGATAGTACGAGGCTCGTACTCACCAACAGAAAGAGTGTCGTAGAAACTATCGATTACGTTTGTTTCATCAAGTACTTTCTTGGCAAGAGGACCGACAAGACGGGCGAATACTCTCATTGCTTCACGAGATGCTTCGTTATCACGAGATCCCATAGCTTTGATAAGTTCGATATGTTCAGGTTTTTCTTTTAATTTAATTTTCATATAAATAATTCCGTTTATGATTAGAGGGTTAATTCGATGTTAACATCGCCTTGGCGAGTTCCAGCAGAAGAAAGAACTTTTGCTACAACAAGTCCAGCACCAGCGGTAGCTGGATTGACGACTCTGAATCCACCATTAGCACCAGCAGCAAGGCCAGAGCCGGGCTGAGGGTTACCATTAACAACACTGCTGCTAATCCAGAAGTTACCGCGAGTAGCGATTTGGATTGGCTTGCCAGAAGCAACGAAGCCATTCTCATCAGCCCAACGTTGGTTGAAGCCATCGATCTTGTTGCCGTGGTTGTCAGTAAGTGCAGTTCCTTCGAGTGTGATACCGAGAATACCAGCAGCCAAATCGCCACTAGTAGCTAGTTCAACAGTCCAAGGAGATTGGAATTGATTAGAGAAGACGCCATCATTAGAAGCGCCAACTGATTGATTTTGGGCGTAGTAAGTGTCGCTGTCAGGGTCAAAAGTTTTAACCTTGACAAGATCACCAGCTTCACCAGTAAAGTCTGCTCTAAGATGCGAACGAATGTCGTACGGAGAGATATTACGAAGGGGTTTTAGTTTTAAGTCTTTGAATGCCATAATTTTTATTTGTTAAATGTTATTACAATTATTTTTTTACGATGTGAAATTATTTTCCTTCAAGCTCTAATTCAAATTCAGTGAATTGATCTGCAAGGGAAACCTTTTCTTCATGTTGGGTCGATGCTACTTCTTGTTTTACATCTTCTTGTGCAGATGCAATAAGCTTTGCAGCGTCTTCCTTTTCACGAGATTCTTTTTGCTCTTCAGTTTCTTCAGTTGAAGATTTGGCTTTAATAGCTTCTTCTTCTTCTTCTTCTTGTTTCTTTTTCATTTCTTCGGCTTTTTTAGCTTTATAGTCTTTAGACTTTTCTTTAGCAAAAACCTTGAAATCTTCGAGCCAAGCATCGTAACCACCTTCGTCAAGACTCTTGATTTGTTTAGCAATAACTTTAGAGTCATCAGCTTCAAGATCATAATCTTTTTCTAGTGCTTCCATACGTTCGCTGAAAATGCGAGTTTGTTCTTCCGCGACAAGTTTAGCTTTAATCTCTTTCAGCTCTTCTTCAGAAGCTTCGGATTTCTCCTTAAGCTCTGTAAGTTCTGCTTCAATTTTAGCTTTTTCTTCGGCGGCCTTTACTTTCGCTTCTTCGAGTTCTTTCTTCTCAGTAGCAAACTTGGCGCTCTCATCACGGATCGCATCAGCAATTGCAGAAGCAGTCACTTTATCGAAATTCGCTTCAAGAGAGGCAAGGAGTTTATGATCAACTTCTTCGCTTTCGCAAACAGAAGCTAATACAGTTTTATAATCTTCTTGATTTTTAATTTTCATAGCTGTATATTTCTTTACATTTATTTTTTTTGAATGTGAAATTCCTTTTTTCTTTTTACTTGTTCTTTTAACTTCTTGATCTTCATAATCTTTTGAAGCTTCTACTTTAATTTTCACATCTTCTTCTGTTTCACTAGTAAGGATACCTTTAACATCAGCGGCAGGATTGCCTACTATACCAGCTCCCAAAAATAGTTTCGGACCTTTTACTAGACGGTAAATTTCTTTACCCTCATATTCTCCAGAGCCGCCGTTATCTTTTAAAAACGGAACACGCTTTTCTATTTCAGACTCATCATCAATTATTTCTGCTTGATTAACAAATTTTGAACCTTCCATGATCGAGAACTCTTTGAAATAAACTTCCCAACTGAATGATGCTTGCCCATATTTCAAAGAATTTTTATCAGAAGCTTCTACAAGTAATTCGGCCAAATCTGGGTTAATACTGCGCCAAACAAAACCGCCACCAGAAGCAACTATTGGTTTGTTTAAATCTTTAATATCTTCTTCTGAAATTAAATTTCTTTCATTCGCATATTCGCGGAATCCATAAGAGAAAAGAGATCCGACGACAACATCTTCATCATGTTCAAGGTTCAAATATTTATGAGGAATTTGCTTAGCCAGTGCTATTGTATCTTCAGTTGTGATTGCATGCCCATTTTTATTGGCCATCCCCCCTACCCATAAATCAGCAGAAATATACAGAAGGTCTTTATTCATCTCTATTTGTTCTTTAGGTACATCAAGCAATGCTTTCAAAGAATCTAAAGATGCCAGCGCGAGATGTTCATCTCTTTCTTTCGGATGAATAACTTGGTATTCAGCAGTTATTTTTGTGGAAAATGGATAATCCTTTTTAATTTGATCTTTATTCATTAGTAAGTTGCCTCTAAGGATTTGCCTTCATAGCTTGCATAGATTGTACGCTTCTTAACTTCGTAATCTTCCCCCATACCCAAAGTTTCAATTGCTGTTTGCATTTGAGATGGTGTTTGGGGGCTAGGTAAGTGACCTTCTTTATGCTCGTAAAGAGCTTTCGCCAAATAGTCGATACGCTGATTCATCCAACTCAACTCTTTATTAATAGAAGAAGACATGCCTTCCATACATCTAGCAATCTTTTCGTCGATCTCGTAACTGGAAGTTTCAGATCCCTCTGGTCGATCAGAATAATCATAAGCTAAAGTAACAGTTCCATCGCTATTTTCCTCTATTGACCCCTCTACTTTCTGCTCCTTTTGAAAAATTCCTGCCACAATTGAATTACTAAATTTTAATTTATTCATAAATTTTATTACAATTTTTGTTCATTTTGGTGAAATTAAAAGCACTCAGAGTTATCAATGGTATTATAAAAGTAAAATTATTATATTTGTTTTACTTTAATTGCTTGGTGCATCCCTGCGAGAATGCCAGACTAAAGCGCCCAGAAAAGCATCTAATTCAAAATCATCACAAATTTTATCGATCTCTTCTTGCATCTTTGGGTCCTCATCAATTGATTTGTTTTTAATCACAGAGGCGACAGCTTTCCCCCACTCAGTTTTTTTATAATTTTCGACAACCTTTTTCGCAATTGAATTAGCAAAATCAACTTGGGAATCTGTAAGTTTCTTAACCTTGTAACTACCCTTAAGTTTTTTAATTACATTTTCTTTAATTTTATCCATCTCCATTAGACAAGATTGTATTTCCTTTAGGGAGATACCTCCGATACCGCCGACAACTCTGCTTTGTCTAGGTCCGCTAATCGGAACGCCACTACCAGCTGGTCTTCCTCTTTCTTTTTTTATTTCAGTTTTACCAGATGAACCAGAATCCTCGTCTGTTGGGTTGTAATTCATTTGTGGTTCATAAAGGCTATCGTTTTTTAATTTGCGATATTCTTTTTGATTTTTAAGGCTTTCAGCTTTTTCTGGGAGAATACCATCTTCGATTGCTGTATTTAACTCTTCTGGAACCAAAAATCCCAATTCGGCCATGCGGGTGTAAACCCTGTTCATTTGGGTTTGGTCTTCAAGGCTAATAGAAGAGAGTTTTACTGTCGGAGGGTTTGTATATCCCATAGCTTTGCAAACATTTCCAATTTCCCCTTCAATCCATTCTTTGAAAATAGACTGCCCCCTCTTAAGTCGCTGGCAAAATACCTTAACTTTAGTCATTTGGTTGGAAAACTTTTCGTTGCTGCCAAAAATTGATTGCAATCCTTCGCGAATATCCTCATTTACCTGAGCATATTTTTCAACTCCTACAACTTTGGTAATATCTGGAATAACATATTCAACTTCAGTAGTGTAATCTGCAACAAGAACTCTCTGAGTTGACTCATTATTAAAAAGCTGCCTCATGTAAGCTAAATGCTCTGGGTTGGGAGGCACTTCGTTACCGTCAATTTTATAACCCCCCATAGTGACCTTAAGAATCATATTCTCCAAGGTCTTTAAAACTTTCCTATCAGCCTTTTTCATTTCAAGCTTTAATTCAATATCGTCTAGGACTCCATAAAAAAGTGGTACTGCAAAATATTCGTAATCTTGTTTTTGATAAAAAACAGAACTCACGTCTTTAAGAGGTATATAAATAGAAGATGTTTGAGATATTTCAGAACTATTTTTAATCGCTTGTTTTATTTCTGGACTTAATTTTTGATACAAAATCTTCTCACTTTGAGTTTGCGGATTTTTCAATCTTTTAATTTCGTAGGGACTTAAAACTTTATAAATGTCCCTGTCGTTTGTCAAACCCCCATATAAACTTACTTGGGCTGGATTAAGAATCGTATATTTTACTGGTATTTCAGCAGTAGATGCATGCATCTTTAGATCTCTAGCATCTTTCATATTGATCTTCCCTTTCATCGCATACGGGAAAACGTTACAAGATCTATACAATTCTCTATAAAACTGCTCCGCAAATCCATCTATATTAATAGCCTTTAGCCAGGTCTCGCAAAAATTTTTAGCACTCTTATTAGGGGATGATAATTTAATTTTTGACATAGAGAATTCGACCATAGCTTCAATGGTGTTGCGGAATAGCTGGAATTCCTCCCAAGCTTTTTGACAAAGCCATACGGTCTCATTAATTGTAATATAGCCTCCATTATTTTTATAAAGATTCCCCCCACCAGTTAAATTGGGGAACCTAATCGATAGTTGACTGTTAACCCCTAGAGAGTCTAATCCTCTGCGACTCAAACCACCTTCTACCCATTCGCTACCAGCGAATCCAACCATTTTGTTATAATCTTCATTAGAAAAGTCAGATCCCAGTGACTTTGTCGGTGCAGATCCCTTCTGCTCATAATATTTCTTCCTATTAGTAAAATAAAGGTTATCTGCCTTGTAATTGTTCTTAGCCATGATAAATGTTACATTTAAAGTGAGATTTTGAGAAAATAATTCAGAAACAAAAAAACTACATGTAGTCATATTTATGAAAATAATTCTTTTTAAAACTTAATTAATCAAATGTATGGAGGAAATAGTCAATTTTTTTATTTTTTAAATATTAATAGTTTAGATTGTTAATTATAAAAAATTTATATATGATTAATTTCTATATTTTTAAAAAAAGATGTAATATACATACATGGCAAATCTAGAAGATTTAATTATACAGGGTATTTTTGATATTGAAATAAATACTACAAATCCAAGGACAAGCGGATATGCTGGCATCGGTGATGGCGTAATTGCTAAGAGTTTGGATGGCGGTAGATGGATGAAAATAGGTACAGGAGACAATGACTGGGAAAAAATAATGATTTCTGATAACGGTCTTTTTATCAATAAAGACGTATACCCATTTACTGTAGACTTTCAGAATGGCGTACAGCAAACTCGGAATCTTACAACTATTACTGATTCGGATGGATATTACAATACAAATCAACCAGATAGTATTTATATTGGGACTAATGTAACCAGCATTGGGTTTCAAGCGTTTAGCAATAGCAATTTTGCAGGAGTTAATTTAGCAAATCAGAGCGTCACGATTCCCGACAGTGTCACCACCATCGGAAGTTTCGCATTCTATTACTCTGCGCTAACGA
>Ga0070748_1001089_pt1 | contig 12815 bp, 11 predicted proteins | sample VirMetDEL_Nov_12_FD_77015 | JGI IMG/M metagenome (GOLD analysis project Ga0070748, IMG submission 77015) | Aqueous microbial communities from the Delaware River and Bay under freshwater to marine salinity gradient to study organic matter... | ecosystem: Environmental > Aquatic > Marine > Coastal...
CTTTTTTTACTCATGTACATAGGGTATCATATGACCTCTGACTCTACGAAATTTGGAGGAGAAGGAATTATTAAATATGTCTATTATTTTATACTGATTAGTCATATTATTTTATCGATCATCGTCATCCCCTTTGTTTTACTTACCTATGTAAGAGCTAAACTTGGAAAATTTGCAGAACATAAAAAAATTGCAAGAATTACCTTTCCAATTTGGTTGTATGTTGCCGTAACAGGCGTTGTTGTATATCTTTTAATAGCACCATATTATGCCTAAATTAATAAAAATCGCATTCGTTTTAGCGTTCTTTTTAAGTGTTGACTCCCTTTCAGCACAATGTGCAATGTGCAAGGCTGTAGTTGAGAATGGGGGAGCCCAAATGGCAGAAGGTATTAACTCTGGGATTACCTATTTGATGGTTTTCCCTTACTTATTAGTTGCAATCCTAGCGTATTCTTTGTACCGTTATAAAAAGCGCGTCAAAAATTAACATTTCAATAAGAAACATTTCTTGTAACAAATTCTACTTTTGGTCGTCATATAAGAAACGTCTATCATATCGTTGTTCAATTTAATCCATTGTGTTCGAAATCAGACAATTTAATACAATAGTATGTGATCTAAATATTTGTAAAACAGTCATTTATGATTGTTTTTATTTTTAGCACAAAAGTTGTAGTATAAAAATGAAATAATACAGAACAAACAAAATCTATTCATGAAAACTAACATTGCCCTTATTGTAAGCTTTATTGCTTTTTCATTCTCTTCCTATGCCCAAAAAAAGTGGACCTTGCAAGAGAGTGTCAATTATGCCATAGAGCACAACATCACGATTAAACAAAACGAATTAAATTTAGAAACCACGAAGCAGGATGTTATTAGCTCAAAATGGAGTTTTTATCCAAATTTAAATGCGTCTTCAGGAGGAAACTTAAACTTTGGGTCTACGATTGATCCTGTGAGTAATGGAAGAATCTCTTCGACAAACTTTTCATCATCTGCCAGATTGTCAAGTAATATAACTGTTTTTAATGGTTTTAGATTATTAAATTCTTACAAGCTGTCAGAACTTGGGGTAGAAGCAGGTAAGTTGGATCTGCAATTAATAAAAGATAATATTTCTTTAAATGTTGTGGATTCCTACTTAAATATTTTGTTTGCTAAAGAAAATTTGGAAGTGGCAAAGATTCAAGCTGAGATTAGTAAAAAGCAAATAGAAGTGGTGACTAGTCAAGTTGATGCGGGTGCGACTCCTAAAGGCGAGTTATTAAACGCCAGATCAACGCATGCCAGTGATTTGCAGAATGTGATTAGCACAGAAAACACCTTGAATTTTGCCCTATTACAATTGGCACAACTGCTTCAATTGGATCCAGATAATTTTGACATTGCACCTATAGAAGTTGATGCTCCTTCGGCAGCTTTAATGTTCAATAGCCCTAATGATATTTATTTTAAAGCTGTAGAAAACAGACCCGAAATTATCAAAGAGAAATATAATATTGAGCGTGCAGATTTGAACATCAAAATAGCAAAGAGTGGTTTTTTACCTAGTGTATCGGCAAGTGCAAGTGCCGGAACAAATTACAGTCACCGATTTACGCTTTTTCCAGGACAAGAGAATGATTACTTCTTCAATCAGTTAAATAACAACTTAGGTTATGGATTGGGCTTATCTTTAAATATTCCAATTTTTAATCGATTTGATAACAAGGTAAATGTGAGCAAGGCCATGATTAATAAAGAGAAAAGTGAACTCTCTTTAGCTAGTGCGAAATTAAGTTTACAACAAACCATCCAAAGAGCCTTTTTAGACGCAAAGGCAGCTTTAAAAAGTTACGAAGCAGCAAAATCATCTTTAGTTGCACAACAAGAGGCTTTTAAAAATGCGCAAGAACGCTATAATTTTGGAGCCATGACCTTGTTTGATTTTGATCAAGTTCGCAACCGATATGTGAGTGCGGAATCAGCTTTAATTAGAGCCAAATACGATTATGTCTTTAAGACTAAAGTGTTGAAATTTTACAATGGAGAATCTGTTATAGATTAATGATTTGTATTTAAAAAATAGCATAAAAAAATCCTTGACCAATCAAGGATTTTTTTATGCTTCTAATTAGTCTCTAAGTTTGTTAAAACTAGATCTCGAATCTTTTTATCCAAATAAGAAATAGCGCTATAACTAGTGTGTTCTAGGATAATCACGACCAAATCATCTTCTGGGTATTGGGTAATCCCAGTACTAAATCCGTTCCATTTACCATAATGATAAATTATTTTTTGATCGTTTTTTGTATCGAGCCGAAATCCAAAACCGTAAGGAATTTTTCTTCCATATTTAGTTTCACCATTGGTATACATGAGCTCTAAAGATTCTTTAGATATTAATTTGCCTTCGTTAAGGGCTAAAATCCATTTCAACAAATCTTCTGTAGTGGCATAGATGTTTTTATCACCAACTACAGCATCATTCACAGTCCCATTAATTTTCAAATGTCTCCAACCACGAGACAAGCGATATCCATCCAGCTGGTTGGATCGAATAGAATCATTTTCAAAACTATAAACAAAGGACTTGGTCATCTGTAAAGGATCAAAAATACTAGCCTTAATAAAATTAGCAAAGGGTACGTTGGTTACTTTTTCGACTATCGATGCCAACACAAAATAGCCAGTATTTGAATAATCGAAGCGTCGACCAGGGTTAAAGTATTTTGTCGCCAAACTCGTTTCCATGAGTTGCATCATTTCAAAATTGCTTGGAGCCTTTTCTTTATCCCATTCATGCTCTGCCACCCAGAAATATTTTGGTAAACCAGCTGTATGATTCAATAAATTTTTAATGGTAATTTTTTTAAAGGGAAAATTTGGAAAAAATTGAGTTACCGTATCACTGAGCTTTAGAAGATTTTTTTCCTTCAAAATCATAATTGCTGCAGCCGTAAATTGCTTACTAACGGAAGCCAATTGAAAGGCTGAATTTTCAGTTAAAGGTTTTTTATCCTTAAAATCGGCATAACCAATTTGATTTTGATAGGCTAATTTCCCATTTTTAGCAACCAAAATTGATCCGTGAAAATCATTTCTCTTATTAATCCGCTCTAATAAAGAATCTAATTTATGTCTTAGTTTAACCGTCTTTTCTTCCGGAAATTTTTCAATGGTAACAAGGGGTGGAGGTTCTATTGAATCTTTTATTGTTTCTGTTGTAAGAACTTCATTTAGAGACGTTTCTGGTTTTCCTTTGAACATAAAAAAGCTCAAAAGAAGAAGACAGAGTCCAACAAGGTATAAAACAGATTTTTTCAAAATTCGATTTCAACATGAAATTGTGGTCTTAAAAGTATAAAGACTTTTTTGATTATCATAAAGTTTTCTTGAACCGACTATTAAATAGATTTGCTATGTTATTTTTAATTCATGATGTATCTTTGCAAAAAAGAATGGATTGGCTTATATATTAAACATAGAAACCGCTACTAAAAACTGCTCAGTTGCACTTGCATTTGAGGGAAAATTAATTGCCATTAAAGAAATAAATAGCGGTTCTTATTCTCATGCTGAATTGTTACATCCTTTTGTAAAAGAAGTATTAGAAATGGCCAAAATCTCCATCAATCAAATTCAAGCGATTGCTGTTAGTAAGGGTCCTGGATCTTACACCGGCTTAAGAATTGGGGTGTCAGCTGCCAAAGGATTTTGTTTTGCCCAAAATATTCCATTAATCTCTATAGAAACCCTAAGGTCTTTAGCTCATAGTCTGGCCATTAATGAAGGTGTAATTGCTCCTTTATTGGATGCTAGAAGAATGGAGGTATACTCAGCGGTATTCTCATCAAAACATGAACAAATAAGAGCTATTGAAGCTCAAATCATCAATGAAAATTCTTTTGAAGAATATTTGAAGCAAGGACAGGTTTATTTTTTAGGAGATGGCGCTGAAAAATGCAAAGACCTGTTAACTCATTCCAATGCTGTTTTTATTGACAATCAATTTCCTTCAGCAAAAGAAATGTGTGCTTTATCTTATGTGAAGTACAAAAAAAACGACATCGAAGATGTCGCTTATTTTGAACCTTTTTATTTAAAAGATTTTGTTGCTGTTCCCCAAAAAAAGAAACTATAATTGATTGTAATAAGTCAAGATTCTTAACAAATCTCTTTCTTTTTTGATATTTAATTTTTCTTTCTTGATATAAGTCTCAATATTTTTTGCCGAGACCCCAAATAAATTTAGAAAGTCTTTCTTTCTTCTTGGAACCTCTTGCGCAATGTCATTGCCAGAAAAATTCACATAAAAAGCATCGTCTTTACGTTTAAATTTTGCAGGGGTAAATTCACCATAACCCGTTTTAGGTTTTACGGCCTCAGTTTTACCTACTTCTTCTCGAATCAATAAATTTGATTTTTGATTTATGGTTAATAATCTAAAAAACCCATAGGTAAGTTCTCTTCCTTTTTGAAATTGAAAAGCCTTATAAAGCTTTGCAGAACCCAATAATTGCACTTCAAAAGGATAGGCCTTAGAAGGTAAAAAATATTGAACCTTACCATTTCTCAGTACTTCCATATGATCACTAAAACCGTTGTATTTTATAGATAGGATATCATCCTTGAAATTAGAAATAGTCCCTCTTTCATAATCATCCTGAATATAAGGAGATCCTTTAATAGACATATCGTAGTTGGCGAATGTCTTAATTGAATTGGTATTGGTTAGATGGTTATAATTTTCCAGGTCCTGACTCTGACCCATAATTAAACCAACTTGAAGCAATACGATGAGTGTGATTTTAGTTTTCATTGTTGTCTTTTTGTATTTATTATCAAAAATAATGCCGATTTCTTAGCCTAAAGAATCACTATTATTCTTGTTTCCGAATCTCCACTCTATGTGGATATGGAATTTCAATACCCGCTTTATCAAGGGCTTCTTTGGTTTGTTCTAGCACCTCTGTATAGACTTTCCAATAGTTTGCTGTTTCAGTCCATGAACGTACCGCGAAATTAATAGAGCTGTCTGCCAATTCAGTAAGCATAATAACTGGTGCTGGATCTTTCAATACCAAAGGATGATTGTTCACAATAGATGCAAATACAGCTTTGGTTTCTTTAATATCTGCATCATAAGATACTCCAAATTTAAGATCGACACGCCTTCTTTCTTCTGTAGAATAATTAATAATACTGCTATTGGATAAAGCACCGTTGGGAATGATCACCTCTTTATTGTCTACCGTATTTAATTTGGTTGTGAAAATCTCGATACTCTTCACTGTTCCTTCTTCTCCTTGCGCTTTGATATAATCCCCTATTTTAAAAGGTTTAAAAATCATTATTAGGGCGCCTCCAGCAAAGTTGGCAAGCGAACCCTGCAATGCCAAACCGACAGCCAAACCAGCAGCTCCTAAAATGGCAACAAAGGATGTGGTTGGAACCCCTAACTTGGTGATTACTGTAATAAGTAATAAAGCTTTTAAAATCCACCCGAGTAAATCACTCAAAAACTTTTTTAGAGTAAGATCGACATTGGCTTTTGTCATCATTTTCTTTGAAAAACGAATAAGCATATTGATAAAAAAAAGTCCAATGAATAAAATGGCCAATGCCATTACTACTTTTGGAGCATATAATAATAAAATTGATCCTGCTTGGTCTAGGTATTCGTTCATGTCAAAAATTTTAAATAAAATAATAGATTAGTACTGCAAAAATAGCAGGAATGGACTGAATATAAAAGAGGCGAATCTTTTTTGTTGAGTAGGCTCCATAAAGACCTGCAATAATTACACAATATAAAAAAAACAAACTAGCACTATTGTTGTTTGTAAAGAAAGACCAAACAAGTCCAGCACTTAAAAAACCGTTGTATAAACCTTGGTTGGCGGCCAATACTTTTGTAGCTTCTGCAAACGCCTTGTCTTTAAGCCCAAAAGTCTTCATGCCTTTGGGTTTGGTCCAAAGAAACATTTCTAGAATTAAAAAATAGCCGTGTTCTGCCGCGACAATGAGTATTAAAATGGGAAATAATTCTTCCATAGTTTATTCTTTTAGTAATTGCTCTAAAAGGCTGTCCAAAGATTCCGTTGGAAGCAAGCAATGATTATTTTGACATAAGTAAAAATAAGTTTTATCTTCAATATATCTATTTTTTAATAAGTCTAATTCACTTTTAGCAGCACTTGCGCATACAAGTTTATTTGGAATGTAAATTTTATGGAGTTTTTTTACTTCTTTTTTTGCGCTTTCTCCACTGATTGCAATTTCAAAAAACTCCCCAACAAAATTGGTGTATAAATCCAACCAATTGGAATAACCAGAGCCATAATTCGCCATGGGTTGAGTCATGGTATGTAGCATCTGCTTACTCGTTTTTAAATAATAAGAATTGCTAAAATAATGGCTTAATACGAACAAGTTTTTAGCCATTATAGAATTAGAGGCCGGAATTACATTGTCTTCAGTCTCAAAGGTTCTAGCAATTAAAGGGGCCTGAAGATTAGAGGTAAAAAAGAACATTTGCGCTTTCTGATCGTAAAATTGATCAAAACATACATCAGTTAGATTTTTTGAAAGCCAGAGCCACTGCTCATCAAGACTTATTTGATACAAACCGATAAAGGCTTCAATTAAACAAGCATAATCTTCTAAAAAAGCAGGAATGCTCGAAGTTCCATTTTTATAATTTCGATGCAAAGTTCCATCTTCTTTAATTAAAGCACTTTGTATAAAGTTTGCGTTTTTGAGGGCAATGGTTAAAAAACGGGCATCTCCTATAGCTTTGTAGGCATCTACATAGCCTTTTAACATTAAGGCATTCCAAGAACATAAAATTTTATCATCGAGCCGAGGACGAGCTCTTAAATTTCGTTGCTCCAATAGGAGCGTTTTCCATTTTTTTAAATAAGCATTTAATTGATCTTTGGTAATTTTATGCTCTTTTATAAATTCATCATCAGAAAGCGTTCTAATAAGATGGTACTTGTTTTCCTCCCAATATCCATAACGATTCACATTATAATAAGACGCAAAAAGTGTAAAATCTTCTTTCAGGTATTTTTTGAGTTCTTCACTAGTCCAGATATAATAAGCCCCTTCTTCTAAATGTCCTTTTTCGTCTTCACTATCGGCGTCTAAGGAAGAATAGAATCCTCCGTTGGCATCCATCAGTTCTCTTTCTATAAAGTCTAAGGTTAGATAAACAGTTTCTTTGTAAAGTTCATTTTTTGAAGCTGCATAGGCATCGGCATACAAACTAACTAGTTGGCCATTATCGTACAACATTTTTTCAAAATGTGGGATATGCCATTTTGCGTCTACAGAATATCGAGAAAAACCACCTCCAATTTGATCAAAAAGCCCTCCATAAGCCATACTTGTTAAGGTAGTATGCACATAGGTATTCAGTTCTTTGTCTTGGTATTGATGCGCATATCTAAGCAAAAACTGATAATTATTTGGCATTGGAAACTTAGGCGCCTTTAAATAACCTCCAAAATCTTCGTCAAAATACAGACTCCATTTTTTAACGGTACTGTGCAAGTAGGCTTCGCTAAAACGAATGGTTTCTTTATTTGGCTGAACCAAACTAGTTTGAAGAATTCCTTCGGTTAATTTCTTTGCGTATTCCAGTACTTTTTCTGGGTTAGAGATATATAAATCACCTATCTGGGACAAGGCAGATTTCCATTCCTCTTTTTTAAAATAGGTACCTCCCCAAACAGGTTTGCCATCAGGAAGGGCAATGCAGTTTAATGGCCAGCCTCCGCTCCCGGTCATTAACTGAACGGCAGTCATATAAATCTGATCGATATCAGGTCGTTCTTCTCTATCAATTTTAATGTTTATAAAATACCTATTCATCACTTCGGCAACAGCCTCGTCCTCAAAACTCTCATGTTCCATAACATGACACCAATGACAAGAAGCATATCCAATAGAAATTAAAAGTAATTTTTGCTTTTTTTTGGCAAGGGCTAAGGTTTCTTCATTCCAAGCGTGCCAGGCTACTGGATTATATGCGTGCTGCAACAAATACGGGCTCGTTTCTGAAATGAGTTTGTTTGCTTTTTTAGTTGTCATTGAATGTTTTAGGATAAAAAGTATTGTTTTTTAAGGAATTCTTTTAAGTGTTTTTATATAGATTTTCTTAATAAAAAAGTAACCTAATGTAGGCATTGCTTAATAATTATTTAATATTTCTTATACCTTAAGATAATATTACAGCTTCATATTTGCAGAATAACTTTAAGTAGTTAGTGTATTTCATTAAGTATATAGTTTTTGTCGACTTTATTAATGAATACATGTTGCTGCCTTCTAACGAAGGCAGTTTTTTTATTGCTAAAATAACAATAAAGAAACATTAACTTAACATTAGTATTGGTTATTTGTCCTCGACAAAAACTAATACTTAAAATGAAAACTTTCCTCTCAGCTGCTATTATGCTGGTGCTGTGTATTCATACCTCAAATGCGCAAGAAACGAATGCTCCACAATTTGGTAAAGGTCTTTTTAATCTAAAGGGAAAAGACAATTCTTGGTCCATGAACATTAGTGCAAGAATGCAATTTTTAGCAACTTCTACTTGGGATGCCAACGCAGGAGAACTTTCCAATCAAAAAACGTCCATGTTAGTTCGAAGAGCACGATTAAAATTTAGTGGTTTTGCCTTTAGTCCAAAATTGCAATACAAATTAGAGCTGGGACTTTCTAATAGAGATATTTCTGGAACTTCAATTTATACAGGAAATACGCCAAGATATGTCATGGATGCCGTACTTAAATGGAATTTCTATGAAAATTTTGTTTTGTGGATAGGTCAAACAAAATTACCAGGGAATAGAGAACGTGTTATTTCTTCTGCAGATATGCAATTGGTAGATCGATCGCTATTAAATAGCAGATTTAATATAGACAGAGATATGGGTGCCCAATTGAGACACCATTTTAATCTGTCTGATAATTTTGTTGTAAAAGAAGCGCTTGCTATTTCTCAAGGAGAAGGAAGAAACGTGACTACAGGGAATGCAGGTGGTCTTCAGTACACAGCCAGAGTAGAATTATTGCCTTTCGGAAATTTTACAAGTAAGGGAGATTATTTTGGGAGTGATTTGAAAAGAGAAGAGCGTGTAAAATTATCTTTTGCTGCCACTTATGATCTAAATAACAATGCTGTAAGAAACCGAAGCAATCAAGGTACCTATATGACCAATGACACTGGGTTTTTTCAAACCAATATTTCAACGGTTTTTGTGGATGCCATGTTAAAATACAAAGGCTTTTCTTTTATGGGAGAGTATGCATACAGAGATGCCGCTGATCCTTTAGCTAAGAATTCGGACAATTCGTTAACTGGAGTAAAAGTAGACACAGGGAATAGTATAAATTTAATGGCTGGTTATTTATTTAAAAATAATTGGGAGTTATCAACAAGATATACCAATGTAAGCTATGATCAATTTTTAAATAAAGGAGCAGAAAATCAATATACTTTGGGAATATCTAAATATATTGTAGGACATAAGCTAAAAATACAATCAGACTTTAGTTATTTGGATGTTGTGAATAAATCAAATCAACTAATGTACAGATTGCAAGTAGATATTCATTTCTAATGAATAAAAGATAACATAAACGTAACATTTAACGTTTTGGATGTATATAAATTTGTAAAATAAAAAAGAAAGATACTTATGGAGAATCCATATATTTTAATGCTAATTGCATTAACAATTTTAGCAATTATTGACTTGGTTGTAGGGGTTAGTAATGACGCCGTGAATTTTTTAAATTCAGCAATTGGATCAAAAGCAATTTCAGTTAAAAAGATTCTAATTATAGCCAGTTTAGGAGTCTTTTTAGGATCCGTTACTTCGAATGGTATGATGGAAGTTGCCAGAAAAGGAATCTTCGTTCCTAGTGAATTCTACTTTAACGAGATTATGTACATCTTTATGGCCGTTATGATAACGGACATCTTGCTGTTAGATGTATTCAATTCTTTAGGAATGCCAACCTCCACTACAGTATCCATTGTTTTTGAATTGTTAGGAGCAGCTGTTGCCATGGCTTTGATTAAAATTTATACCTCAGGGAGTGGTGAAACTGCAGCGAATCTTGGAAAATATATTAATACAGAAACTGCTATTTTTATCATATTAGGAATCTTACTATCGGTGGTCGTTGCATTTTCTGTGGGAGCGATTGTTCAGTTTTTTTCGAGAATGATTTATTCTTTTCATTTAGAAAGTAGGCCGAGTTTTATCAATGCCTTATTTGGAGGGTTCGCAATTACATCGATTACGTATTTTATTATTATTAAGGGACTTAAGGGAACTCCTTACTACGCTGATGTGAAACATCTCATAGAAGGAAATATTTATCTGATTTTATTAATAGGTTTTGTTTTTTGGTCTTTAATATCTCAAGCCTTAATATCGTTCTTTAAGGTCAATGTTTTAAAGTTAATTATTGGAGTTGGGACTTTTTCATTGGCTTTGGCCTTTGCAGGAAATGACTTGGTAAACTTTATTGGGGTGCCAATTGCTGCATGGAATTCCTATGAGGCATGGCAAGCATCTGGAGTAGCCGCAGATGCATTCTCAATGGGGGTATTAGGAAAGAAAGTTCCTTCGAATGTTTGGATCTTATTAATTGCTGGGGCTGTAATGGTAGTAACCATATGGACCTCTAAAAAAGCAAAAACAGTAATTGAAACAGGAGTAAATTTGTCTCGTCAAGGAGAAGGACATGAAAAATTTCAGCCAAACCCAATGTCTCGAGTAGTTGTTAGAGCAGCCATGGGAATAAACCAAGCTTTTAGTTTTTTAGTACCAGCCAAAACTTTAGCCTTTGTAGATAGTAAGTTTCAAAAGCCTGTTATTGAGCTGTCAAAAGACAAAACCTATGAAATGCCGGCTTTTGATTTGGTTAGAGCCTCTGTAAACCTTATTGTTGCAGGGATCTTAATTTCTTTAGGGACTTCTTTAAAACTACCATTGTCTACCACCTATGTAACTTTTATGGTGGCCATGGGTACTTCCTTAGCCGATAGAGCTTGGGGTAGAGAAAGTGCAGTGTATAGAGTTGCAGGAGTTATTAATGTAGTCGGAGGTTGGTTTGCAACAGCAATTATTGCTTTTACAACCGCAGCTACTTTTGCCTATTTAATTAGTTTAGGAGGTATTACCGCTGTAGCAATTTTGCTAATATTAGTAGTTTTTCTAATGGGGAAAAATTACATTTCTTATACCAAGAAGAATAACGAAGTTAAAAAGCAACGCTTAATGAATAGAGCAGAATTGATCACCATTAATGGTGTTATTGAAGAAAGCTCAGATCATATTTCTGAAGTTGCAGACCGTGTGAATAAGCTTTACACCAATGTGGTTGATGATTTGGCAAAACACGACTTAAACAAACTTCGAAAAACAGACAAGCACGTAGGAAAATTGAACGATGAAATTGATGAATTGAAAGATGGAGTCTTCTATTTTATCAAATCACTTGATGAGACCTCTGTGCAAGCAAGTAGATTCTACATCCTCGTTTTGGGTTATTTGCAAGATGTTGCTCAATCCATTAGTTATATTTCTAGAGCCAGCTATAAGCACGTGAATAACAATCACAAAAATCTTAAGAAAGGACAGTTAAAAGATTTGAAGATCATAGACAATCAATTGGCCGCAATTTTGGACAAGGTGAGTAAAGTGTTTAAAAACAGAGCTTTTGACACACTAGATGAGGTTTTAGTGGATAAAAAGGAATTGTTGATTGATGTAACAAGTTCTATTGAAAAACAAATTGATAGAATTAGAACCGACGAAACGAGTCCGAAGAATACTACTTTGTATTTTAGTATTTTGTTAGAAACGAAAGATTTAATCTCTGCCTTAATGAACCTTCTTCAAACTTATGAAGAGTTTCATTTAAGTACGAAGCAGCAGAATAAATTAAAATAAAAATTGAAAATCCCGAGTTCAGCTCGGGATTTTTTTATACATGTTGATCTATTAGAATAGGATTCCCATCAGGATCTGTCAAAACAATACTAGCAGGTCCCTTAGTGTTTTTATCTGCCATACGGTCTAAGGTAAGCTCTTGATTAATTAATTTTTGTTGAATTTCTCGAACATCTTCAAAATGAGGTATTGTTGCAGCGTTCTGATCCCATCCAGGATTAAAAGTCAAGATATTCTTCTCAAACATGCCTTCAAAAAGACCAATGACGCAAAACTCGTTTTTAAGGATTAGGTAATTGTAGCTTGCATCACCACCAAAAACCGAAAACCCTAATTTTTCATAAAATTCCTTTGAGATTGTTAAGTCTTTTACATTTAAACTTATAGAAAACGCACCTAATTTCATATGTGTAATTATTTGTTAAACAGCTAAATATACACAAAAAGAACAATAGTTTTTAATGCTTCTTAACGTTCCATGGAATAGAGGAGCATTTTTAAATCTGTATAACTATAATCATCACCTACTATTTCTTTGAGTTCAGATAGGCTGTTATAGGAAGTGTTTTCTAAAATTTTAAGAAGTTTTTGATGTTTTTTTAGTGGCATTAACTCTAAGATGTCAATTTCTCCAGAAGGAATGAAACTGATTAAATGGCTTTCAATGGTTTGAATCGTCAATGCTCTTATTTGGGCAATTTCTTTGATATCATGGCCTTCCTTAAACAGCGTTAAACTAATTTGTTTGGTAGGAATTTTAGTTGGTTTTGCATCTTCCTTCAAAGGTTGGGTGTCAAGATATTCTTTAATGCAGGCTAAAATTTCTTCTCCGTACTTTTGAACTCTAA
>Ga0070748_1001090_pt1 | contig 12800 bp, 8 predicted proteins | sample VirMetDEL_Nov_12_FD_77015 | JGI IMG/M metagenome (GOLD analysis project Ga0070748, IMG submission 77015) | Aqueous microbial communities from the Delaware River and Bay under freshwater to marine salinity gradient to study organic matter... | ecosystem: Environmental > Aquatic > Marine > Coastal ...
AGATATTTTTGATATGGCGGGTTCTGGTTTTGAAAGTACAGTAAGGCTGGCTAAAAGTTCACCGGCGATGTGGACGCCCATTTTTAAACAAAATAAGCTGCAAGTAATCGAGACATTAGAAGAATATATTTCTAACCTGACTCAATTTAAAGACTTATTAATAAACGATGATTACGACGCTATTTTTGAAGAAATGGAAAGCGTTAATAAAATAAAAGAAATATTGAACGGTATGAATGTGAAAAAATAAACATTCAAACTTATTTAGTAAGCAATAACAGTAGAACAACACATTAAAAATAATAAAATTAACAATTAGAAAAGATGGAAAACAAGAAGGAAATGAAAAATTGGTTGAATGATTTCAATTTAACTCACCCATTTGTGATCGCGGGACCTTGTAGTGCTGAAACAGAAGAACAAGTATTAAAAATTGCACATGAATTGAAAGATTCTGATGTAAGTGTTTTTAGAGCGGGAATTTGGAAACCAAGAACGCGTCCAGGAGGTTTTGAAGGTGTAGGAGAGATAGGGTTGAAATGGTTGAAAAAAGCAAAGGAAGAAACAGGATTGCTAATGGGAACAGAAGTTGCAAACGCAGCTCACGTAAAATTAGCTTTAGAATATGATATTGACGTATTATGGGTTGGAGCAAGAACAACAGTTAACCCTTTTGCAATGCAAGAATTAGCCGATGCTTTGCAAGGAACTAAAAAGATTGTATTAGTTAAAAACCCTGTTAACCCAGATTTATCTTTATGGTTAGGTGGAGTAGAGCGTTTGTACAATGCAGGAATTGAAAAATTAGGAGTAATTCACAGAGGTTTTTCTACTTACGAAAAAACGAAGTACAGAAATATTCCGGAGTGGCAAATCGCAATTGAATTGCAAAATAGATTTCCTGACTTGCCTTTAATTATTGACCCATCTCATATAACTGGTGATCGTAATATGATTCTTGAAGTAACACAAGAGGCATTAGATTTAAATTATGATGGGATGATTATAGAAACGCATACTGACCCAGATAATGCTTGGAGTGATGCTGCACAACAAGTGACGCCAACTGCCTTGAAACAAATTTTTGTAGATCTAAAAGTTAGAAAATTAAACGACGCATCGGATGAGTTTACTCAAAAAATGGCTAAATTAAGAGCTAATATTGATGTGTTAGATGCTACATTATTAGATTTATTAGGAAAAAGAATGAAAGTGGCTGATGAAATTGGTCATGTGAAAAAGGATGCTAACGTTGCAGTACTACAAAACAAACGTTGGAATGAAATCTTAGGAAAAATGATTCTTGAAGGAGAGAAAAAAGGACTTTCTGAAGAGTTTATACTTAAGATGTTTAATGCAATCCATCAAGAAAGTATTGGTCATCAAGATAAAGTGCTTAATGCATAATTCTTTATAGAACTCGATTATTTATTAAAACCTACAATTTATTTGTAGGTTTTTTTGTATCATTGAGAGAATTATTTTTAACCTTAAATTTCATAGTATGAAAGAAAAATTTTTACTTTTTATTTGTCTGTTTACTTCAGTTATTGGCTTTTCTCAGTTTGATAGCGCTAAACAAGTTTTTGAGTCTCAAAATTTACAACAGGAAATTGCTACTCATAAAACAGTAGCCATATTACCTTTTAAAGCTACCATTTCATTTAAAAGATTGCCTAAAAACTTTAATGAGGCTACGAATAAAGAGGATGAGAGAAATTTAGGAGCAAACATGCAGTCAGGAATGTATACTTATCTTTTAAGAAAGTCATCAGATTATTCAGTTACCGTTCAGGATATCGATAGAACGAATGCTTTACTGAAAAAAAATGATATGTTTGAAAAATTGGATGAATTAACCTCAGATGAATTAGCCACAATTTTAGGGGTAGATGCTGTTATCAAATGTAGTTATGCTTATGAGAAAACAGGTAGTGAAGGTGCTGCTATTGTAAAATCACTTTTGATTGGTTTTGGCACCGGTAAGGTAGCTACAGGGGAATTAACAATGCAGATTAATAATGGTAAAGATGGAGAATTATTATGGAGATTTTATAAGCAAATGAATGAAGATGTCATGAGTTCTCCAAGTGCAATGATGGAAAGAATGATGAGAAAAGTAGGGAGGAATTTCCCTTATCAAATTTAATAATTGAGAATTAAAAATGAAATAAGAACGTCAGAGTTCGCGCTACTTTTTATAATTGTTAAGAAAGACAATAAATCTCCGCAGCTTATCAGTAAAGTTGTGGAGATTTTTTTATTGGTAATCAGCAGTAAAAACTTTAAACTTTAAACTTTAAACTTGAAACAAAATTTTACCTTTGCACTATGACAGGAACCGTATATAAATCTACAGGAAGTTGGTATACTGTAAAATCAGAACAAGGTGATTTTATAGAATGCCGTATGAAGGGGAAATTCCGTATTAAAGGAATTAAAAGTACTAACCCTATTGCGGTTGGTGATATCGTAGATTATGAACTGGAAGAATCATCAGATACTGTTACAGGAACGATTCACCATATTCATGAAAGAAAGAATTATATTGTTCGAAAATCAGTAAATTTATCACACCAGATGCACATAATTGCATCCAATATTGACCGTGTCTTTTTATTGATTACCGTAAACAATCCACCAACTACATTTAACTTTATTGACCGTTTTCTTGTAACTGCAGAAGCCTATGGTATTGAAACGGTATTAGTTTTTAATAAAATAGATACTTTAGATGAGGCAACCCTTGATGAACAATTGTATATGCAACATGTTTATCAAGAAGTAGGTTACAAATGCCTTAGAGTTTCTTCTACTGAAATGAAAGGAATTGATGCCTTGAAGGAAATGATGATTGGAAAAGTGAGCATGTTTTCGGGACATTCGGGTGTGGGGAAATCAACATTAGTGAATGCAATGGAGCCTTCTTTGCATTTGAAAACCAAAACTATTTCAGATGCTAGTAAACAAGGACAACACACCACTACATTTGCAGAAATGTATGATCTCTCTTTTGGAGCCAGTATAATAGATACACCTGGTATCAAAGGTTTTGGAATGGTAGATATGGAGCCAGCAGAAATTAGTGGTTATTTTCCAGAATTTTTTAAGTTAAAAGATCAGTGTAAATTCAATAATTGCCTGCATAAAGAAGAACCGAAGTGCGCAGTAAAAGCCGCTCTAGAAAATGACGAAATTGCATGGTCTCGTTACAATAGTTATTTAAAAATATTAGAAGGGGATGAAGAGAATTACCGCACTGATATTTACAATGAGGATAGAATGGAAAGTGATAAAGGAAGAGATTAATTCTAATTGCTTTTCAATTAATTTTTAGCATCAATAATAAATTGAAAGAGAACGGATTATTAAGATATGAAAATAGTTTTACAACGTGTTGCAGAGGCTTCTGTAACAATTGATACTAATTGTGTAGCCAGCATTCAAAAAGGACTATTAATTTTGATAGGTATTGAAGAAGCCGACTCACAAGAGGACATAGACTGGTTGGTTACTAAAGTTGCTAATATTCGTATTTTTAATGATGATAATGAAGTGATGAATTTATCACTGCAGGATATAGCAGGGGAGGTTATTGTAGTTAGCCAATTTACACTACATGCTGCTACTAAGAAAGGAAACCGTCCCTCGTACATAAAGGCTGCTAAGCCAGACATCGCCATTCCTTTGTACGAGAATTTTGTACATAAACTAGAAAAGGAGTTGGGGAGAAAAGTTCAAACAGGCATATTTGGCGCTGATATGAAAGTTCGTTTATTAAATGATGGTCCCATTACAATAATTATAGATAGTAAAAATAAGCTGTAGTAAATTCTTACAATTATTTCATTAAGAGCACTTTATATAGGTTGCTCTTTTTTTATTTTCTAATTATTTAGGCAAATTATTGTATTTTTGTGCCATATTATATGCACACTTTAAATGAGATAAAACTTTTCTTACGATTAATAAAAAGACCTACACTTTTTGTTTATCATTACAGTATTCATGAGTAAAAAAATGCCTGAAGTTATATAAACCACCATAACTAAATCCCCAAATTTTGGCTAAAATTAAACACAACAACCCCTATGATGTAATAGATTCGGTTTTTACATCGGCAAAAAAGAAGAAGATAATGCACCTAAATTCTCAGGAAGAAGAATTCAATGGTCATTATCTAAAAATCAATGAGAAGGAACTTATAAATTTTGGAACCTGTGGCTACTTAGGTTTAGAAAAGCATCCTCGTCTTTTAGAAAAAAGTCATGAGTTGCTAGATAAGTATGGTTCTCATTTTTCCATTTCTAGATCTTATGTAAAAGCACCCTATTTACAGGAGCTAGATGGACTTATTAGTAAAATATTTGACAATCATCCGGTTGTGTTGTATACATCAACTTCTGTAACGCACCAGTCGGTAATTGGAACGATTATCGGTCCTAATGATTTGATTATTCTGGATCAGCAAGTTCATTACAGTGTGCAGTATCCTTGCCAGTATTCTAAGCTGCAAGGGACGATGGTGAAAATGATTCGCCATAATAACATGGAAATGCTGGAAGACTTTATCAAAAAGGGCTACAACCAATATGATAAAATTTGGTACATGGCAGATGGTGTTTATTCCATGTATGGGGATCTTCCTCCTAAAAAAGAATTACTCAATTTACTAGAGAAATATCCAAAATTGCATTTATATTTTGACGATGCGCACGGTGTTGGTTGGACAGGTAAAAATGGCTCAGGAAGTCTTTTTGAAGACTTTAAACACAGCGATAGAGTTGTATTAATTAGTACACTTGCAAAAGGATTTGGAAGTATTGGTGGAATTGCGGTATTTAACGATCTAGAAATGCATAGAAAGGTGGATGTATATGGCGGTATTCTTTCGTACACCCATCCTTTATCTCCCTCAAATGTTGGAGCGGCTATTGGTTGTGCAGAAATCCTTCTGTCAGATAAAATTCAGGAATATCAAAATGATTTAAAGGAGCTAATGGAGTATTTAAATACCAAATTAGAAGAACATAATTTGACAAATACTTCTTCAAATGAAACTCCGATTTACTTTATAGGAACTGGATCGATAAAGGTCACGCATAATTTAATTCAACGTGTATTAGCCGACGGTTTGTATGTAAATACTGCCACTTTTCCTGTAGTGCCCAATGATAAATCAGGTTTGCGATTTACATTGACCAGACACAATACAAAAGAAGATATTGATAAATTAGTCGATTCTATTTCTAAAAATTTCCATCTTGCAGTTGCAGAAGAAAATGAAGATTTAGAGAAAATATACAAAACATTTAACCTGCCATTTAAAGGAGAAGTTACTATTAAGCCAAAGGATAATGAGGGACTTATCATAGAGAACTATAAGACTATTAATGCAATTGACCCAGAAGTTTGGGATGCAATTTTTAAAAATAATGGAAACTATTCGCACAATGGTTTGCAATGCATAGAAGAAATATTTTCGAATAATAAAAAACCGGAAGAAAACTGGGGATTTCATTATTTGATCATCAAAGATGTCAATAATAAAATAATTCTAGCCACTTTTTTTACAGATGCTTTGTACAAAGATGATATGTTGTCTACCGAAAGTGTTTCTAAAAAAGTAGAGCAAATAAGAATAGATGACCCTTATTATTTGTGTTCCAAAACCTTAGCAATGGGTTCCCTTTTTACAGAAGGACAACATTTATATATCAATGAAAGTCACCAGCTAGTGCATGCTGCTTTAGAAAAACTAATTCAAGAGATAGATCGTTTAAAGGTGGCTACAAATGCAACTGTTGTGGTTTTGAGGGATTTTGAAGCAGATTTTTTGCATAACGAGGTATTTGAAAACGAGGGTTATATTAAAATGAGTATGCCTAATACTAATATTGTACAACATCCTAAGTGGAACTCTAAGGAAGAACTATTGTCCTTACTGACCTCAAAAAACGGAATTAACAATATTAAGAGGTATGTTTTTAAATATGAAGATAAATTTGATATTACCATCAAAAAAGCATTGACAGATAAAGAAGCTGACCAGCATTACAAATTATTTCTCAATATTAAGAAAGCTAATTTTGCTTTTAACTTCTTCGCTTATCCAAAAAAGACTGCTAAAATATTATCCAAATATGATGAGTGGGAGTTTACTGAGTTTAGGCTTAAAGGTTCAGAGGAATTGATAGGATGTATCTGGGGATTTATTGGGGAGGATCACTGTTGTCCTTTAATTGTAGGGCTCAATTATGATTATGTTAAATCCCATCATTTGTACAAGCAAGTGATGTTTCATATGGTAAAAAGAGCAAATGAATTAGATAAGTCAAAGACCTATCTTGGTATTACGTCAGATTATGAGAAACAAAAATACGGAGCTCAATTAACTCCTATATTCACCTTTATGAAAGTAGATAGTATGTATAATCTAGATCTACTATCATCTTTAAGCAATTAATACAATTCACAACATGGAAAAAAAATTAGAAAATGATTTTATTAAGTTCTGGCTTGAAAATGGAATTTTGCATTCCACTTTTGAGAAAAGTACAGACATGACACTCGATAAAATTAAGCAACTAATTGAATTAAGAACAGCGATTTCTGAAGGTGAAAAACAATATTGGTATTATGATATTACAAGACTGAAAAATTTTCCAAAAGAAGCAAGAGATTATGCTGATTTACATGGACAAGAGTACCTTTATGCAACTGCCGTATTAGTCAATTCGCACATAACAAAATTTATCTTTAATACCTTTTTAAAATTGAAGTCGGCAAATTTTCCTTTTCAAGTATTTACAAGCAAAGAAAAAGCAATTGAATGGCTTTTAGAGCTCAAACAAAAAAACGAGAAGAATTTGTAAAAATGCAAAACTAAATGTAACTTGTAGGAAAGATAAAAATGATATTGTGACAATATTATTCGTAATTTGCGTGTAACTTACTAAAAATGTAGCGATTAAAATTAAAATAGGTAAATTAAATAAATTTTGTAAAACTATTTTTAATTAAGAAGCTATTGATTAATGCTTAGATATTTAAAAAATGTAGGAGTTGTTTTAAAAAAGGTAATCATTATAGGGTAAGCAGTGCGTTCTATTTTTTCCATACAGTTGTTGTTAATTTCTTCAAAATTTGCAATGTATACTTAGTAAAATTTTCATGAAAAGTAGTTAAGCTGTTTGGAAAATTTCGGCATGAATAATGCTACTTTTTTACCAAATAAAAACAGAACAAATCCCAAAATTTAGTAGATGTCTAAGTTAAAAGAAATATTAGCGCTAATTCGTTTAATGAATGCAGATGAATTTGATGGTCAGCTGACACAAGGTGATGGTCTGGATGCGATACACGAAGAGCTTTTGTTTCTTTTTAAAAAGATGGAATCTAAGAAACGCAGAACAGAAGTGATAATTGATCACATTTCGAACTGTTATGCTGGTGACTTCTTTAATTTATTGCCAATCTCAGAAGAGCAAGACGAGTTAGATGTTTTCTGTATGGGATTTAATACTTATATAGAAGAGTTAAAAGCTGTTATGGTTTCTAAAAATTTGTTAGAAACGATGAACGAGAAACTGATCGATGAGAAAGAACGTTCGGAGCGATTAGCAATTGCGAAAGATGAATTTATGGCTAGCATGAGTCATGAAATCCGCACGCCTTTAAATGGTATCTTAGGATTTACGGATTTACTTATTAAAAATCCTTCTTTAGATGCAGATACTAAAAAGCAACTGGATTATATAAAGATGTCTGGGGACATTCTTTTAGTGATAATTAACGATATTCTTGATTTAGCAAAAATTGAATCTGGTCAGATCACATTGTCTAAAAAACCGTTTAATCTCCCGTTGTTAACACAACTTATTTATGATACCTTTTCCAATAAAACGATTGAGAAAAAAATCAAATTTAAGATCTCAATTGATGAAAATGTACCTACTAACCTAATTGGTGACTCCATCCGAATTTCTCAAATTTTATTTAATTTAGTGAGTAATGCGGTTAAGTTTACCCGAGTAAAGGGTAAAATTAAGCTGAAGATTAAATTGACTAAAGAGGTAGATGGCTTTTACTATATTAAAATGTCAGTTAAAGATACAGGAATTGGGATTCCCTCTGATAAGATCGACGAAATCTTTAATCCCTTTATTCAAGTTAGCGATGATACTGCCAGAAAGTATGGTGGAACTGGACTAGGTTTAGCTATTATCAAAAAAATTATTACGCTGATGGAGGGAGAAATCGAGGTAGAGAGTAAACTGGGCATAGGAACAAAGTTTACAGTAACCATTCCTTTCCAGAAACCAGTTAATGAGTCTGCAATTATTGAAAATATTAATAATGAGCAAATGGCTAAGCCAAGATTAGCAGTAAAAGATCGCAAGATTAAAGTTCTTTTAGCCGAGGATAATCGTATTAACCAAATTTTAGCTCAAAAGGTGCTCTCAAGATTAAATTTTGTCTGTACTACTGTTGAAAACGGAAAATTAGCAGTTGAAGCAGTTAAAAATGAGGATTTTGATATAGTATTAATGGATATTATGATGCCTGTGATGAATGGTTACGATGCTACTTTGGCAATTCGTGGTCTAGAAGATGATACCAAACGAAGTATTCCAATTATAGCATTGTCAGCAATAGTGACTGGTTCTGTTAGTGAAATATGTATTTCCACTGGAATAGATGCCTATTTATCAAAACCATTTGATATTAATGAGTTATATAATACTATTATTAGACTAGCTCAACAGACAACAGATTGAAAATTTTACTTTCCCAAAACAATAGTCCTAGCTTACAGCGCGCGCAAATAAAATGAAAAATTAAAGTAAATAGAATAATTATCGACATAGATTAATTCCATACGATGAGAGGTTTGTATCATAAATTTCACAAATTATTTGTTTATTGTAAGATTTATTCTATTTTTGAATGCCGCGATTTATAAAAATTTTTAAAAATGAAGAGGTGTTATGCCGTTTTTGCGTATGTATACGCTACTTATTATCATAAATTTTTATAGTATTCACAATTTTCAAAACCTCCATGAACATTAACAAACAAATTGTTCTCTTATTTATTTTAGTTAGCCTTTCACTATACGCTCAAAAGAAGGAATATTCAACTGTACTTATTGCTGACAGTTTAAAACTGAACGCAAACGCTATTGTTCGACTAAATCAAATTGATATCGTAATTTCTTCTCAAAGAAATATGAATATCAAAACTCAAAGAATCGTTACAATTCTTAATGAAAAGGGACTTTCGGCAATCGATGCTGTCGAAAATTATAATAAGAAAACAGCGATCAAAGATGCAACGGCTATAATATATGATTTGATTGGAAATGAAATCAAAAAAATTAAAAAGAAGGATTTTAAAGATCAAAGTACTGTGGATGGGAGTACTTTATTCTCTGATAGTCGCTATTTATATTTAGATTATACACCCACACAGTATCCTTTTACTGTTGTTTATGAAAGTGAAATTGAAACGTCAACAACAGCTTTTATCCCACAATGGTATCCTGTTTCTAATTATTTTGTAGGAGTTGAGAAAAGCACCTTAAATGTTAGCTACCCAGCAAATCTAGGTTTCAAAAAAATGGAATTTAATTTTTCTAACTTTAATATTCAGAAAACGGTAGATGCGGCAACTCAACTGTCTTATAGTGCCCTTAATATACCGGTTCAAAAGCAAGAGGATTACAGCCCTTCTTTTAGTTCACTTTTTCCAAAAGTTATGATGGGTTTAGAGTTTTTCCATTTAGAAGATGTTGATGGTAAAGCAGCGACATGGAAAGAGTTTGGACAATGGTATACTAATGAAATTCTTGCTGGTACTACTGTGCTGTCAGATGAAACTAGAGAAAAAATAAAAGCACTTATAGGAGATGAAAAAGATCCAATAAAAAAAGCACAGCTAATTTATAATTATGTGCAACAAAAGTCAAGATACGTAAGTATTCAGGTAGGTATTGGAGGGTGGAAACCAATGTATGCAACCGATGTTGATCGCTTAGGATATGGAGACTGTAAGGCTTTGACGAATTATACAAAAGCACTTTTAGAAGTAGTAAATGTACCTTCTTACAATACTATTCTGTACGGGGATCGAGTAAAGAAAAGTATAGAATCAGATTTTGTATCGATGCAGGGCAATCACATGATTTTGGCAATTCCCAATGGTGATGGGTATACCTGGTTAGAATGTACTAGCCAAGATGCTCCTTTTGGGTTTCAAGGAACCTTTACAGATGATAGAGACGTCTTAGTCATCAAACCAGAAGGAGGACAAATTGTACACACCCAAAAATATATTAATGAGTACAACAGTCAAATCAGCTCAGGAAATTACTCACTATCAGCTGGCGGAGATTTGTTAGGAAAAATTCAAATTGTCTCAAAAGGTTCACAATTCAGTCAAAAGGAATTAATAGCAAACTTACAACCTACAGAAAAAGAAGAGCATTATAAAACATATTGGAATACAATCAATAATTTAAAAATAGAGAATCTATCCTCTATAAACGATAAGCAATTAGTTAGTTTTACTGAAAAGGTAGCGTTACGTGCTGGCAATTATGGTAATCTTTCCGGAGGTAAGATGATGTTTGCCGTAAACGCATATAATCAATATACAACTCCTATAAAAAGAATAAGAAATCGAAAAAATCCATTTGAAATTCAACGTGGTTTTTCAGATTACGATGAAATTGTTATTGATTTACCTAAGGAGTTTTCTATCGAATTTCTGCCTTCTAATTTTGAATTAAAAAGCAAGTTCGGGGAATACAAAACCCAATTTATAAAAAAGGACAACAATACTCTAATTTATAAAAGAAGCTTACTTGTTAAAAAAGGTTTATATACGAATTTAGAGTACGATGAATACCGTTTCTTTATAGATCAAATTTCGAGAAATGACAATGCCAAAATGATATTAACTAAAATCTAAGCACCAATGAAATTAAAAAAACTCTTTTTATTATGCAGTGCAGTCTTATTTATAAACGCTAATGCACAAGAATTCAAATTAGGTAAAGTTTCTGTAGCTGAGTTGCAAGAAAAAATACATTTTAAAGATACTTCAGCGGTAGCAGCTGTTTTATTTGAAAAAGGAAAAGTGTCCTTTCAGTATTCTCAAGATTCTCAAGAAGATGGTTTTTTCGTTGTGACAGAAGTAGCTACACGCTTAAAAATATATAAGAAGGAAGGCTATGAATGGGCAAATAAGAAAATTAGATACTATTTAGATAATAATTCAAAAGAAAAAGTTTCTTTTACTGATGCAGTGACTTATAATCTTGTGGATGGAAAAATAGAAAAAACTAAATTGAAGAGCGACGGAGAATTTGATGAGAGAGTGAATAAATATTGGGCACAAAAAAAAATAGTAATGCCTAATGTTAAGGAAGGTTCTATAATTGAATTTCAGTACATTATTCGTTCTCCACGAATTGGAGAATTGAGAGACTGGAATTTCCAGACAAATATACCCGTTAATTATTCTGAATTTAAGACTTATATTCCTCAGTATTTTACATATAAGCCCAATTCTAAAGGATTTGTTTTTCCTAAATTGACCGTTGAAAAAGGCAACAATTCTTTTAATATAAAAAGTAAGGATCGTTCTACTGCGATGGGATTTTCACCAGTTAAAACGACTTATTCTGAAGACAAAATTAATTATACAGAAACAATAACAACTTATTTGGCTGAAAATCTTTCCGCGATAAAGGAGGAGGCATATGTTAATAACATGGATAATTACACCTCAAGTATTTCACATGAGCTAGCTAGAACAGATTTTCCTAATCAGCCGTATAAGATGTATTCTACAGACTGGGAATCTGTTGTAAAGACAATTTACGATTATGAAGATTTTGGTCCTGAATTGAATAAAACAGGTTATTTTGAAGAAGATTTGAACAGCGTTATAAAAGGAATTAGCGCTCCCAATGAAAAGTTAAGCGCTATTTTTAATTTTGTTAAGAATTCGGTGAAGTGGAACGACTACTATGGTTACTCTTGTAATGACGGTGTTAAAAAAGCATATAAAGAGAAAACTGGAAATGTTGCCGAAATTAATCTAATGCTAACTGCAATGCTGCGCTATGCTGGTTTTACTGCTGATCCAGTTTTAGTAAGTACACGATCAAACGGGATTTCTTTTTTTCCTAATAGAACTGCTTTTAACTATGTAATTGCAGCGGTCCAAGTAGAGAATAAAAGAGTATTGCTTGACGCAACTGAGAAGTTCGCTTCTCCAGATGTACTTCCTATCAGAGATTTGAATTGGAATGGAAGGTTGATACGAAAAGATGGTAGCTCAGAAGTAGTAGATTTAATGCCAAAGTCACATTCTGTTGAACAAAATTTTATAAACTACACTATCAATAGTAATGGGACATTAGAAGGGAAAATACAAAAGAAGTTTACTAATCATGCAGCATTATTATTTAGAAATCAATTTTCAGATTTGAGCGAAGACACCTATTTAGAAAAATTCGAAAACAACAATAATAATATTGAAATTGACGAATACGTTAGAGTAAACGATCAAGATTTAGCGAAGCCAATAGTAGAAACCTATTCTTTTAAAGATTCAAAAGATATTGAGATAATTAATGGTAAGATTTATTTCTCCCCACTGATCTTTATGACTACTAAGGAGAATCCTTTTAAGCTCGAGGAAAGAAGTTTTCCAATCGATTTTGGATATCCTACACAAGGTAAATTCCATATCAATATTGAAATTCCTGCGGGTTATGTCATTGAGTC
>Ga0070748_1001091_pt1 | contig 12790 bp, 12 predicted proteins | sample VirMetDEL_Nov_12_FD_77015 | JGI IMG/M metagenome (GOLD analysis project Ga0070748, IMG submission 77015) | Aqueous microbial communities from the Delaware River and Bay under freshwater to marine salinity gradient to study organic matter... | ecosystem: Environmental > Aquatic > Marine > Coastal...
ACAGACATAGTAGAGATATGCAGTATTATAAATGGTATGTTTGACACAAAGCACAATTTAATAAGTATGTTTAAAATGAATGGTGTTGAGTATGGGTTTATTCCAAGCCTTGAGGATATGTCCTTTGGCGAGTATGTAGACCTTGATACTTTCATAGGGGATAACGATAACCTACATAGAGCTGTAAACGTATTATACAGACCCATAGAACACAGAAGCGGAAGCAGATACACCATAAAAGACTACGAGCCTAACAATAGCGAGCTGGCAAAAGATATGCCTTTAGATGCTGTACTTGGTGCGGTGGTTTTTTTTTACAATTTAGGCAAGGACTTATCGATAGCTATGCTGAACTCTTTGGACAAGAAGAACGAGGAGATTTTAGCGCAGTATCTAACTTCACAGCCAAATGGGGGTGGTACAACTCAATCTATGGGTTATCTAACGGAGATATTACAAAATTTGAACATATCACTAAATTAGGTGTACACGAGTGTTTAACATACTTAACATACACTAAAGAAAAAAACGAAATAGAAGCAAGACAAATAAAAAGTAAATTCAAATAATAGAAAATGAGCCAGACTGGAATAAGAGGGTTTTACCTACTGACAGAAACAATAAAAGACCAACTACTTGGCGATGTAAATGTAAACACAGTTACTACTGGCGATATATACGACATTGATTTAGCAAAGCAATCTATATTCCCATTAAGCCATATTATAATAAACAACGTTACAACACAAGAGCAAACGCTTACGTTTAACATTAGTGTATTATCAATGGACATAGTAGACGAAAGCAAAGAACCTACTACTGACATATTCAGAGGAAACAACAACGAACAAGATATATTAAACACACAGTTAGCAGTATTAAACAAGTTAGTAATGGTGTTAAGAAAAGGAACGCTATATAGTGACCAATACCAATTAGATGGCGATGCAACGCTTGAGCCTTTTTACGAAAGGTTTGATAATCGTTTAGCTGGGTGGTCTGCTACGTTTAATGTGTTTGTAAAGAATGATATTACAATATGTTAGCAGATAAATTTTTAAGGGATGAACTTAATAAGTTTGCTAAATACGTTATACAGCAAAGTAGAAGCAACTTAACTAAAGGTGCTTTACCTTATGGCACTTTTAATGATACTAAAAACCTATATAATAGTTTAGATTCTGATGTAGATACAAAAGGAGATACAACATCACTATCATTTAAAATGGTAGATTATGGTAAATTTAAGGATAGAGGTGTAAGGGGTAAGTCATCAAGTGCTAAAGCACCAGATAGCCCTTATAGATTTGGTACAGGTAGTGGTAAAAAAGGTGGTTTAAGGAAATCAATGAAAGACTATGTTAAAAGAAAGGGTATACAATTTAGAGATAAAAAAACTGGTAGATTTTTAAGTTATGAAAGTACAGCTTACTTAATATCAAGAGGTATATATAATAAAGGAACTAAAGCAAGTATGTTTTTTACAAAACCATTTGAAGCAGCGTTTAAGCGTTTGCCAGATGATTTAGTACAAGCATACTCAATAGGATTAGAGAAACAAATACAAGTAAACATAAACAAGAAATGAGCAAGATAAACGCAAGAAGTCCATACTATGTAAACATAACGGCTACAAACCTAACAAAGGTAGATATGGAACTGTATGTATATACTGGATTACGAACAAACAGAAGTAATTTATTTGGGCTTACTTCTTTTGCAGTTAATAATGTAGTAACGTTTGAGATTAGCGAAATAGTAAGGGATTATTTACTTAATACTTTTGATGGAGATTACGCAAGTGCTAATGTATGGGTAGATTACAGAACAAATAGCTATATACAGGGTGTTGCGCAAGGGTTTACTTCTTATACTGAATTAACTGGCTTTGATGGTTATGGATATTTTGAAGATGGCGCTAATCCACAAAACGCAGACACAGTATTGCAAACAAACAGAAGTGTTTTAAAGTTAGCAGATACTCCAGCAGTTTTACCTTTGTATATTAATCAAGATATTGATGTTTCTTATTTGTTAAATGGTCAAGTTGTGTATTCTACTGATTTTAGTTTTGACCCAGAAAATACAGAGCAGATAAAATACGTTACTAATGGAGTGAATGGTGCTGATATGTTTGAAGATAGGGTTATACAAGATGGTGGTACTTTTGAGAGTAATGTATGTTTAACTGCGTTTGAAGATGAGTTTGCTCTATTGGCTGTGGATGAAATAAGAGTATCAGATGCAGATGGTAACCTAACTATAGTAACAGTACAAGATATTGAGGAATGTAAATACCAGCCTTATAAATTAACCTTTGTAAATAAATATGGTGCTTTACAATCTATATGGTTCTTTAAGAGAACAAACGAGGTGCTAACCACTAAAACAGAAAAGTTTAAGCGTAATATTATTGTTAATGGCTCTTACGATACAAGTAGACATCAGCAAAAGATACTTACTAAAAATGGAAGCGAGAAACTAACACTAAACACTGGCTTTTATCCAGAGGAATACAACGATGTATTTAAGCAGATGCAGTTAAGTGAAGATTGTTGGATTGAGATAAACTCACAGACATTACCAATAAACGTAAGCAGTAGCAGTCTAAATTACAAAACACACTTAAACGACAAACTAATAAACTACACAATAGAAGTAGAATTTGCTTTTGACACTATTAACAACATACGATAAATGCAGATAATAGAACTATATATAAAGGGGTATAATAGAATTAATGGCTCTGCTAAATCTTTTGCTACAAATAAGCTAATTGATAGTGTTGCGGATTTTACGCAAAATGTAGTTGTTGGAAATATTGTTACAAATTTAAGAACACAAGAAACAGTAAAAATTACTGCCATTGATAGTGCTACGCAATTAAGCCTTTCAGATGATATATTTACAAGCCCTAACTATGATGAGTATAGAATAGAAAGCGATTATTTTAGAGCTGATTTATTTGGGGATGAAAGTGTAACAATCACAGACACCTTACTAAATGTTAGAGATATTGGAAAGATATTTACTCCTTTCAGTCAGCAGTTTAATCTACCAGCTTCTAAATTAAATAATCAGTTGTTTAGGCATTATGAAAACCAAGACGTTGAAAATAGCTTTGATGCAAGATACAGACACGATGCAATTATAAAGCTGAACGGAATAGACTATAAGAAAGGAAAGATACAGTTTAAAAGCGTAACATTAAAAGACAATAAAGCACACGCATACAAAGTAGTATTTTATGGTGATACAGTAGAACTTAAAGAAGTGTTAGGGGAAACAAAACTCTCTGGTTTATTATATTCAGATTCTTTAAACTTTGAATACACACAAAATAATATAACAAACTTTTTCGCTTTAAGTGATAGCTCTTTAGAAAGTACATATGGAAGCACAGATATAGTTGTTCCTAACATACACCACAGTAAAAATATGCGTTACACAAATAGCGGATATTTAGACACAAATGGAGTTGGATTGAGCTGGGTAGATTTAAAACCAGCCATTAGATTAAAAGCTATTATAGATGCAATAGAGAATACATTCCCACAGATTACTTTTGATGAGTATAGCTTCTGGAATTTTGCTGGTTTTCGACAATTTTATATGTGGATGCACAGAAATGAAGGTTACGTTACAAATGCTACTGAAGGTGGCGGCACACAAGTTGTAAGTAATAGATGGAAGCTTGGTGTAGATGATTATACTTTCACTGGGAATAACCCTTCTTATGCTGCAGTTGGAGATGTTAGGGGTGTGGCATTAGAAACACCTACCGAATATTATAGATTTCAAGTAAATATTCAATCTTCAACAACAGAAGATTATACGGTAAAAATATTGAAAGCTACAACTGGAGACACTCTTTACGAATATACGGGGACTCAAAATAGCTTTGGGTATGCAGACATAAAAACTGACAATTACGGATATGGAGAACTTGATATTATTGTTGAGGTTACTTCTAACAACACTATTACAATGACCCAAGATGTAGAGGTTACAAAATTTAAAAAGGTAAATCCTCTCTCTCCTTTATTTATAATACAATGGATAGCTGAATACGATGCAGTTATTTCAAATACTGGTAACACTTTTTATGTGAATAAGAATATGCCAGATATGAAAGTTATGGACTTTTTAAGTGGTTTATTTAAGATGTTTAATTTAGTTGTATTTAAAGAAGGGGATAAGATTGATGTACAGTTAGCTAAATTTTATATGAATCAAGGAACAAGTTACGATATAACAAAGTACGTTGATATGTCATCTTCAAGTGTTGAGCGATTGTTTCAGTATAAAGAAATGGACTTTAAGTTTAAAAGCAAAAAGACATTTTTAGTACAAAAATCAGACGAGATACAAGGTATTCCATTTTCAGAAGAAGATTACCCACAAACAAGGTCAGAATTTGATGGGGGAATTTATAAAGTAGAATTGCCATTTGAGAAGATGATGTATGAGCGTTTAAGTAATGAGGACACTGATGCTTTGACATTAATAGGGCAAGGTGCTTTTTTAAATCAACAGTTTGAGCCAACTATTGGAGAGCCATTGATATTGTGTGTAGCATATCAACAAGATACAAACGATGAAATAACTATTGATGGTGGTGGTGTTTCTCACTACCGTAGACCTACTCAATTAAGCAATTTTACTTGGGGTTACACTACAAGGCTACAATTAAACTTTGGATTAGAAGCTGATGAGTTTTTAAGGGAAGTGCCAAGTAGTGCAACTAATTTATTTCAAGATGGTTATTTAGATTATGTAGAAACAGTTTTTAATAAAAAGTCAAGACTGTTAAAAGTTAGTGCTTATTTGCCATTAAGTATAATCCTTAAATACAAATTAAAAGATAAGTTTGTGATAAACAACAAATCTTATAGAATAAACAAGATAAAAACAAACCTATTAACTAATAAAACAGATTTAGAACTATACAATAAAGATGAATTTGTAAGTCAAGTAGACAATGCACAATTCGCTTATTTAGACAGAGTAGCACAAGTTACAGTAACAACTAAAAGCACAGACTTTATTACAATAGGATGGACTGCTGTTACTGGTGTGGTTGGCTATGATGTTATTTTAAATGGCGGAGTATTTACAACAACTGTAGGTACAAGTTTAAAAGTAAATGGTTTAGAAAGCGGAATGACATACAACATAGGAGTAAGAGCAAAATACAGTATAAGCGGTGCTGATGCTTATTCATTCGATACAACTATAACAGAAACAACGTTATGATAAAGTTAATTTTAGATAGCTTAAAATATGTAAACGGAGAAACAGAAAACATCCGTATAGCACAAGGTAAACACAAACTACCTACAACTTTAAAAGAGGGATACAAAGCACTTAAACAAGAGATAAAATGGCAATAGAAAAAACAGTAATAATAAATGTAAAAAGCGAACAAGCCGCTAAAGATTTAAAAGATATTAATTCTATTATTGATGAGCAAAGAGATATTCTTGTTTTGCTTGAAGAAGAATATGTAAAGGCAAAAAAAGCTCTTGATAATTACAACAAATCTGGAAAAGTAAACCTTGCGCAAGAAAAACAATTAAAACAAGCTTTATCAGAGCGTAAAGATGCGCTTACAGACCAACGTTTAGGTTTAAAAAAATTAGCAGTTGAACAAAGAGCATCAAACAAAGCAATAAAAGAAGGGCAAAAACTTCAAAAAGAAAACACCAACATTGTAAGAGCTATTGACAAACTTACTGGAGGTTATGCAACTAAAATTATAAAACTAAAAAAAGGCTTTGTTTCTGGTTTTGGAGCAGTTAAAAATTTTGTAAAAGGTTTATCTGGAATTAAAAAAGCATTAATTGCTACTGGTATTGGCGCATTAGTTGTTGGTTTAGCGACTGTTGTTGCTTACTGGGAAGAAATTACTGCTTTGTTTGACAATGGCTCTAAAGCATTACAAAAACAAGCTGAAGAACAAAGAAAAAACGTTCAACTTTCAGATGAGCAACTCGCATTACTTGACCAACAAGAAAAGCTATTAACTTTACAAGGTAAAAGCACAGAAACGATTGTAGCAGAAAAAAAGAAAGTTTTATTACTTCAGCAAGAACAAAATGAAGCTTTATTACAAACCCTTAAACTTCAATTACAAAAAGAACAATCACAAGTTCGTGAATTATCGTTTTTTGAAAAATCAAAAGCTGCAAGTTTAGAAGCACTTGGTCAATACGAAGCCGCTGCTAAAATACGAGCAAAAGGTATGATGGCTTCTGAAGAAGAACTTGATAAAATAAAAGAGCTTGAAGAAGAAATACAACAAGCAAGGCTAAAGGGTGGTCAAATAGATATTGCTTTGGCAACAATAGATAAAAAGAAAAAAGATGCAAGAGAAAAAGATGCTAAAGACAGAAAAAGAAAAGATGACAAAGAACTTAAAGAAATAGAACGTCAAAATAAAGAAAAATTAAGATTAGAAGAACAATATCAAAAAAGGTTAGCCAATTTAAAAGACAGAATACGCACAGCATTAGCTGTTACTGATGAACAAGAACGTGAATTACAAAGGCAAAAACTAAAAGAAGAACACGCTGCTTTAATGGCTGAAGCTTTAGCAAATGGTTTGTTATCTCAAGATTTAATTAAAGCCTTAAAAGAAAGGGAAAAAGAATTAGAAGAACAATTCAATCAAGAAGATACTGATAAGGCAGAAAAAAGAAGGAAAGAAGAAGAGGAAAAAGAACAAATTGCTGCTGACTATAAAGAGAAACAATACCGAGAAACGTATAACAATCTTCAAGATGTTGTAGCGCTTGGAGGTAAAAAAATGGAAAAAGTTGGTAAAGCTTTAGCTATTGCTGATGTTGTTAGAAGTTCTGTTAAATCTGTAAGTGAAACAATTTCAAATACTGGGGTTGCAAACGCTAAAGCAGTAGCAGCTTCTCCATTAACTTCAGGTATGCCTTTTGTTGGAATCAATACAGCAAAGGCGGCTCTTTCAATTGGTTCGACTGTTGCTGGTGCTGCAAAAAGTATTCAAGCGATTAAGGGTGATGCTAAAAGCGTTGGCGGTGCGGTTGCTCCTTCTGGAGGTGGCGGTGGTGGTTCTGCTCCTACTCCGCCACAATTCAATATAGTAGGCGCAACAGAAACAAGTCAATTAGCAGAAGCAGTAGCTGGTCAAGAAAATCAGCCAGTACAAGCGTATGTAGTAGCAAATGATGTTACAACAGCACAGAGTTTAGAAAACAACATTGTAGAGGGTGCAACGATTGGAAGCTAAATACAAAAAATAATTAAAAACATTATATAATAGTATGCGGATAGTAGAACTAATTTTAGACGAAGAACAAGAAATAGGTATAGAAGCTATTAGCGTAGTGGAAAACCCAGCAATAGAAGAAGATTTTATTGCCCTTAAATCACAAGAGTTTAAACTTGCAGAGGTAGACAAGGAAAAGCGCATTTTAATGGGTGCGTTACTTATTCCAAATAAGCCCATATACAGACGAAACGGAGAAGATGAGTATTATATATATTTTTCAAAAGATACTGTCTTAAAAGCTTCGCAAATGTATTTAATGCAAGGCAAACAAAACAATTCTACTTTAGAACACCAATACCAAATAAACGGACTATCATTAGTTGAGAGCTGGATAGTAGAGGACAAAGTACACGACAAGAGTGTAAAGTATGGTATGGACTTACCATTAGGAACTTGGGTAGGAAGTGTTAAGGTTAATAACGAGCAGATTTGGAATGAGTTTGTAAAAACTGGTAAGGTAAAAGGGTTTAGTATAGAGGGCTACTTCGCTGATAAAATGGAACGACCTAAAGACCAAACTATAAAAGACGAATTAGCAGCTATTGAAGAAGCTGAAGCAGAGTATTTATTAAGTGAGATACGAGCCATTATAAAAAGCGACAAGCGTGTTAAGAGTGGTAAGAAGATGATACTTGAAAGCTACTCGGATTATCCAAGTGGTGTAAGTAACAACGCAAAGAGAGGTTTAGAGCTAAACGAAAAGGTAAACAACAAGTGTGCAACCCAAGTAGGAAAAGTTAGAGCGCAACAATTAGCGCAAGGTAAACCAATCTCTAAAGAAACAATTAAGCGTATGTATTCTTATTTGTCAAGAGCAGAAGAATACTACGATGAAAGCGATACAAAGGCTTGTGGTACGATTTCATACTTGTTATGGGGTGGTAAGGCTGGTCTACGTTGGGCTAACAGTAAATTAAAAGAATTAGATGCGTAAGGTAGCGGTTAAAATAGAACGCAAAAAAGTAAGACGTAAAGGCATACACGCTAAAAGTAAAACTAGTCAATTAAAGAGTAGTAAGAACTATAAGAAACTAAATAGAGGTCAAGGTAAATGAGAAGATTTAAGAAATTCTTTACACCAAGTAGAACAAGTCCAAAGGGTGGGCGTAGAGCGTGTTTATGCAAGGATAACACCTACTCTATAAAGTGTTGTGATGGTAGTTTAAGGGCGCAGGGTATAGGCACGACAACAAAACAATTTGATTATCTATTGCAGGAAAACACCGACTATATACTACAAGAGAATAACAGTAAAATTATATTGTAATGGCAGATAAAAAAATTACACAATTAAACAACGCAACCGCTTTAGTTGGTACTGAAATTTTAGTAGCAGTTCAAAATGGGGAAACAAAACAAACAACAGTAAATAAAATAAAAAATACTTTAGTACCTTATAATTTAACTGTTGAATCAGGACAAACTATAAATTTAAGTTCTTCAATATTTGACCAAGCTATGTTAATTAAATTAACGTGGAGTGGTGCAAGTGGTAATATGACTTTAAACCTACCTAATGCATCAGATAACACAAATAGAGCAATTAGATTTATTTCTAATGGTGGCTTTAATACAAATACAAGAGTTTACTTAACACCAATCGGTGGGGATACTTTAGATGGCACGACTAACTATTATCAAATAAATAAAACCTATGAGGGTATAAAGATTTGGAGTGATGGTAGCGAGTGGTTTATTATTCAAAAGAAAGCGTAAAAATGCAAAATTAATTTTTAACACTTATATATTAATATGAACACGAACGATATGATTAGTAAAATCAAAGATGTTTTAAACTTATCCGAAGAAGTTAAGTTAGAACAACAAGCGTTAGAGAACGGAACTGTTTTAGAAGCAGAAGCGTTTGAAGCTGGTAACGAAGTATTTATTGTTACCGAAGATGAGAAAGTAGCTGTACCAGTTGGAGAGTATGAACTTGAAGATGGTAAAATACTTGTAGTAGCAGAAGAAGGTCTGATTGCTGAAATTAAAGAAGCTGCCGCAGAAGAAGAAGTGGTAGAAGAAGAAGTAGAAGCAACAGAAGATGTAGTCCTTGAAGAAGAAGAAAAAGAAGAAATGGGCTATGCTACTAAAGAAGAACTTGCAGAGGTTAAATCAATGATTGAGGAAATTAAAGCAATGTTAGAGCCTAAAGAGGACTTAAGCGCAGATGAGTTAGGTAACCTTGTAACAGAGGAATTATGTAAGCACGAAAAAGTAGAGCTAAACGAAGTACCAGAAGAAGTACAAGCTGAACTTAACGAGCCAGCAGCCGAGCCAATCAAAGCTAACCCAGAGGTAAAAGAAAACCTATCTAAATTCAGTATCTCACAAAACAGAAGAATGAGTACATTAGATAGAGTAATGGCAAAATTTAATTAATAAACAAACAACTAAAAACTAAATAAAATGAGTGTATCTATCACATCAACTTACGCAGGCGAATTTAGTGGCAAGTATATCGCTGCTGCTTTATTATCTGCTGACACATTAGACAAAGGCAATATCACAATTATGCCTAACGTTAAGTTTAAGTCTGTAATCAAAAAGGCTTCAACTGACGACATCGTTAAAGATGCTGAATGTAACTTTAACCCAAATGCTGGTACTTTAACTCTTACAGAGAAAATCCTTCAGCCAGAAGAATTCCAAGTAAACCTTGACATTTGTAAAAAAGACCTACACGATGATTGGGAAGCTGCTCAAATGGGATATTCTGCATTTGACAACCTACCAGCAAACTTTTCTGATTTTGTATTGGCTCACGTTGCTGCTAAAGTAGCTGACCGCACAGAGAAAAACATTTGGAGTGGTTCAACTGCAACTTCTGGACAATTCGACGGTTTTGCTACATTGTTAGCTGCTGATACTGATTTGCCAGCTGGACAAGACATCGTAGGTACTGCTGTAACTGCTGCAAACGTAGTTGCTGAATTAGGAGATGTTGTAGATGCTATCCCTACTGCTGTTTACGGAAGCGAAGATTTAGCTATTTATGCTGCTTCTAACGTAGTTCGTGCTTATACTCGTGCATTAGGTGGTTTCCAATCTGGTGGACAAGGTGCTGCTGGTTATGAGAACAAAGGAAACAACCAATCATTAGGTTCTTTATTCTTTGATGGTATCCCAGTAATTCCTTGTAGAGGTGCTGCTGACGATATGATTATCGCTGCTGAAAAGTCTAACCTTTTCTTCGGAACTGGCATCTTAAATGACCTTAACGAAGTAAGAGTTATTGATATGGCTGAAACTGACGGAAGCCAAAATGTTCGTGTAGTGATGAGATTTACTGCTGGCGTACAATACGCACAAGTATCTGACATCGTTTACAGAACTGTATAATAATTAATTAATCAACGTAGAAAGGGGTGGGGAAATTTACCCTACCCTTTTTTATTTAAAAAAACTATAAAAATATGGCTTGTTCATTAACAACTGGTAGAAAAGTACCTTGCAAAAGTGCAGTAGGTGGTATAAAAACTATTTACTTTGCTGACTTTGGTACTTTAGGAGATGCCACAATAGCTTCTGGAGAGATTACAGCATTTAGCGGAACTCCAGATTGGTTTCAGTTTGATGTTAAGGGTAATTCTTCTTTAGAAACAAGTATCAATTCTTCTCGTGAGAATGGTACAACTTTCTATGAGAGTACACTTAACCTTACACTTACATTCCAAGACAAAGCGACACAAGAGGAACTTAAACTAATTGCACACGCACGACCACACATCGCAATAGAGGACTACAACGGTAACTATTTCGTTATGGGATTAGAACACGGAGCTGATGTAAATGGTGGTACTATTGTAACTGGTGCTGCAATGGGAGATTTAACTGGGTACACAATCACAGCGGTAGCGCAAGAAACTGCACCGCCTTACTTTGTGACTGGGTCAGTAATTACTGCTGATGCTTCTGCTTCACAAATCGACCCAACTGCATAATCACAATTAGGGTTTTAAATTTAGGGTTATCTTAACGGATAGCCCTTTTTTTATGCCTTACAATACAAAATAAATTAGTTTTGTTTATATATTAATATGAAGCTAATAGGCACAAACGGAAATAAGACCTTTAAGATAATACCAAGACAATATATCAATGGTGGTATAACAGTAAATCTTACAAGCGAAAGCACTGGTACAAACGTAAACTTAACTCCTACTGCATCAACTGATGGTAACTATATGAGTTTTGATGCGGTTTTTGGAACGCTAACAGAAGGCGATTTTTATATATTAGAAGTTAAAAACGGAACTAGTGTAATATACAAAGACAAAGTATTTTGCACAGACCAAACAATAAACCAAACTACTAACGACTACTACTCTATTAATAAAGATGAGTATGTACAAGAAGATAGTTTTGATAACGATTATATTATATTATGAACGATTTAAGAGTAGTAAATTTAAGCACCTACACAAGCCCACAAATTGTAGAGAAAAGCAACAAGGAATGGGTTAGCTATGGCGCAGACAACAATTACTTCGCATACCTAATAGACCGATACAATGGTAGCCCAACAAACAATGCTATTATTAACGGAGTTAGCGAAATGATATATGGCAAAGGTTTAGATGCTTTAAACAGCAGCAAGAAACCAGAAGCATACGCTAAAATGATGTCTTTGTTTCACAAGGATTGTGTGCGTAAGTTATGCTACGACCTTAAACTTATGGGTCAATGTTCTATGCAAGTTATATACTCAAAAGACCGCAAGACTGTGGCACAAGTAGAGCATATTCCAGTTGAGAACTTAAGAGCAGAGAAATGCAACGACAAAGGCGAGATAGAGGCTTACTACTATTCTGATGATTGGAGTAAAGTAAAAAAAGCAGACGATTGTACACGCATACCAGCTTTTGGTTATTCAACAGAAAACATAGAGATAGTATACGTTAAACCTTACAGGGCTGGGTATAAGTATTATTCAAGCCCAGACTATCAAGGTGGTTTACAATACGCAGAGTTAGAGGAAGAAATAAGTAACTATCATTTGAACAATATCCTTAATGGACTAGCTCCTAGTATGCTTATAAATTTTAACAACGGAACTCCAAATGCAGAGGAACGTCAAATGCTTGAGAATAGAATATACCAAAAGTTTAGCGGCTCAAGTAATGCTGGTAAATTTATATTAGCGTTTAACGACAACCCAGAGAGTGCAGCAACAATAGAGCCTATACAGTTAAGCGATGCGCATAACCAATACCAATTCTTAAGTGATGAGAGTGGTAAAAAGATTATGGTAGCGCATAGGATTGTAAGCCCTATGCTTTTAGGTATTAAAGACAGTAGCGGTTTAGGTAACAACGCAGACGAGTTAAAGACTGCATCTATACTAATGGATAACACAGTTATTAGACCATTTCAGACACTTTTAATAGATGCCTTTGACAGTATATTAGCTTACAATAATATTAGCTTAAAACTATACTTTAAGACCTTACAGCCTTTAGAATTTACAGACCTTGAAAACGT
>Ga0070748_1001093_pt1 | contig 12775 bp, 19 predicted proteins | sample VirMetDEL_Nov_12_FD_77015 | JGI IMG/M metagenome (GOLD analysis project Ga0070748, IMG submission 77015) | Aqueous microbial communities from the Delaware River and Bay under freshwater to marine salinity gradient to study organic matter... | ecosystem: Environmental > Aquatic > Marine > Coastal...
CGGCATCAGCCTGAATGACTACGGAATCGTCCGAATCATCAACGGTGACTTTGTTTTCGTCCCCATCCTCATCCGGAAACTTAAATTTATCTAGTGCCATGTGTAGCTCCTGTTAAGCGCGGGTAATACCGCGTGGGTCATCCACGACCGCATCAATCTGGTCGTCATTCAGCAGACGGAACTCTTTCCCGTAAATCTTGAATCGAGTACCGGAGTAAGTACGTACTAACACAAAGTCACCCGGTTTGCACCAAGGCCCGTTGGGGAACTTGTCTGTGTCTTTATACGCATCAGGACCAACATCCAGAACAAACAAAATCGTGGTCGAGTGCTCTTCCTGACGCATGATCGACTCGGCTTTGATAAGACTGGAGTTTTCAAACTTGTCTGAAACGTCTGGAACACCACAGAGAATCTTCCATCCTGTGGGCTTGGGCAACATGCGCCCGCGATCCTCAATAGGGATTTCCTCGTTGGGTTCTTCGACTTGTTGAATTGGCTCCGGCATTTGAATTCCCGGAGGTAACAGTAGATCGCTCATCGTCTTCGTCCTCTTTGTTTGCTGCATCTACAAGGTCAAGTAAGTGGCGCTCCGCGAGGGCAAGACCCTGAATTACCCCGCAGAGTTTTTGATAAGAGGCGAAATCTGTGCAGACGCCATTGGCCATGTCGTCCGTGTAGTCATTCATATCTTTGCGTATCTTGTCGCGCAGTACGCTTGCGAAGTTGTCCGTCATTTAGTTTTTCTCTCCTGTGCTTTGGATTTGGCAATGTCCACACCAATACGAAGACCTTCTGCTTCCTGTTTCGCAGCGGATGTTTCTTTCTTGTACTGAATGTCAGCACCGACCTTCATACCCTCAAGCTGGAACTTGGCTTCCATCTCTTGCTTTTTAAGCTCAAGCTCATCTGCTTTAGTGGCGGCGTCTACCTGCACCTTCTGCTCCTTGATGCCAACCTCACGTTCCTTGATCTCCAGTTCTTTCTGCTGCATCTGAAGAACAGGGTCTTGTGCTTGTTGTTGTGCTTGCGCCTGTGCCTGCTGCGCTTGGTTCTGCTGCAACACTTGTTGTGCCGCTTGCGCCATCATCGACGACAGAGCCATCTCAACTTCTGGCGGTAGCTTCTCATCTTCTGGTGGCAGAGCAACACCCATCTGCTGTTCAATCTTCTGACGATAAGCAAACGCCACGTGTTCTGCGATGTGCGCCATCATGGCCGCTTGAATCTGCGAGGCTCTTGGGTTTTGACCGACGATCTGCTGAATAACTGGATCTTGTACAGCAGCCATGTGCACTTGAATGTGTGCCTGATGATCTTGGTAGAAGAACGCTTTGACCGGCTCACTCTTCAACACGGCCATATTCTCAGACACAGGATCACGCGGCTTCTGATCGTCTGGCAACGGCACGAGCTTTTCAGCGTTCTTAATACCCAACACTTCAAGCATCTGACGGTGCAGGTACGGCAAGTCGTAAATATCCGGTGCCATCTGCGCCATCTGAATCACAGACTGGTACTGCACAACACGCTGCGACATCGTTGCTGCATTCGGATCACTGACAGGGATCAGGTCTACCTTGTCGTAGTCTTCACGCTTGGCTTTCTTCGTGCCGTACTCAGGTGTGTACTCGTAGTCTGCATCGGTGTAGTCACGGATGATTTCTTTCAGCAGCTTGAACTCGCGCTTTAATGTGTAGTGCACACGCGCTTGAACTGCCGTCATGACTTTAAGCTGGCGCTCAAGGATGGCCAGTGTTGTACCCACCGGTGCTTGGGCCGACATGTCCGAGACCTTCATATCCGCAGTAGCTGCGAAACGACGGCCTTCATCAACGATGGTACCCAGCAAATTGTAGAGAACAGTAGACGGTTCTTTATATGGCAGAGGCAGAATGCTGTCGCGGATGTTGCCCGATGCTACGTCCACATCACGCCACTCACCCGGAGCAATCGGTGTGTCGTCACCCTTAATACGCAGACCACGTGACTTCAGACCGCCCGGCAGGTTACTGAGGGTGCCCGCGTCAACAAGCTGTCTCATCAACGAAGTCGCGTTCTTTGCAAAGCCGCCGATCAAATGAAACAGACCGAAGCCATACGCACCGAAGCCGGGGATGTACTGGTAGTGCACAAAGTGCTGACGCTTCAAACGCAACGGATCTTCGTATTTCCAGTTTCTACGAATCGCCAGAACTTCGTTCGTACCTTTAATCAGTGTGACGACGTACGGCAGTGCGATCTCTGTGTGTTCTTTATCTTCATCAACATCTGCGTGTTTGTCGTCCTCGATGTATAAGTCTGCGTGGCACTCATACAGTGTGTATCTGTCGTCGTTCAAATCAGAGAAGCCTGTCTCTTTGTCCTTGGCTTTCTGAATATCCTCTACTTTGCGATCCGGATCGCCCAAGTCAACATCACGGTAGAACCCCGCCTGCTGCAACTTAATGATCTCGTTCTTGGTTTTACGCATCACGTGTGTGAAGCGATGCGTTGTGTCCATATCTGTTGCGCCGTATGGCAGGATGCCGTCTTCTGCTGGCACGAACATCGACACTTGACGACCAAGACTCGGGTCGTAGTACACCTTCTTAAATGCTGAACCCGTAGCAGGCAGACTCCACAACATGCGCTCATGCTCAGGACGGTACTCAGACATCACTTCGGTCAACTCGAAGTTCATATCTTCTTCTACACGCACTGCGGCCTCTTGCACCTCCGGTGTTTCTTTACCGATGATCTTGGTGCGCACAGGCCCACGTGCCGGGAATGTTTCTGAAATCGTCTCAGACTGAAAGCGTACAACTGCTTCGGAGAGCATCGGGTGGAACACACCGCATGCGCCTGACCACGGTTCTGTTCTTTCTTCGATCTGAAGACCCAAGAGCTTGATGCCCTCAACGTACATCTTCTCCCATTCCTTGCGGGAGGCTTTGTCGTTCTCGATGTCTTCAATCAATGACTCGGCCAATTCTGAAAGAGCGCCGTCGTCCAGTTCGTCTGCAAGGTTGGCATCGAAGTCGTCTTCGACTTCTGCTTTAAGTACGTCCAGCTCAAAGCCCGGACCTTCAATGTGCACCGCTTCTGGATCAACAATCTCGATCTCCAGTGCAGGCTCTGCGTCTTCCAACGCGTCCAGCCCGGCAGGGGCTTGGTTTAATGACTTGTCTATTGGCATGATATGTCCTTAGTAGTACGCCGCTTTTCTGGCGCGGTGGTACATGGGTTCGTCTTTTTCATCAGAGTCAAGGGTAATAAATCCCCCCTGCCGAAAGCGCAGCAATGCTTGGGACGTAGTATCCACGAAGTCATCGTGTTCTCCAACCGGGAAGGCCGCAACTTCCTCGATCACTTCTCGTGCCCACCGGGTGTCTGGTGCCCAGACCTTACCAGAAGTAAACAGATCCGCGACCGCGTTGAGTCGGACGTTCTTGTCGTTTCCTCGGCTGGGGGAGAATTCCTGCACAGGGATGCCCATTGCTCTGAGTTCTTGAATAAGTGGGGCGCCTGCTGCCTTTTTCTCCACAATGAACGCATCTGGCTCCCACTCCTTGTAGTGCTTTAACGCCACCTGTTTCAATTCTGGAAACGCCATACGGTCTTTAAATGCGTCCAACAGTATTAACTGCGGGCTGTCGTTCTCTTCCTCATTGTAGAAAATCCCCCACGTTGTGCAGGCGGAATAGTCCGAGTTGTTCTTGGTCTCAAACGCCGTATCCCATGACTGGATGACGTACTCGCACACCGGGGGGTTGTCGTTTTCCCAGATGCGCCAGTCCCGGCGCGAGATGATGGCCGAGTTTTCGGAGGTGGGGTTCTGCATGTACTGGGCGTTCCAGTACCGGGGGTCGAGTGACGCTTTGACTTTCTTTAACTGCTCCAGCGGCCACTGCTCTGGCCACAGGCTTTTCTCGTTCTCCGTGTCGCTATTTAATATAGCGGGCAGTTCAACGATCTCCCACGGCTCGGCATCTGGGTTGCGGGTCTGGTAGTCAATAAGCCGACCGGTCAGGTCAAGCAACGACCAGCGAGTCATAATCACAATGATCGCACCGCCGGGCATCAGACGCTGCAACGGGCCTGTCTGGAACCAACTCCACGCCGTATCGAACGCCAGTCGGCTGTTGGACTTTACATCTTGCTCAGAGTGAGGGTCATCAATAACAAATAAGTCAGCACCGCGACCAGCCAGAGCGCCACCGACACCAGCAGCATAATACTGTCCGCCCGCTCCGGTACTCCACTTGCCTGCTGCTTTCTGGTCATCTGCAATCCGCGTGTCTGGGTAAAGCTCTTGGTACTCTTCTGATTCAATCAAATTTCGCACCCGTCGTCCGAAGTCCTCGGACAGACCCGCCGTGTGGGTGCCCATGATGATCTTCTTGTCGGGGTACTTGCCTAAAAAGTAAGCTGGGAACAGGTAGCTGGAGAACTCCGACTTACCGTGACGCGGTGCGATATTGATAATCACCCGCTTTTTCTTACCGGCAATCACGTCCTCGAATATCTTGGACAGCTTCCTGTGGTGGGGGCCGATCTTAAATCCCGGATACACGTGGGTGGCAAACCCCAGCATGGACTCTCTGCCGACGACTCTGCTGGCGCGGTGCGCCCGCTCTTCCAAATCCTGAAGTAGCTCCGCCTTCTCCTGCGCAGACATCGCAGGTAGGGCTTGTTGAAGCGCCTTTATCTCTTCAGGACTCAGTGTTGGCTTCATTGTCTACTGTTTGACAAGTTATTTCTTCGACTTCTGTAACGTCCGTCACATCCACGATCTTGGCGAATCGGTTGAGCTTTTCCTTGATGCGGGCTTCCAGTTCAGCGTCGGACAGTTCGGTCTTCTTGATCTCGATCTTCTCAGTGAACAGGCCGATTTCGGTGACCTTGCCCAAGAGGGCTAGTGCTTTCAACCTGACGCTGGCGGTGGGGTGGTTGGTTTCTTCCAAGATTTTGGCCACCGTGTACCCGCGTAGCTCCTTGGCCTGATTGATGAACTCCCAATCGTATGCCGTTAGCATCCCAACAAGATGTTGCACCGCAGCAGGGGTTTTGATTTCGGCCAAGGCAGCACGGGAGTGCTCGTCGGGCTGGGCGGTGACGATATTGGTGAAGGCCGTTCTGGCTGCTTGGGCTTCCAAATCACCTGCGATCTCGTCGCTGGCCGCGCCCAGACTTTTTAACCAGTCGGCGGTATCTACCTGAGCGTCTACCAAGTCTGTGGGGGCAATTTTTTCGAACGCGACAAAGTCTGCGGAGTCGTCGTCCACATCGGGGGTAAATTCAATTAGATGATCCAACATGCGCAGGTCCCTTGCGTACCTCGTTGCCCGGAGTGTATATTGTGCTTTGCAAGTGCGCAAGTGGCAACTCTTCGCGTTTGCTTCTCCTTTGCTCGTCTCCGAGCATTTTTGCCCCCGGCCCCCGTCGGGGGCTTTTTTTCGCCTGTATTTGTCTAACATTTGACAAGTATATTGTCAATTTTTTAATAATAGGGTGGGGGTTTGTAGTAGTGATGGCTGTATTGTCAAGGTGAAAACGGAAATGGTCGGGATGGTTACGGAACAGTGTTATATGCGGAGCGCCCCCATGCTGCCATACAGGGGTCATGGGGGTACGGTGGGGTCAAACATACCCAGTTATCAGAATAGTAACGGAAAGCAAAAACTGGATAATAGATGACATCGGTGGTGCTGACTGCCGATTCAATCAACCCAACGAAAGGACTCATCATGAACAAGCAAACACAATCCAAAGTCAACACACTCGTTGCCAAGTACCTCACGCAGCAAGATGACCTGCTTATCGCGATGCACTCGCTTGGCCTTGATACACCCGAAGCGCAGAGACCATACGTCATCAAGGCAGTATGCGAAGCACTCACGGCGGGCAAAGGCTGGAATGAGTCGAGCACGGGCAAGGTCATGCTGGATACGAGCCACGAGCGTTACGAGTTCCTGAAGACCCGCGTTCGGGATGTCATGAACGCCCTGAAGGGCGAGACACGCAGCGCGTCGAGCGGCAAGGCTGACCCTGTTGACGCGATCATCAAGGCGTTCAACAAGCTGGATGCAAAGCAGCAGCGCGCAGTCATCAAGGCACTGGCATGAGATTTCGGGTCAACCTGACCCGTTTTTTTCCACGGGGCAGCGGCGGGAGGGCTGGCCGCTGTTCCGTTTCTTGTCCAATCCAGCCCAAATTCAACCGAAAGGAATCACCATGAGATTCGCATTTATCCCCAAAGCCCAATATCGCATCGGGCAAGTCATCACCGTACACGGCAAGCCCATGCGTGTGGAAAGCTACACCCATACCGGAAAAAACGTAGTCGTACATTCATTGGAAGGCGCGCCGCGCTTTGAGCGGATTGTCTGTATCTGTACAGACGCGCTAGCCATTGAAGCCATTACAAACTAACCAAAAACGGGTCAACCTGACCCGATAACCACCCCTGAAAGGAACCAAAACCATGAAATCCACACAATCCATCTTCTTTGTCGAAGTCACCGACACCTACGCTGGCGATGCCAACTACTGCTGGGTCAACCGGTACAAAGTCCACGCCACCAGCTTCAGAGGCGCAATCCGCAAGGTCAGCCGCGAGATGGGCTTTTCCGCCCGATTGAACGGCAACTACGGCGACATGGCGCGTTATGACTTCAAGGGCGCAGCCATCTGCGCTTTCATCATGCCTTACGAAGACCAAGCCGAGAACTACCTGCGCGTCACCTCACTCTAAAAGGAACCACACCATGAAACTCATCAAAGAATCCACAGGCATCGAAGTCAAGGCAGGGGATGTAGCGCACGACTTCAGAGGGGAAGTAGCCATCATCACAGGCTGGCAGGAACCACGACACAGCGGCAGCACTGGGCGTGTGTACGTCAAAGAGATGGGAGATAGAGGCTTCACCGGCGAGTACTACCCGTCTGTATACGGCATGAAGTGGGCTGAATGAAGACTACTACAAAAACGGGGTCAAAATGACCCCTTTTTCCACCTATCCATGATTACTACAAGTGGACAAGAAAAAAGACAGCGAAAACGCAGCGCCATCAAGGCGTATCCAAAAAACAGGCACATTTATATATCTATTTAATTATATGTATATGTATAGGGGTGTGTTTGTATGTGTGCATTCAGACAAAAATATTTTGTTCCTTTTGGTTGGGAGGGGCTTTACCATTTCTCGAAACAGATATATAAACGTGCCACTTCCCGTGTTCACCCGCACACAGACTGCGATTCCACTGTCCAAAAAAATGTCCGACTGTGGTAGTCTTGGATACCGCCTTGGATACCAACATCAAAAAGGGTAGTAATCATGCACAAATGGATGTACACCGCAACACAGCGCAAGATCGACAGCGCACTGCTGCGTAAATTCCCAGACCAACACCACCTGCGAAACAACCTGCGCGAAGAAATCCGACAGGTAAAAAGCCAACGCCGAGCCGAGAAGATCGCAGCAACACACCGTAAAAAACTGTGGGCTGTGCTGCTGCGTGATCTGAATTACGAATACAACAACGTCAGGCAAGGCATGAAGTACGCCAAGGCACAGGGGCAAGCCGAGAAACTGACTGCGTTCGAGGCGTATGAAATAGTTTTAAGCAGGGTGCGCGACGAGATCGAGGCAGCACAGGCAAACCCTGATGTACCCAAACCAACACCGAGCAACTACGCTCGATGGCATAACGCCAAGGGCAAGCGCAAGATACCCAACAATGGCATCCATTGGACTGACTGGGTGCCAAGCCGAATAAAAACGCAGGTCACAGACCTGTTCAATGCCATACCCCACACGCCGAAGGCCAAGCGCAAGCTACCTTTTCAGCGGACGCAGCGGCCACAACGAAACAACCCCGAACTGACACGCTTAATAAAACGAACCGAGAAGGAGATCGCCTACGTCAAACAAGAATTAGACATCGCCCCAACAAACCACGCCATACGGCTGAAGTACACCCAGATGCGCCAAGCCTTAGCCCGTATGCACGAGATGAAACCAAGCGAAGCCGTACCGCACACGTGGCATGGCCTGTACAAATTCGAGAGACCAGAACTAGATGTAGTATAATCTAGATGTAGTGCAGCAAAAACGGGTCAGCCTGACCCGAAATTCAACCAACCGAAAGGAGAAGCAAATGAAATATTACTTAGGCCGGATTGAAGAGATCAACGGTGAGATGGAGTACACCGACAAGTTCCTGTTCCACACGAAGGGTAGCCCAGACAAGTACATGGATAAGACAGCGATGCAGTGGCGTGACCGTACCAAACGTGATTGGGACGAAGATATGCAGGGGTACTGGTGCTACGGCACGATCGTCCGCGACGATGGCTGGCGCGAGATACCCAAGGAAGATTTCGATGTCCTGAGTAAGTACATAGCCGTCCTGTAACCACAACCAACCGAAAGGAGTAACACCATGAGCATTATTAACGTGCAGCAAGGCGAGCAGGTGTATGTGTACCTGCTGTGCCGCATAACAGAGGAGCGGTTTGGCTACGGTACGGTAGTTGAACACGTCTTCACCCACAAGGTACAGGCAGAGGCTGCGCTGCGGGTACTGAAAACAGATAGTGAAGAACGCTACTACATTATCGAGCACTTGACTCAACCGCATGACAACTACAAATGAAAGGAGAATCACATGTTTTATACCGTAGCCGTTTACATAGAAGACCGTGCGTTCGGCGGCCCTGAAGAAGGCGGGTGGTACTACGACTGCGCCGAGCTATGCATGGAACCTGAAGCAGCACAGTACCTGCGAGGGTTTAGTGATGAGGGCGAGGCATACACCTACGCCATTGACCTGCACAACACCCTGTCCAAGTGGAACGAAGGCAGACCAGAGACAAGCAGCGTCTTGTCTGAGGGTAGGTACACAGCCATCGTAAGTGAGGGTATGCCCAAGCCTCACTACCCAGAAACAACACCACGTTACGAGTAAAGGAGAACACCATGAAATACACATCAGAGCAACTATTCGCAGCAGCCCATGAGATGAAGCGCACAGGTGGTGGCTTTGCATCCCGCTTGGCCGAGGCATATATGTACGCTGACTTGAACAACCAAGAGCGCATCCTGACTGCGTTCATGGATTTGTTTGAAAGGTACATCACCACTGAGTAAACAAAAACGGGTCGGCCTGACCCGATATTCAGGCCATTCACTTAACGCAACACAACCCGAAAGGATTCACCATGAACAAGATCATCCCCGATGGTTACGACGGCTTCACCCGCTGGGACTGGATGGAGTCGCTGGCCGATGTGCTCAGTGAGCGCGGTATGGTAGGCGAGCACATCGAGAAATACGGATGGGATCAACTACGCGCCAGTTACAAAGACCGCTACCCTGACCCCAACCCAGACAACTACCGTGCGTGGTTCCACCGCGAGAAGCGTAGCGCACCCATGCACCCCGCCATTCGTGAGGCTGTATATCAGGCACCCCCGCTTGACTGGCATCTGCTCGTGCTTGAGTGGCCGCATGGTTCCGACTCTGACCCCAGCCGTATCGCATACACAAGGTCAGACGAGCACGGCAAAGCCAACAGGCAGACGGTCACATCTGTGGGTAAGTATCTAGCGCGGCACTTCCCTGCCTTGCCTGACCACGCCATCCGCGACATCGCCATGCGACACAAGCCCTACGAGTTCAAGCTGTGGGATACGGTGTCTGGCATCGTGCGCTCTGTTCAGGACGGGCCGCACTCATGTATGCGCTGGGGTAACTTTGACCGTGACACCGACACCCACCCCTATGAGGCATACCATCCTGACTACGGCTGGCGGGCAGCGGTGCGGCTTGGCACGAACGAGATGGTTACTGCGCGGTGCTTAGTCAACGTCGAGAGCAAAACCTTTGTACGCTCTTACACCAGACGCGACAGCAGTGAGCAGTACTCGCACAGCGACGAGGCCATCGAGGTGTGGCTGCGTGACCAAGGGTTCACCAAGGCGCATAGCTGGGCTGGTCTTAAGTTAAAGCGCATCACGACAGACAGATACAACGATGACTTCTGGGCGCCGTACCTTGACGGCGATTGCAAGTATGTCGCTGATGAGGGCGATCATCTGTTGATTACCGATGACGGTGACTACGAGTTTGACCGTACTGACGGTCATGCCAATGGTTCATCCGGTTGTTCTTGCGAGGACTGCGGTGAGCGTGTGCATGAGGATTACTTGTATAGCATCGGGTATCACGGTGACCGTAGTGTAGGTGATTGCTGCATCGGTGACTACGTGAGGGTGCATGGCCGTGGTGGTGACGAGTACTACATCTACCACGGTGATGCGATTGAGGTTAACGGTGAGTGGTATGACCCTGACTACCTTGAGCGACACGGCATCGTGCAGTTGGATGACGGTGACTATGCACATCAGGACGATGCGGTTTACCTTGAGCAGCGTGAGATATGGGTGCTGTCGGATGATGACTGCGCTGTGTGGTGCGAGTCTAGTAGCACCTATGAGCACATCGATGACTGCGTTGAGTTAGCTGACGGCTGGGCGCTTGAGTCTGACGCTTGGCAGTGTGAGCATGACGAGAAGTGGTACCTGTGCGACGAGGTCACAGCGTTCGAGACTGACTGCGGCAAGTCAGTACACCCCGACCATGCACACGAGTACATCACAATCAAAGAGGAGAACTAATCATGAAGACCACAACTGTACTGGGCAAGATATTGAACACTGCCCTATCCATCAAACGCCCACACGGGTCACAGACTAACGTCAAGTTCACTGCATGGCTACGCGAACAGCTACCGCTTGAGCTTAACAAGGCTGCGTTCTATGACGGTGCAGGTAACCTGCACGTGGACAACCGAAGCCAAGCATCACACCGCACCTTATTCGTAGCACACGTGGACACTGTTCACCGTGCCGAGGGTAAGAACAAGATTGCCAAGACCAAGACACACTGGCGGGCTAAGGGTGATGTCCTGGGTGCAGATGACGGTGCGGGTGTTGCGCTGTTGATGCATATGATCTGGGGCGGGATACGTGGCTACTATATCTTCACGCAAGGTGAGGAGCGCGGTGGTGTAGGTGCAAGGTATCTGGCAGAGAAGATGCCTGACTTGTTGCGTGAGTTTGATCGTGCGGTAGCGTTTGACCGGCGTGGTATTGACAGCGTGATTACGCATCAGGGTTGGGGGCGCTGCTGTTCTGATACGTTCGGCTCTGCCTTGGCTGACGCATTGATGGATGGGCATGACGCATTGATGATGTTAAACGACGACACGGGTGTGTACACCGACACGGCTGAGTTCACTGAGCTTATCCCTGAATGCACCAACATATCGGTGGGCTATGCCCGTGAGCATACGCAAGAGGAGTCTCTTGACCTTGTGTATTACAACAACCTTGCCGCTGCTGTGCTGACGGTTGACTGGGATGCGCTGCCGGTTGAGCGTGACCCATCGGTGGTCGAGCCTGTGTATGAAACAGGCAGTTGGTGGCAGAGCTACAAGACTACGAGCCAGTACGCCTATGACCCAGCCAATGACGAGCCGGACTACCACCGCGAGGATGCCATCGATGCCGTGCTCGATGCGCAGTATGGGCACTACGATGGGCTGGCTAACCTGATCGCTGAGACTGTGTGGCCTGACGATACGGCCTTGGCGCAGCGGCATATGAACTTCAAGGGTCTCAAGCCTTCGTCACTTGACTGGGCGCTTGAGTGTCTGGAGCATGGCGAAGATGTGGACTTGATACTCGACTCGCTGTTCGATGAGTTGCACTTCGCGTAAGTGTGTAATGGGGTCACGTTGACCCCTTTTTTAAAAGGAGAAGCAAATGTATACAAAAGAAGAATGGCGGTTCAATGACAACACTCGATGGGGGTGGAAAGACAACCCCTACTCTGTTACGTGTAGGAAACCCGGTCAGCACTCCGTTACGATTGCAGCCATAAAAAACTGCGTTTCTATTCCAGACCCGGAGAAACGTGCAAACGCCATGTTGATTTACGCTGCACCGGATTTACTAAACGCACTGGTTGATCTATTGGGTGTCTGCTATGACCTTGAGATAAACGACGAAACAGTTAAGGCCGTAGCAAACGCACGAGCAGCAATTACTAAAGCAAAGGGGGAATAAATGGAAAACAAACAATTAAGAACCCACGTAGGCAAGTTCGAAGTGGTCATCAATCCTTGGGAGAACTTCGGGTACTTCGAGCACGAGGACTACGGCGATGAGTGGGGTGGTGGCCTGTGGTTCGAGGGCAAGAACCTGATTGACTACGATGGTGTGTATGAGTTGCCAAGCGAAGTCATTGCAGGCATACGCGAGTTGGGGTATATCGTTGGCAAAGAGTTTGAATAGGAGAAGCAAATGAAACTCGATGATCGTGAATGGCTGGCAATAGGTGCGGCTGTACTGGGTGCGCTGATGGGTACGATACTCGGCGCGTTGTTCTTTCTTTTTGTGGGGGTGTGATATGGATGACAACGACTGGGACAAAGACCTACCCGTGACGATGTTCTGTCTCGTAGGGTTGGTTGTGCTTTTATTTTTTGTGTTCTTAGGTATCTTGTAGGCGAAGTAGGCACTAACCTATTGACACACTACCCGTAGTAATTTAAGTTCTAATTTCCTTAACCCCAATTCGGAGGGACTATGCACGACAACACATTAGACAAACCATTCACCGACAAGCCACGTGTCACGCCGTACGACACAGGCAAGCTCAAGATCGGCCTGTACTACGAGCCACCACTCCCAACGCAGGACGAAGATGCAATCGCTCTGCAA
>Ga0070748_1001094_pt1 | contig 12774 bp, 10 predicted proteins | sample VirMetDEL_Nov_12_FD_77015 | JGI IMG/M metagenome (GOLD analysis project Ga0070748, IMG submission 77015) | Aqueous microbial communities from the Delaware River and Bay under freshwater to marine salinity gradient to study organic matter... | ecosystem: Environmental > Aquatic > Marine > Coastal...
ATACCCGTCAAACTACCTAGTATTGCCCAAGCTAAAAACCCCCAATGCATGAAGCTCTGCGCCAGCGCATTATAAGCAGCGTCAGCTGTACCAGAGTCACCACCAAATAGAGGAGGTGGAGAGGTAAAATGTGCCATTGGCTCAGCTGCTGCCCAAAACACACCGCCACCCGCAAGTAGCGTACACATAATGATAGAGACCCATTTAAATCTTGAGATTTCAGGAGACGTAATGCCGCCCAACACCACAGAGCCTGTGCGACTAACCGCGAGAAAAATACCGATGACAAACGTCAGTAACAACAACACTTGCCAGTACGCGCCAAATAATTTAGTTGATACCGCAAATGCTGAATTTACCCAACCCGACATCATTTTTATGTCGTAAAGTGCCAATATAGCAAACAGCACAAGTGCACCACCGCTAATCAAAAATACGGGAATATCGACACCCTGTAGAAATTTGATTTTGGGCATTGCAACCTCTCTACTTTCCGCAACCGTTTTAGAAGTATTCATTATAGTCTCCTGATGGTTCTCTTATAGTTATAGTTATAGTTATAGTTATATTTTCTAAAGTGCTAACTTTTTAGGATTAAACTTAATGTAAATTAGCGCTTTAGCACCTGAGGTTTTAGACCTTTATCGAGGAAGTTAAGCCAATTTAAGCCCATAACTTTAGCAATATCGCCTGCCTTAAAGCCTCTTTGTTGTAATCCTTGCGTAATATTTGGAAAGTCACGACTATCACGAAACCAAGACAGTGGCCTTGGCCAGTCTGCGTTTGCCTTCGAACCTTCACCATAATCCATGTCTTTTGACCAACGCCCGTTACGCATCCATTCAAGCACTGATAGCGGTTGTTCCTGACATAAGTCAGTTCCTAAGCCAATATTATCTATGCCCATTAAATCTGCTGTCGAAGCGACCATGTCGCAAAAGTCATCTAACGTGCAGTCAGGCCCATTTTTTAAATGGAACGGGTACAAACTGAAACCTAACAATCCACCTGACTCACCCAGTGCTTTTAGCACAGCATTCGATTTATTGCGTTTAGCTGCATGAAAGCTGTTTGGGTTGGCGTGTGAGATAACGATAGGTCGCTCTGAAATATCAATAGCTTCTAATGTGCTGCGTTCACCGCTATGGCTCATGTCAACCACCATGCCCACGCGATTCATTTCTTTTATCGCTTGCTTGCCAAAGCGAGTAACACCGCTATCTTCAGCTTCATAGCAACCACAAGCTAATAAACTTTGATTATTATAAGTAAGTTGCATAATCATCAAATTGAGCTCGCGCATAATCTCAATCATGGCAATATCGTCTTCAATAGGTGAACAATTTTGTGCACCAAACATGACTCCAACCTTACCGAGTTGCTTTGCCAATCTAATGTCCGCAGTACTTTTAACCGGCATGATCAGATCAGCATTCATCTCAAAATGATGATTCCACTCACCAATACGCAATAATGTTTCACGAATTTGTTCGTGATATACCACCGTGACGTGCACCATGGTGACGCCACCTTCTTTAAGCTGTTCAAAGATCGCTCTATTCCAATTTGAATATTGCAGCCCATCAATGACAATAAGATCGTTATGCATAGTAATCACCGAATTTATGAACGGATGTAAGTAGTTTTAACTACGGTGTAAAACTCTTTGGCATAGCTCCCCATTTCACGAGAGCCAAAACTTGATTCTTTACGACCACCAAATGGCACATGATAATCGGTTCCAGCTGTCGGTAAATTCACCATCACACAACCCGTTTTTGCATTGCGTTTAAAATGTGTGGCATATTTAAGTGATTCGGTACAAATACCACCGGTTAAACCGTAATTTGTGTCATTAAGAGTATCTAATGCTTCGGTATAATCTTTTACTTTGATCACACAGGCTATCGGGGCAAAGGCTTCTTCGCGGTTAATAGTCATATCATTAGTGGTGTTGGTAAATAACGCTGGTGTTAAGTAGTAGCCATCGGTTTCTTCCGTTAGAACTTCACCACCTATCGCTAACGTGCCACCTTCTTCCTTCGCAATTTTGAGGTAATTTAGGTTTTGTTCCATTTGACGACCATCTGCAACGGCACCGATGTGCACACCTTCTTTTAGTGGGTGACCAACAACAAGTTGTTTCATACGAGCAATAACCGCATCAACAAATTTATCGTGGATGCCTTCAGTGACGATTAAACGAGAAGAAGCAGTACATTTTTGGCCGGTACCAAAGAATGCACCACCAACGGCACATTCAACCGCATTATCTAAGTCAGCATCATCTAATATAATAAGTGCATTTTTACTGCCCATTTCTAGCTGGCATTTAACAAGGTTTACCGCTGTTGCTACCGCGACTTTACGGCCAGTTTCCAATGAACCAGTAAAAGTTAAGGCGTTAATTTTTTTAGAATTAATTAATGCATCACCCACTTCTGCACCAGGTCCCATAACAAGGTTAAAAGTACCTGCTGGTAAGCCTTGACGAGAAATGATTTCAGTGAGCGCCCACGCACTCGCAGGTACTTGGTTAGCCGGTTTAAAAATAACTGCATTACCGAAAGCAAGCGCTGGAGCTATTTTCCAAGCGGCTGTTGCCGTTGGGAAATTCCAGGGTGTAATAATACCAACAACACCAGCGGGCTCTCGGCGTGTTTCAATTTCAACACGGGGTCTTACTGAATCAGCTGTTTCACCCATTTGACGCAATACTTCTGCTGCGTAGTAGTGAAAAAACTGCCCTGAACGATAAATTTCACCAGCACCTTCAGGAAATGTTTTTCCTTCTTCACGCGCCAGTAATGTCCCTAACTCATCTTTACGTTCAATCAGTTCATCACCAATCGCCATTAGCACGGCATAACGTTGTTCTAAACCACTTTCTTGCCAAACGAGCTGACCAGAAATTGCGGCATCTAAGGCTTGTTCTAGTTGATTTGTATCGGCTTGAGCGAACTGTCCAATAATATCGCTAGTATCAGCTGGGCTAATATTAGCGAGTGAACTTACGCCTTCTACCCACTCGCCATTGATGAAATTGCAAAAAATTGATTCAGACATAAATACCTCCATAAAATAATTGAAGATATTATAGGTAGCATGCTTTAATAATAAAAATTAATAAATACTATCCCTTGATAAGGAATGCTTATGGCAATGCCAGAATTCAAAATCGCGCAATTACGACACTTTGTTTGGGTAGCAGAATTACGTGGCTTTCATAATGCCGCAGAAAAGGCCTGTCGCACCCAGCCGGCAATATCATTATCCATTAGAGATCTAGAAAATAAGCTCTCGACACCATTGTTTGAGAAACGCAATGCAAAAACTACGGTTACAGATCTCACCCCCTTTGGCCGTTACTTTTTACCGAAAGCAAAAGAGTTAATTGCGCATCACGACAATGTTGCTCAAGACATGGCCCTAATGAGTGAACATAAAACTGGTCACTTGAGATTAGCGTCTGTTCCTTCAATTGCTTGTCACATGTTACCGGAATTATTAACTGAATTTGTTGCCTACTCCCCTGATTTGCATATTAGTTTCTACGACGATAATTCTGAAGCTGTGTTACGTAAAGTAGAAAAGAAGCAAGTAGATATTGGCATTGCCAGCTTGCCTCATGAACATGAGCATGCAGACATTAATTTCACGCCGATTTGGCAAGATCAAATTGGTCTCGTGTGTCCAATCAATCACCCATTAGCCGATGCAGAAGACATTCATTGGAAAGAGTTGCGCAAACATCGATTAATTAGAAATGGTACCTCCCGTTTACTTGAAGGTACAGAGGCAGAGCCTTTACTCAAAGATTCACAATTTCTGATTTCTAACATGCTATCGTTAATAGCGATGATTGAAGTAGGCTTGGGCGTCACTACACTACCTTGGTTTGCTTTCCCAAAAGAAAATCATAAATTACGCTTCATTCCGATGACAACGCCTAAAATTATTCGTCAAATAGGTATTGTGCGGCTAAACAACAAATCTTTATCGCCAGCGGCATCGGCATTGAATGAATTTATTTTAAAAAAAGCATCACTTGAAAAAAACAGCGAAAAATAGTTCGCGATGTATAGTGAATGAATGTCTTACAAAGAAAAATACGTAGTTCATTTATCACCGGTATTAAGGTTATGTTTAACTAACATAACCTTAACTAACCTGGGCTCTGGATAAGCAAAATGCTAAAGCAGCGTTATTAAAGCCTACTTGAACGCCTTGAACTAGACATAAATACCACGACTGTAGATTGGCTGTTGATAATACTTTGAAATAGTATTTCTTTCATTCTCATTATCCAGAATTCAGGTTAATTATAACCACGAACATAACTTGAAGTAATAGCATCACCGTTGTTTTCTTCGTTCAGCTGTGCGCTTGTCGATATTTGTTCGGTTACTTGTTCGCGGCACTGAACAGTGCTACTCAAGTTAACAATTGCAGTATCTTCAGCTAAATACTGGCGTTGTAATGGGGAAACTAAAGCATTCATAATCGGTCTCATATATGTTGTTAATAGTTCACCAAAACATAATAAGTAATCGTATTGAAAAGTAATAATGAGTAACTTCTATCTTTTGATAAGAATTAATTATCTCAGCACTTGCTCTTCATCAACATCAATAAAATCCAATTTTTATGCACCACGATAAATTTTACTTATCAGCTGATAGAGCTTTTTGATTTGTATATTGCTAGCTCTTTAGCCAATGATATGTCCATACTCAAAGTAGGTAATTTAATCTATTTACCGAAATGTTCATTAAACAGAGGTCTGTGCTAGTTTTTACATAGAAATGAAGCTAGCTTATTTAGCAGACAGCTAACAGGTACATAGAGGATAAGGAACATGACAACAGATGCAGCTATTCGCTCATCCTTGAGAGGGGAAAATGCCCTACCGCTTCGTGCGGCTAGTCAAGTAATGACATTAGAAAGACTCGGTGCACTCCATCAAAGTCGATTAAGTTTTATGCGCACTATAGTAAGGCGGGTTTTTAAAGAACGTTGGAGAATTGAAGCACGTATAATGGAACTTGACAATCAAGGTTACGGTACCGTTGTTTATGAAATCAATGCGCCACATGGTGTATTTAGCTTTGTTATTTTTTCTGATTACTTATCACCTGATGAACGTAATGACCGAGTAATTGCCACTAAATGGGATCTGACAATGGCATTAGTCGAAGGCCAAGTGGACAACGACTATATTGAAATGCTTCGCCAAAATGTACCAAAACAAGAAGCGGGTCGTGTTGATTCTAGGGTTTTTGTGCTTTCACGTGCCAACCGAAGTGCGCGTAATTTTGATTATGTCGTCGAAAAGCTAGCTAATGGTCAGCAACCTGATGTGAAAAAAATTGCTAATGTTGGTTACTTGTATCGTACGACTGCGGTTTATGGCAGTGGCAAATTAGGTATGGCTGACTGGGAAAAAATACGAGAAAAGCATCCTGACTTCGCTCGACCATTCGCAGGTGAAATGTTCGTTTGTTTAATGTTAAGAAACTTCAGTCTTTTTCAAGTAGAGCACATCGCGCGTCATCAATTTCCTCAAACTTATCAACCAATGCGCGCTGATATTAAACGTTATTTTGGTATTGGTAACTCTACGGGTTTAGGTATGGCACCTTATTTGGTTAATCATCCATTATTAATTAATCAGTGGGTAGAAATGCGGGAATTAGCACTAGCGCGTGTTCGTACATTAGGTGCGATTACTCCACATATCAGCCAGTTATTTTCAGATCTTGTTGACCGCTGTGTTTTACATACCGAAGAAACGATGACCGAAGATGATTGGCAAACGAAAAATAACAAAGTCGTACTTGAAGATCTCGCTTCATTAAAACAGCACACACAAATTGGCCTTAAGTCATGGGACAACATTATTCACTTTAGTGAGCAACATTGTTCTTTGCAAGGCCAAGAAATGTTGGTGTCGATTATGCTAGAAATTTATCCTGAATTAGTCGATGAGCTAGAAAATTTCCATAGCGCGGATGAGCAACTCGACTTAGACCCTATTATGCCCATTCAGCAACTAAAAAGCATTATAGAAAACAAATATGACTGGGCACTCGCTTTAGACTTTGAGCAAGCAGGTGCGCGTGAAACCTATTGGTACCGCTCAGAAGAAAAAATGGAGCCACGTTTAGGTAGTGTTGCTGATATTGAAGGAAAAAAGAAACAAATGGCGCTGGGTGTTGGTTATGCTGTGCGTAAATGCTATAACCAATTAGTTGCCTACTTTACTGAAAATCCCAACCACACAACTGCTCGATTTATGGTGGCTCACCCTAAACTTAGAGGTATTGTTCGTCGTATCCAAGGAATGAACCGTTGTGTTTATGGCGACATTCAAGCCAATTTACTTGATAAAGACGTACTCCCTATGCATTTACTACGCGCAAAACTGGCATTTTTTGGTGTTAGTAAATTTGATCCTCGTTCACGCCTTTGGGTACGAAACACTATGTTTCAGGGTGCTCCTTTGCTCGATGATATTGGTAAGCCGTTCAACGATGACTGGTTTATGCCATTAGCACCAAAACAATAAAGAGAATCCAATGAATATTTCTATGAATGAATTAAAAGCGACATTGCGTCGTTGTTTTGAAGCCAGTGGCTACTTTGTTGGTAATTATGAAGATGCAGCGAATATGGTGTTATGGCTAGAAAAACATGGCTTAAATGGTTTAAAAGAACTAAAACAAGCACTGCCGTACATCTATGAAGACCGAGATAAGCCCCTAAGTAATGTGGTATATGAAGATAGCACGTCAGCCACCATAGATGCGCATGATCGCAGCGCTTTAAATTGTATTGCTGCTGCCGTTGATTTGGCACACGCTAAAGCGTTAGAAAGCGGTATTGCAACTGTAACGGTACATAATTGTCACAATCGCATGTTTGTATTAAAGGCCTTAACTGATCGTGGTCGCAGTGGCATAAGCGCCGCGGCCTATTGGCAGAATGGCAGTAAAAAAGTCACAGAACATACTGCGGCAATTGGCTCAGGCCAACGTTACCCTAGTTACAGCGAAGGTACTACTAACCTAACTACAAATGGGAATGACAAACAAGCACTCACTATTATATGTAGCTCTCGTGTTGATATAACCTCTTCATTGCAAAATAATAAAAGCAGTTTTATTAGCTCCCAACAAATTGAAAAAAACAAAGAGCATACCGTTGAGTACGGTATCAAAATAGAACCTGAAATATGGGCAGAAGTTAATAACATTGCAGCGGGCGTTTTGGTTGAAAACACCGAAGCATCTAAAAAGGATGCGGGCGGGCGCTAACTTTATCGTTAACCCGCCGTTAAGTTGTCGGCAACAAAATCTTTACCGACAACTCTCTCCTACAAACTTAAATTCAAGGTGTAATCACATTGCAAAAACATACCAATGAATCAGTTATTAGTACCAAAACCTCTAGTCATCCGCATAACAATAGACGCTACAATGCTCAACTTCTCGAAACGCCAGTTGCTGTTTGTATTAATGGTATTAGCCAAGCCGTTATGATGATATCTCCTCAAAACTTGGAAGATTTTGCTCTAGGTTTTGCGTTAAGTGAGGGATTAATACAGTCACCAAAAGAAGTATTAGATATTGTTATTGACCGCCATGATGAAGGTTGGCAAATTGACCTAACAGTACTAGCACGTACTCATCATCAACTTCAATCGCGACGCCGTAATATGGCAGGGCCAAGTGGCTGTGGACTTTGCGGCATTGATTCAATATGTATGGCGATGTGCTTACCAACAGAAATAAATCAATATAGCGGTAATGATTTACCCTCAGAAACAATTATAATGCAAGCCAGAGATGCACTATTAGATTTACAAAAACAACATAACGGCAGCAAAGGCAACCATTGCGCGGGCTATTTTGACTTATCTGCAAATTCAATCGCCTATCGAGAAGACGTTGGCCGCCATTCTGCTTTAGATAAATTACTCGGCACTTTAACTAAGAATAACTTAGTAACAACGAAAGGTTTTGCATTATTAAGCAGTCGCTGTAGCCATGACCTTATTGTTAAGTCCGCACGATTATCCTTGCGTACACTTGTCACGCTTGCTCAACCTACAGATTTAGCCGTCAGTTCAGCACGTAAAACAGGGTTAACACTATTTTGTTTTCAACATGGTCAATTGAAACGTTTCGCTTAAAAGAGAATTTACATGTCAAGGTCTACAAAAAAACGAAATACTTATTCCTCTCCTGCTGGTGGTTGGGGAGCACTTAAAAGCTCAGCTAAGCACCTTATTCGTAGTGAAAATGCCACTAAAAGTGTAAGAGCCTTGCTAAAAGCTAATCAACCCGGCGGCTTTGACTGCCCTGGTTGTGCCTGGGGTGATTCTGCAACAGCGGGAAAAATAGATTTTTGTGAGAATGGCATAAAAGCTATTGCGTGGGAAGCAACTAGCAAACGAGTAGATGCAGAGTTTTTTAAGCAACACTCATTAACTCAACTAAAACAATGGGATGACCACACATTAGAAAAAAGCGGCCGCTTAATAGAGCCGATGTTCTTTGATGGAAAAAGCGATCACTACCAACCCATTAGTTGGGATAATGCCTTCAACGTTATCGCCGACAACCTTAAACAACTACCTTCACCAAATGACGCGTTATTGTACACTTCAGGCAGGGCCAGTAACGAAGCGGCTTATTTGTATCAGTTATTTGGACGAGTATTAGGTACCAATAACTTTCCAGATTGCTCAAATATGTGCCATGAAGCCTCTGGCGTAGGTATGACAAATAGTTTAGGAACAGGCAAAGGAACGGTGACGATGGAAGACTTCAATCAAGCCGATGCCATTTTTGTTTTTGGTCAAAATCCTGGTACTAATCATCCACGCATGCTTGGCACACTCAGAAAAGCCAGTAAACGTGGCACCACCATTGTTAGTATTAACAACCTGAATGAGCGAGGGTTACAGCAATTCTCAGATCCGCAAAGTCCAAAAGAAATGATTTTTTTCACTGGTACTAAAATTAGCCAACACTATTTCACGCCTCAATTAGGCGGCGATATGGCAATTTTACGTGGTGTGGCAAAATCTCTATTTGAAAGGTTTGAAAACGACAAATCAATACTCGATAGTGTATTTATTAAGGATCATTGCCATAATTTTGAGGCATATCAACGCAGTGTTCACACAAGCTCATGGGAAAAAATAATTAGTCAAAGCGGGCTTACGCGACAAGATATCGAGCAGATTACAGATATTTATGCCAGTAAGCAAAAAGTCATTTTTACCTGGGCGATGGGGATCACCCAACACAAACATTCCGTCGCAACAATTCAAGAGCTGATCAGCGTACTATTACTAAGAGGTAATATTGGCAAAGCCGGTGCAGGCGCCTGCCCTGTTCGTGGCCATTCAAATGTACAAGGAAATCGTACTGTCGGTATCAACGAAAAACCTTCAATGGATTTTCTTGATGCTTTAGATAAGCACTATTCATTTAAAACCCCACGTATGCCTGGGCTAAATACTGTCGATTCGATCCATGCTATGTTAGCAGGTAAGGCAAAAGTGTTTATTGCCTTGGGTGGTAACTTTGCTGCTGCGACTCCTGATACTACGCGAACTTATCAAGCGTTACAGCAATGTGATTTAACCGTGCACATTAGTACAAAACTTAATCGCAGTCATGTTATTACAGGAAAAAAAGCTTTAATTTTCCCTTGCTTAGGACGCACAGAAATTGATCGGCAACTCAGCGGCGAACAATGTATTACCGTAGAAGACTCAATGAGCATGGTACATAGTTCAACTGGACAAAATGAACCGGCATCACCACAATTACGCTCAGAAACCGCTATTGTTGCAGCGATGGCAACGGCAACAGTTGGTAATAACATAGTTAATTGGACTAAATTAATGAATGATTACACGCTCATTAGAGATGATATTAGCGCCGTGTTACCCAAATTTTCAAACTATAATCAGCGTATAAAAGTAGACAGAGGCTTCTATTTACAAAATGATGCTGCGCTACGAAAATGGCAAACAACAACGAAAAAAGCGACATTTTCTAATGCACCCTTGCCTGAAAAGCTCCCTCACGAAGTAGCCAAACAGTTTACCGACAAAGCAATATTAACGTTACAAACGTTACGCTCTCACGACCAATATAATACTTCTATCTATGGCATGGACGACCGCTACAGGGGCATTTATGGCGAACGCCGTGTGATTTTCCTTAACGCCACAGATATCAATAAGCAACAGCTAGAAAATGGTGACAAGGTAAAAATCACCACGGTATCTAATGACGGTGTAACGCGTTCGATATCAAGTTTTACCATTGTTGAATATGATATTCCCTCTGGTTGTGCGGCGGCATATTATCCAGAAACCAATCCGTTAGTACCTTTAGAAAGCACCGCCGACGAGTGCGGTACACCTACCTATAAATCAATTGCCATTACTTTAGACAAATTAACATAAAAAAAACATGACATAATTATCGTGCAAATAAATAAGGCTAACAATGGTATGCCTGAAATAAAGCTATTCAATAAAATAGAACGTCAATATAGTAAAATTGGAAACAATGGCTCAATTTTACTGTCATATAATTTCAACGCAGTAATACGAAAGCGTATTTTAAATAACATCAGTAGCTCGAAAAAATATCAAAATAAACTTCTCAGCCAATCAAAGGTCAATACGGTTGTGAAAACCTTTAATCCAATTAAAGCTAAAAGTATAACAATTAAAAATACTTTAGCTTTTCGACTTTTGATATTGTTCCAATAATCTAACTTAGCTTTAAATTCTCCTTTTAATTCGTCCATTGACTCTTTCATAACAATATTCCTTTTATAACGAGAAAACTTACAACAAGGTATCAATCAAACGCGCCCCATACATCTAAGTTAGCCGCTGCAAACATACAAAAGCGTTGATGCAAGCCGTCAGAATTAATTTAATAAGCAATTTTTTGTTTTAATGTTTTGCATTTATATAAACTTAACGTCTTACACTTTATGAAAGGTTGATTATAGTAATTCTAATACGCCTTTTAGATTATCTTAGTGCGCTGCAACATAGCTATTTTTTCATTCGATGTACGAACTAAAAATCCTATAACACAATAAAAAGTTACAGGATTTTTAGTAAATTTAAAATGATACTTAAGAAATTCTTTTTTTAAAACGTAAAACAAATCGGTCAGTTTTTCCAAGTACTGCAGGATCAAAAACCACTTTACTGTAATCATCATCAGGGTTTCGTAAAAATGCAGCTTCCGCGTCCAACTCAAAACCGGCCTCAGCTAATTCTTTTTTCACATATGCTTGATTAACACGGTGAAGTTTGGGGTTATGCTCTTTGGCATTCGACTCCATATCGATAATGCCTAAAATGCCACCTGGTTTTAGAGATTTTTTCAATTGTGCCAAAATATTCATTCGCTTTTCTTTTGCGGCAGAAGAATAAAGGTCATGATAATTTAGTACTATCATGGCAGCATCAACCTCGTTGTCTAAGTCAAATTCACCAAACTCTTTTTTATAGTGGCTAACATTAGCTAATCTTTGTTTTGCGATTCTCTTCTCAAATTCTTTAGCAAAGCGACCGTCAAACACTTCTAAAATAAACTTATTATTTTGTGCTATCACCTTTCCTGTAGTGCCAACGCGATGAGATAGCACTTCAGTATAATAACCACCACTGGAGAGCACTTCTAATACGGTCATGCCCTGTTCAATGCCAAAAAATTGCATCACTTTTTCAGGTTTTCGGCCAGCATCTCGGTCACGATCCACTTGAGAGCGTTGCTCTGACTGTAGCGCTTTTGTAAAAGGATCTTCACTTGTACCATGGCCAAACGCCATAGTACTTGTTAAAGCGATAACTATATTTATAGCCAAAATGGTTTGTTTTATTTTCATACCTGTTCTCCTAAATTATTATTTTGCTGTTTATTGGGCAAAGTGGGGATGGTTTGTGTTTGCTGTTGATGATGAAAACTTCTTTTTCTATATAAATAGATTACGTATATGGCTGCGCAAAGATGGCCTAACATTAGCGCTTGAAACAAGCTTGTGCTTGTTGACATAAAGCCACCAACAATGGCAAATGGCAGTAATAAAACAAGTCGATGCATAATACCCACTGAACAGGCTTGTAACGGCTTACCTTCCGCATTGAGGCATGACTGATAAACGATAGCAAAGCCCGCACCAATATAACCCAATGGTACCCAAGTTAAATAGAGGCTAAGCAACTCAGCTACCTCACCTTCTGGACAAATAAAATAGGAAATCATATTGTTATTAATCAAAAGTAAAATGGCTAACAATAACTGAACAAGTACAATTGACTCAAAAGCAATAACATAGGCTTGCTTAACTCGCTTAATGTGCCCCAACCAATAATTTGTGCCAACAATACACGGCATTGTTGTTGTTAACATCATGGGCAATAATAAAAAAACAGCTTCCATACGAAAAATAAAAGCAAAAGCTGCAACGTACGAATAACTAATTTTAGCGGCAATAATAGTTAATAAAGCAATACTTAATGGCGTAATGAGCTGTTGCAGTACAATAACCATACTGTTTAACTTCACCGATAATATCTCGCGACGTAATTCAATAAATGACGGCCATGCCAAATCAAGATTTTTATGTAAAAGCCATATCGAGATAACGGCAAACAAAAAATCGACGCTACTATGCCCAAAAGCAAGTCCAGCCAAGCCTGATAAATGAAAAATACTTTCTGGG
>Ga0070748_1001095_pt1 | contig 12760 bp, 9 predicted proteins | sample VirMetDEL_Nov_12_FD_77015 | JGI IMG/M metagenome (GOLD analysis project Ga0070748, IMG submission 77015) | Aqueous microbial communities from the Delaware River and Bay under freshwater to marine salinity gradient to study organic matter... | ecosystem: Environmental > Aquatic > Marine > Coastal ...
AAGGACATTAACACTATCTAGCTGCACATCGCCTTCAATACTATTGATCGTTAGGCCTGATGCTTCCATACGTTTAAACTGCTGTCCTCGTGCGATAAAAGTTACATTTTCGCCGTGCTGCGCTAATCGACCACCAAAATAACCACCAACGGCACCACAACCCACGATAACAAAATGCATCACTCTTCCTATAAATACAGTAAATTTTGCTCAGTTTATCATGCTAAACTAAAATGGTCAGATGTTAGCGATTAACAAAAAAATCATAGTCATTTATTAACAGAAATAACCACCTCACTTAAGGTCACTTAAATACAAAAATGGAACGTTAAAATTTGTAAACTCGGTATTATTTTTACTTCAATGCTGACATAACATGTTGCTAGAATTCATCATTTAAGCTCTAAGTCTCATTTGAGCAACCCCGTAAACTTATTTGGTTAACTTCACGGGATTATTTCCCAACCGACTTTACTGCTTGAGAGCATGTATTGGCGGAATTGAACTGGCACGCAACGCAGGTAATAAACACGCTAAGCTAGAGATAACAAGTAATGTCAATAGTGCAATGCCATAGATAAAAGCATCAAAACCATTAATATCAAATAACTGAACACTCAACCAACGACCACTAAAATAGGCACCAGCTAACCCGATTAGTAATCCAACAAGCGTTAATTTCACGCCATAAAAAAGTATTAAGGTAATAACCTTTATTTTATTAGCGCCAATAGCCATTCTGATACCTATTTCTCGGGTACGCATGTTAATCATATAACTCATTACGCCGCTGACACCACTTACCGTGATCACTAAGGCAATAGTCGCAAATATGGTTAACAATTGCGCTAAAAACTTCTGCAAGGAAATCGAGTTATCAAAGGCTTGTTGTAGGGTTTCAAATTTTGACAAGGGCTGGCGATTATCTAGCTGAGCAATAATATCTTTAATATCCTGTGCAAATTTCGTCGCTGTATCGGTATCATGCTTGGCTAATATGGCAATATGCCCAACTGGAGATTGTGCCATTGGAACATAAATTTGAAAACTAGGCTCTATCGATGCTCCTCGCTCGTTTATATCGTCGATAACACCAATAATTGTGAGCCAATTTTTTCCTTGATTTAATGATATCGTCTGATTAATCGGACTGTCATTAGGCCACCACTTTCTTGCTAGCTTGTTATTAATAATAGCGACGTTAGGCGCATTATCATCATCCTCATCAGTAAAATCTCTCCCTAATAATAAAGTGCTTCCAATAGTTGTGAAATAGCCGTCAGTAATGGGGCGAAGGAAAGTATTGGCTAAGGCTTCATCAGGATTATAATCTCGATCGTCAAGCTGAATTGCTTGGCGAATACTACCGTCGTTTATTCCCACAGTATCATTAGGATAAGTTAGGCTTAATGCCGATGCCGATGACGTTATATAAGGAAGTTTACGAACTTCTTGTAACACTTGCTGTGAAAACTGCCACTGTTGTTGAGCATTATTATAAACAGTCCAATTTAAATCCAATTGTACTGCATTAATGTTTTTTGCGGTGAAACCTAAATCAATGCTTTGTAAATTGTTTAAACTTTTGATCGTTAACCCCGCGGCTATCAATAGCGTTAATGACAAAGCAAACTGGCAAACTAGTAAAGTGTTTCTTAAAAATCCGTGATCAGTAGAGTATGAAGATTTACCACCATCTTTCAAAGAACTGACTAAGTTCACCTTGGCAAAACTTGGCACTATGCCGGCAATGATACCCGACACGGTTGATATGCTCAGGGCAAATAACATCACCGTACTATCGATAGTGATTTCTGACGCTAGCGGACTGAAATTTTTGGCAAAATCTTTAAGAAAATCTAATCCTAAAAATGCAAATGCCAGCCCTAAGCTACCGCCTAGAAATGCTAGTAATAAACTTTCTGTTAACAGCAATTGCGCTATTCTAGCTTTACTAGCGCCTAAAGAGGCACGTACGGCAAATTCACGCTTACGTTTTGAATGTTGCGACAAAGTTAGATTAGTAACATTAGCTGAAGCAATTAAAAACAATAATAACGTGGTGGCTAATAATGTATATAAATACGGACGACTACTTTTAACCAGTTCATCATTAAGCGACAGGGCTGTGGCACTGATAGCCGCATTATCTGAATAGGCTTCAGGGTATTTATTACTTAAGCGCTTTGCTATATCAGCCATTTCAGTGTTTACTGCAGCAAGTGAATAGTCAGGCTTTATTTTGGCAAAAGCTGACATCATACGCATGCTTCGATTAGATAGCGCGTGTTCGCCGCTGCGCCAAGGGCATGATGGAATCGCCATGTAAACATCATTAACATCTGGAAATTGTGGAAAATGAGGTAAAACACCAATAATTTTATGGCTACGGTTATTAAATTCTACACTTTGATTGATTACGTCTTCTTGGCCATTGAATTCATTTTGCCAAAATTCATAACTTAAAACGACTAAAGGCTCCGCTCCTAGGTCATCTTCTGAGTCAGTAAAAGTACGTCCCAGTATCGGGGTTAAATTTAACATATTAAAAAAGTTAGCTGAAACAACACCCGTTCTTACTCTTACTGGGGCATTGTGACCATACATGGTGAATGTCATGTTGTGATATTCAGCCATATTTTCAAATGATGTAGATTGGCTTTGATAATCAAACATTTCACTGGCAGAAAAACCATAAGTTTGATCTTTAGCTAAATCCTGTTGCTGCAGTATAACTAGCTGTTCGCTGTCTTTAAATGGCGTAGCTGAAAACATTAGGCCATTCACCACTGAAAATATTGCTGTAGTAGCGCCAATACTTAATGCCAGCGTGATGATAATAATTAAGGTTGTTATCGGCGAAGCAATAAAGCGTGAAAATGCATAACGAACATCAATCATAATATTTTCGATGAAATTGTGTTGAGTTATATCACTATTATTAGGGGCAGTCTGGCCATCATTATGTGACCTTAGATCATTAGAAATCATTTCCTTCGACATAATTATGCGCCACCTTCTGCTGATAGCTTACGGGGGATCAGTTCGGCTACTTCTCGTGTATCACGCTTTGTGTTATTTGCTAACTCGCTAACTGTACTATCGACTACTTCCCCATCAAATAAATTAATCGTTCGCTTAGCAAAATGAGCATAACGGCTGTCATGAGTTACCATGCAAATGGTTACACCTTGCTCGTTAAGTTCACTTAGTAGCTGCATAACTGAGTCACCATTGATTGAGTCAAGATTCCCCGTCGGCTCATCGGCAAGTAATAAGGTTGGGCTGCCAACTAAGGCTCTTGCCACCGCTACGCGTTGTTGCTGACCACCGGATAATTGGTTAGGCAGATGATGGGCCCTTTCAGACATGTTTACACGTTTTAATACTTCCATCACTTTTGCCTTTCTCACCGATTTTTTAATACCTCGATATATTAAAGGCAGTTCTACATTTTGATTGACAGTCATATCGCCAATTAAATTAAAATCTTGAAAAATGAACCCTATTTCTCTATTTCTGACTTTCGCCATTTGTGAACCTGATAAATTTTTCACCGAATAGTTACTAATTTGATAGTCACCACTAGAGGCTTTATCAAGTAAGCCAATAATAGCAAGCAAGGTAGATTTCCCTCCGCCAGATGGCCCTTGAATAGTCACGTAATCGCCTTCTGATATCGATAAATTGACACCTTTTAACGCATTGGTTTGATTACCATCGGTGTAATAAATTTTATTCAGGTTGGTGATGTTAATTAGTGTTTTTTTATTAGGCATTATGAAGTCCTTAGGGTGAAATTAGTTTCATTTCGTGTGTTAGCATTGCGTTAAACGGTTCAGTAAACACAATACTGCACAGCTGTTTAGTTATTTTAATCGTTAAGGTTTATGGTCAATTAAGCGTTATCGATGGATATTGTTGCAATTGAGATGTATCAGACACGATCACTTGCTCGCCCGGTGTTAAACCACTAAGAAGTTGTATTGAAGTGGCTGAGCTAGCGCCAATTGCCACTTTCGTTTTAACTGCTTGCGAATCACTGGTGAGTTTAAATAAATAGGCGGTATTGGCTTCTTGCCAATGGCTGGGTTTATCAATTAATAATACATTTTCTAATCGTTTAATTTCGACCGTGCCATTTACCCTAAGATCAGGACGGGCTTCACTGGGTAAATTGGCGGGCAGTTGAACATCTACCGTAACCGTACCGTTAACCACAGCAGGGTCTATACGGTAAACAATGCCGCTAATTTTGCTGCGTCGGGTATCAATTTCAACGACTTGACCTATTTTAATATCTTTAGCTTGGCTTTCTTGTACTCGAAGCTCTGCTTTTAAAGTGTTTTGATCGGCAACCCTTGCTAATTCTGCTCCTTGGGAGATTTCTTGGCCTTCTTCTACTGAGATACTTTGCAATATGCCGTGCATTTGTGCACGCACATCAAGTCTACCTACTTGTTCTTCTAGTAAAGAAACTCGCAATAATTGTTGCTCAACTTTTGCTTGTTCAACTCTAAGTAAACTTGTTTGTAGTTTGGGTATTTGCTTTAGTTCAAATTGAGCGATTTCTAATTGCAGTGTTAATTTTTTCTCACGTAACACAGCTTCACTATATTGATACAGCGGGATTATTTTAGTGACTCTGAGTTGTCTCTTAGCCTCGGCGTCTTCAATAGCTTGTTGTTTTTCAATTTCCAACAACTTTACATCCGCTTGTTTTTTTTGCTTTTCGGTAATCTGAACTTCTTTTAAGGCATCGAGTTGCGCTTGCGCTATTTTGTATTCTATTTTTACCCGTTTATATTGTTGAGTGAGTTCAGGAGATGATAATTTTAAAATGATACTGTCAGGAGTAACGATGGCTCCAGGTTCAAGTACTCGCTTGCTCACTTTTGCACTCACTCGCGACGACAGCCATTGTCTATTTATTGCCACAAGGTTTCCTGGGGCTCTTACGTCTTGTATTAAATCTCCTAATTTTACAGTCGTGATTGCTAAGCCTTCAGCTGATATGGCCGAATTGCTGTTAGCGGAGTTAAAGAAAAAATAATTGCTCAGCCCAATCAGTAAAAAAACCAGAAGAGCAGCAATAATAAAGTAGCGTTTTATTGGCTTTTTATCATTTTTTTGAGATTCAAGAATAGTTTGCATTTAACACCGCGTTGCTCATTGTAAAGATGAGCAAAGCTTAACGGTGTTTTAATCTATATACCGGGCCAATCGGTGAGGTTCAGCTAGTTATGGATGAACAGCAGATATTGTCGATGAAAGAGCAGATGGTTTATTTATTCTTCTTATTTTGGCTCTTGTAATGTTCTTGTACTTCATTGATAAACTCAAGCCACGTATCGTTAGGCTGCCAAATATCAAGCATCTGGCTTTGGGCTGCAGATTCATTTTTACCTAATTGAGTCGTTCGATAAAGGTAGGCAAATGCAGATGCCCGATAATTTAAACGACAATGGACCAACACTTTATCTTGCTTGTATGTCTTCATTAATCGAACAAAATGTTGAAAATCGGCTAAGGTTGGTTCGCTCCAGTCTACTGATATTTGGTCAAATGACATATCCAAAGCAGTTATGCTAACCTTCTCGTCACTAAAATCGCCAGGAATAAGATTTATAATATGCTGATAACCGCTTTGTTGAGCTAGCTCAAATTCAGACTGGCTAGGCATACCTGAACTTGCTAACGTTTCAGATAATAAGCTAAAGTTTTTAATGTTCTCGATTGAGGCTGACATGCTGTATGCCGTTGATTGAAAGAACAAAAAGAATATAATGAAAATAATTGTTATAGTTTTCATAGGGTCCTGTAAACATGGTTAATTGGTAATTTTTAAGTATGTTACATAAGTGTCATTGTTACGGCGTAGCATGCAGCCGTTGGTATAATATATCTCGGTAATTACGGCTCAATTTTACCTTCGTATTGTCACGTAAAATGATTTGATAATCGCCACTGTCTAAACTAATCAGTTCTCTTACGTAGTTCAAATTTACGATGCTAGAGCGATGGACACGCTGAAACCCTTGCTCATGCAAACGAGCTTCCATATTTTTCATGGTTTCACGTACAAGGTGTGACTTTTGCGGAGTGTGTACCGTGATATAATCACCTTCCGCTTCAATCCAGTAAATATCTTCAGATTTGAGTAAATAAATATGACCATTAGACCGGATCACTAAACGTTCATCAGGTACCAATGCAGAGGTTTGGTTTGTTGGTGTCGTTAATGAACTAAGGCCTTGTGTTTGGCTTAATAATTGGGTGAGTTGTTCACTACGCTGTGCAATGGCATTTTTTAAAATTTGGTCACGGGCATGAGCCAAACTTTCTTTAAAGCGTGCTTTGACTATGGGTTTGAGTAAATAATCAATGGCATGAGTATTAAATGCAGCTATGGCGTATTCATCATAAGCGGTTAAGAAAATCACTGGTGGCATGTATTGGCTTCCCACCGCATTAACTACATCAAAGCCATTTACTTTTGGCATTTTAATATCAAGGAAAACCAAGTCTGGCTTTAATGACAAGATAGCACGAATAGCGTCACTACCATTTTCACATTCGCCAACAATAGAGAACTCTTTTTCATCCTGTAAATGCAGCGCTACGCCTTCTCTAGCGAAGGGTTCATCATCAACAATTAATACCCTTATCGTCATTCTTGAATATCTCCGACATTAATTGGCAAGGTTAAAGTTACGGTTACACCGCCTTGATGATTACTACTAAAGTCCAAGGTATGTTTTGTGCCGTATAACTGTTTTAATCGATATTTTACATTGCTCATCCCTATGCCCGCCTTGAAATGTTTATCATCGAAGTTGCAACCTGCCCCGTCGTCCATAATAACAATAGATAAAGACTCTTTTTGAACCTGACAACTTATGGTTAACGTCCCTTTACCTTCTTTTTCTTCTAAGCCATGCTGCATGGAATTCTCAATTAAAGGCTGCAATAACATAGAAGGAACAGCTATCAAATAGGCATTTCTATCATAATTTTTTACAATACTAATTCTATCACCAAATCGAACCTGTTCTATCGCTAGGTATTGCTCGACATGATCCAGCTCTTTTTGCAAAGGAATCCATTGTTGATCTTTTTCATCTAAAGAGTTTCTAAAAAAACTACTTAACCGGTTAATCATTTCTGTAGCTTGTTCTTTCTCAGATTTCATCACTAATACTGAAATAACATTGAGCGTATTGAATAAAAAGTGAGGATTGATTTGCATTTTAAGTGTTTGTAGCTGAGATTCGACAAGTTGGTTGTTTAACTGGCTAGCAATAAGCGCTTCTTTATCAGCAATTTGAGCGAAATTTTTAATATTTACATTAGTCACTACAATTGTGTAAATAATGGTATTAAATAAAAACAGATTATCGCCAAAGAGAAAATGACCAATATGTTGCCAAGGTTGATAGCCATCCATTCCAGGACTCATATTTTCAAAAAAATGATAATGAAAACTTATAAATAAACCAGAAATCAGTGACAAGCTTAGTAAGAAAAAAGCGTGTATTAATAAACCCTTTAACCAGGTTTGAGGTTTGATGGGAAATCGTAATGCTAACCCAAGAGCAATAGGTGTTAGCACAACCCAAGGTAACCATATCCTTAAGGTTATAAATTCTATATGAGCAAATAGGTTCATTTCAAAGTGATGACTTGTGAGCCAACTTGAAATGAGTGATAGCAATGAATAAAAGGTTAAACCCAGCCAAATAGAGACTAATAGTAAGACAATATTTTTAATGTTTATTGGTTTTTCACTTTTATCCGTCATATTTATTGGCCATATTAAACTAAAGTCAGTCATGATTAAAAAATCTGGGTGATCACAGTTTATCTGTTTACTTTTATGTTTAACAAGAGCGTAACGACAAACCGAAAAAAAACAGCCATGAAATGACCAAAAACTACGACAAACAATATTGCTTGTCTTAGAAATCACTGCACTGTTATCTAAATATTGACTTTAAGCGAGTTTTTAGCGAACGAGGCTAAAACCTTTCAGTATATTAATTGGCTTTTCTTTTTAAAAATTAACAGAACTATAAATTTCAAACTAAATAGCCTCAACTCGGGTTAATGGGGTTCATAACGAATTGATTTATAATGTTATTATTCAAATCATTTACGATATCCTTGTAAGTAGTAGGCTAGCAACGCCCCAATGATGAAATTTAACTGTTTAACAAGGCATTTTTACAAACCAATAGCGAGCTATTGGGCGTAAAAATAACGCGGTTAGGCGCTTAAATAGTATTGTTGAGTAAAGTAGCTTAACCCGAGCTGAGGTTAAGTAATATCCTTTTTCAGCCTCCCCTAAAAACATCAGACATTAAAATACGATCACTGCACATGTATCGTTTGTGTATTATTTGATAGGTATTAAGCCTGAGAGGTTTGCGCCAATATGATAGCTAGCTTATTCAACTTAGACTGAAAGCCGCAAAGTTGTTAAATGCTTGGCTCATTTTAAAATAATCTCTTAGTCAGCATCGTTGATATTTAATATGCATTAGCTCAAAGCTGAATTTACACTTTGGGTAAATAGGTTTTTATTGAGCCCGACAGTTACAAAAGCCACCAGCGGTCGTTCACGTAACGACATGACTTCAAAGTGCGCATTGCTGACCTTAGCTATGGTTTGTTCTTTATCACTGATTAGCCATTAGCTGACATTGGCTTTTGTGCTTTCTTGATTATATTTAAAAGTATATTATCCAAGATTATGTACTTAGCTGTGAGACATCTTCAAGCTCATTCTTGCCATTGATAATACTTTAAATGAAGTTAACTATTAGTCTATAGCCATTCTATAATCCTCTTTTGTCTAGCTCATTATGGTGTTCTTAGGATCAGAAGCTTACAAATTTGTGTCTAATATAACTTTATCACAACAAACACCCATATTTTCTATTGGGTATTTTTCAGCTACGGCAGTAATGCGAATTGAGAGCCATTCATCGCATTTAAGCTATGCTTTTGAAATACTCTCTAAGTGCCATACTTTTGCGACGATTTTCCATTCCTGATTTTCATCTTTTACAAAACTTAAGTGATCAACGAAAATGTTGTCATGCGCTCTAAGCCTTAGTTTTACCATCGCGCTCAAAGAAGAGAGGTAATCGATGAGTATTATTTCTTCTTCACGCTTTTGATTCACGCTTGCGGGTGATGGTCGGTTTGCTACATCATGTCTAAAGTTAGCAATCGGGTCGACAAATATTTTACCTTCATCCGCATCAAATAGGCTTGAGGCTGGGTGAAAAATAACATCTAATTTTTCCACGTCACAGTAATAAATCATATCTAAGTATAGCTCTATTGCTTTTAGTAGTTCTTGGTTTTTCATGGTGTATTCCTTGTTTGGTGTTTGTCAATGAACGGTTGAGACATACGATAACAAAGGATTTTAAATAAAAACATTGGCGTAAATGACAGGTTTCGTTAATATTACGCCAAACTACTACTTAACGAATTAGATGACAAATATGGTGACTGATAATGCCAATCCACCTTTAGTATGTATTTTGACTTACAACAATTTATGTATGTTTGAGTTTGGTATTGCTTTAGAGGTCTTTGCTTTACCGCGTCCAGAATTGCCACAATGGTATGACTATAAAGTGATTGCGACAAAATCTGGTGAAATTAATGGTATTGGGGGCGTTAGTATCGACGCTAGCCATGATTTATCTTTATTAGCACAGGCAACATTGATCGTTGTACCAGGTTGGAGTGGTGAGGTGAGTAATGCGTTAAGGGTGGCGCTAACCAATGCTCATGCTAATGGAGTACGTATCGCGACTATCTGTTCAGGGGTATTTCTACCAGCCGCCTGTGGCCTATTAAGCGACAAGCAAGCCACAACACATTGGCGTTATGCCCAAAAACTTCAGCAAGAGTATCCCGATATAAAGGTAAATCCTGATGTGTTGTATATCGATGAAGGGCTAATGTTAACTTCAGCAGGCTCTGCCGCTGGATTAGATTTGTGCTTACACATTGTGCGTAATGACTTTGGTCATAAAGTTGCAAACATGGTCGCTAGAAGATTGGTGTTACCGGCGCATAGAGAAGGGGGGCAAGCGCAATTCGTACCTCGCCCAATAATAAAAAATAATGATTTATTTTCACCTTTGTTAGATGAAATAAGGTCGACATTGAATGAAAACTGGCCGGTAGAACGCATGGCCCACAAAGCAGCAATATCATCGAGAACCTTATTACGAAGATTCAAGGACACAACAGGAGAGAGTCCTTTAACGTGGATAACAATGGAGCGCTTAGCCTTAGTTCGAGAATTGTTAGAAACAACTAAGCTAAACCTAAACCAAATTGCAAATGCCAGTGGCTTTATCTCACCAGAGTTATTAAGGCATCATTTTAAACGACATTATCAATTAAGCCCATTGAGCTATCGGTCGCAATTTATTGAGGCTTGATCTCTTTAAGAGTGTTATCAACAACGCCTGTTCAATATTTGAGCACCAGTGCTTTATTCCTATTCCCTCGAATAATAAAGAACGTAAGGATATTCATCAGTTCTCCTATAATCAAAAGGATTAATGCGAACTCTGGTCCTTATAATTGGACTGTAGCAACGAATAGGAATACCTGATTTTTGAATGCTGACTTCAATGGCTAGTGTCTTACCTGAACCGCTTGAGGGCATTTTTTCCTTAGAAATAATGCTCTAATACATATTTTTTAAAAGCTCAATGACTATATTGGTAGCTTAGCTCACTGTCAGGAACAAGATAGATTGAACATTATAAACAGCTTAAATATCTATTAATGCTAACGTCCGGTTTCGTATCAGAGAAGACCATTTTAGCGCTGATTTAGGGTGTTAAAAAATGTCTCGAATGTGGCAATAGTTAACATCAAGAAATTGAATTCCACTAGCAGCAATGTTTAGCTTATTACAGTTTGTCAGATTTAGTTAAACTCTGATATTTTAAAGCGTCTGATAAAGTTTGAGCTACTACATTTAGTAGTGTTACATTTAATAGCATCGCCAGCATCTCCCTTGGCTAAACTAAACGCTACTAGCATTTAATGTAGGAACGTAGCCAAACTGAACTTCTAGACGTCTAGATTGACAATTATAATTAACATCATATAATGCACGCCAGCATAGACATTCCACAGAAAGTCGTTATGGTTTAACTTCAATAAAATAATAACAATTAAAAGATCCTATACATGAGCTATAAAACTTCTCAAACGCCTGCTTCAACACCCATTCCGAAAAGCCAACAGACAGAAAGTTTAATCAGCCTATTACCTTTCGGGGTTTTTCTCGCGCTATTTCTCGGTACTGGTATCGTTTTATCCATGCAAGGCGTTGAGTTTGCCTTTTATCAATTACCGGCCAGTATTGCCATTATTCCGGCTATTCTGCTGGCCGTTTATATGGGCCGAGATACCGTTAATGATAAAATTAGCCAATTTATTCAAGGTGCTGGCCATCAAAACATTATTACCATGTGTATTATTTATCTTTTAGCTGGCGCTTTTGCCACGGTTGCTAAAGCTACCGGCAGTGTTGATGCTAGTGTCCAGTTAGGTCTTTCAATATTTCCTGATTATTTTTTATTACCGGGGTTGTTTTTAGTCGCTGCATTTCTCGCCACTGCGATGGGCACCTCAATGGGTACCATTGCCGCTATTGCCCCTATCGCTTTAGGTTTTGTTGAGTCATCGGATATTGACGCCAGCGTTATTGCTGGCTGCATTATCTCTGGCGCCATCTTTGGTGATAATTTGTCAATAATTTCTGATACCACCATAGCGTCTACACGTAGCCAAGGCGCTCATATGAAAGATAAATTTCGGGTGAATTTTAAGTTTGCGGTGCCTGCAGCATTAATTTGTTTAGCTATATTAGCGGCCCATGGTGTGACATTGAATCACGACGTGAACCAAGAACTTGATGTTATTGGCTTTTTACCTTATATCGTTATTTTAGCGCTAGCACTATCAGGTATGAATGTATTTATGGTGCTGATCATCGGCATTGTTTTAGCCGCTGCTATTGGTATGCTCAATAATGGCTATCAATTGGTGAATTGGGTGAGTGATATCAATAAAGGCTTTGCCAGTATGCAAGATATCTTTATTTTATCGTTATTCATTGGTGGCTTAAGCGAATTAATTAAACGCCAAGGTGGCTTAGCGGCACTTACGGCAAGTATCGAACGCTTGACCCGTAAAGTGAGCCCAAACAATCAAAAACGTGCCGCAGGTCTTGGTATTGGCGCGTTAGCTTTTTGTTGTAACTTTTTTACTGCGAATAATACGGTATCCATTATCGTTACTGGCGAAACAGCCAAAGGTTTAGCGCAAGACGGTGAGCTTAGCCCTGCCCACTCAGCCAGCTTGTTAGATATTTTTGCCTGCATAAACCAAGGTCTGTTGCCTTATGGTGCTCAAGCACTATTGCTCGGTGCTACTTTGAAAATATCGCCATTAGAGGTTGTAGCCAATGCTTATTACCCGATGATTTTATTTGTTGTTGCTAGTTTCGCGTTTTGGCGACTGACGAAAAAATAATTGCTTTATTTACCAAGCTAAATAGTCTCACCTCATATGACGAGTATTTTAAAAAACAAAGTCATATAAAAAAGCCTGCTAAATGCAGGCTTTTCGATTATGTAGTCTAAACATACTGAAGCAGTGAATGCTAGATAGTAGGTTTAACACATTTAGGCGCCGTTGCTTGTTTAAAGAA
>Ga0070748_1001096_pt1 | contig 12752 bp, 27 predicted proteins | sample VirMetDEL_Nov_12_FD_77015 | JGI IMG/M metagenome (GOLD analysis project Ga0070748, IMG submission 77015) | Aqueous microbial communities from the Delaware River and Bay under freshwater to marine salinity gradient to study organic matter... | ecosystem: Environmental > Aquatic > Marine > Coastal...
CACACCTAAGTATTCAGGATTATTCTTAGCGAATCTTTCGAAGTTTGGTAGAGAGATATCACCTCCTATAAATACTTCTGATTGTTTTACCTTATCAATATTTATACTACCATCACTATCTATAATATTCTTAGCATCGAGATACGCTTTATTTAAATCTTTTATACTATGACTATTATATAAAGCATATTGCATATAGACGGATAGGGGCTGAGTAAGTACAGAATTACATAGTGTTGGTTTTATTAGTTCTTCGAAATACTCTAATGCCTTTTCACTTAATTTCAACCTCTTTAATGTAATCAGATCGGCTCTTGTCTTTTGTATCAGTAGGTTTATATTCTTTTTAAACTCATCACTTTTATTTTGATCTAACCATTGATTAAATCCTTCCCCATGTTTATCTTGCATATCGTTCCAATCAAAGTTATGTAGGAAGTAATGACCATACTCATTTTCCAATGTATCTTTCACATCTTTAGGAAATGTGTTTAAATTGAAGTTGAGGTTGGGGTCTATTAGATTGTTATATGATTCAAATGTTTTTATATATTCCATAAATAATTATTTAAAATATTTAAGTATTAATCTTTTTAATCCATCTAAGTGGATCTATTGTTATACGGTTCTTTCTTCTTATCTCGAACACAACAGAGTATTCACCATCCTCATCTTCATCACGTATTTCACGTATTTTAAAGACCTTCATATCACCTAGATCTTCCTTAAAGATTCTCATTAATTTTACTATTTCAATCACCTTATCGGCATGTTTTTCATACTTTGTTAATACATTATCAACAGTTCTCTTCTTCTTCAAGAAATTAAAACCTGTTGGGAAATATAGAGTATAAACCATTATGAAATCAACTTCACATTCACCTGTTACATTTTTTAAGAACCTTCCATAGCTTCTAAGATCACTCTCCTTCTTACTATCTGATACATCAAATGATTCTGATTCTTGCATATCATTTTCACCAGAAGTAAAGATAGCTACAGCACAAGGGAATGGTGTAGTCAGAAAGTTATCATTAACATCAATGTTAAAAACTTCTTTAATACGGTTATTAACATAAGTACGAGATTTAACTATACTATCTATCATAATGTTAGACTGTTTAATATAAACATCATTCTCTGCCTCTATTCTTTCTCTACGAGTTTTTTGTTCTTTAATGTATTTCATATACTAAGTATTAATCTTTTTAATCCATCTAACAGGATCCATTTTTATACGGTTCTTTCTCCTTAACTCGAACATCAAATTGACACTATCTCTATCATTATCTCTTAAGTTCAATAACCTTGTTATTTTTAAATCACCCAAATCTTCTTTGAATATTTTGTATCTATTAACAGTATCAACTAACATATCAGCCATATTTTCTGAGTTTTCAAATCCCACCTCAGGATCCTTGGATTTAACATAGTCGAAAGGAAAATATAATGAATATATTAATACAAAGTCTATCTCATACTCCTCACCCTTTACACCATGTAAAAATTTACCCCAACTTCGTTTATATTCTAACTTTTCATCATCTGATACATCAATGGTTGTTGATTTCGCATCCGTATCATTCTCATCAGTGAAGATAGAGATATTACATGTAATTGGGTTAGTCATACCAACGATACGACCATTAACATCATAATCGAAAACTTCTTCAATACGATTGTTAATATAATCACGAGATTTTATTAACTGATCCAGCATAATGTTAGACTGTATATTAAGTTGCCTATCATTAATGTTCTGTCTTTTCCAATCAAATTTATTTTCATTAGTTCTTATGTATTTCATGATTAATTATATATTAAAAAGAGAAAACTAAATTATATATAGACATATAAATAAAAAGGTATTACAATATTATGAGCACACAGTTATGGGATAGAATGTATCCAGCAGATGAGTTACAACGAATAGAAACCCTTGAGGGTATAAACGATGGGTATGATGATTTCTTCTCTAAGAAGAGAACCGAATGGAATGATGAGTTAGATCCACACTTTAAGACTATCTTCCAAGGGAACTTTACTATGAATAACTCTCGTGTAATCGTGGACGCTCAGGCGAATGTATTATCTCTTAGACAGAGATGTAATGATCGTATAGGATATTACTCACAGAAATTAGCTAAAGCTAAGAGTGAGAACTCTGTAATCTCTCAACAGAAATACTTATTCTATTCCACAGGGTTCGGATTAAAGACTAATCTAGGAGAAAAGAAATTACTTATTGATGGTCATATGAGAGAGAACGAAAGATCATGTAACCTCATCGAAACACATATAAACTTCTTAAGAGAAACATTGAATACATTAGAGTCTTGGGGATATGCTATTAAGAATGTTATTCAGATAATTGAGTACTTAGGAAAATAAATAGATATATGTATATATGAAGTGTTTATGTAAACAATCGTATTATAATACCCAAAATTTTACCATAACGTTTAAGGTAGGTGAGTGGCACCAATATACTTCTCACATACACCACACTGGTAGATACCACGGTATTGAATATGTTCATGATGATGAGAAATTGAAATACGATGTAAGTGAAGATTTTTTCTTATTCCATTTCTATACTATAGATGAGGTTAGAGAAATTGAAATAGATAAAATACTTAACTGAGAACCTTATCTATTTCAATTTCTCTAACCTCAGCTACTGAATAGAAGTATATGTTGAGTCCATATCCATCAATAGTAAGTCCACTACCTTTATCTGATACTATTTTATAAAAACCATCATTTTCATTATATGTTACATCATAACACTCACCCTCTTCAAATATAGGTCCGTTTGTTCTAGTTCTAATATAATCTTTCTTACAACGATACATCATTGTTCTAATACTTTATCTATTTCTATCTCTCTTACCTCATCTACAGTATAGAAGTGTGTATTAAAAACAGAACTATTGAATGCGTACATTGGAATAGGACCATCATGTTCTTTATTAGAAACATAAAATACTTCAGTTGTCCATTCCCAATACCCATTACACCACTCACCTTCTATAAAAATTGGTACCAAGTGATCACCATCTATATAATCTTTCTTACATCGATATCTATCCATCTATACTAGCACTCTCAGATCCAACAACCTCAACCTCAAAATCTTTAGAGATCCGTTTTACCAATCGATTGAATGTCATGTTAGCTAATGATTCATTACCACTAACTTCAGTGAAGCAATGATAGTTCTCAGCAAGTCCTACATCACAACTTATACCAAGTTCGATACATATTTTGTTGAGGTAATCATCGGTGTATATACAATCTGATACACAATCATCTCCGATACTTGGACCACAATAAAAATTCGCATCCACATGGACAGTACCCATCCCATACTTCATTTCAAACTCTTTATGTATCATCATCTTACCATTGAGTTCGAATAGATCCATAAAATTTTCTTCAGTTATTTCTTCTCCTTCCGAATGATCTTCGAAAGTTTCTTTCCAATCTGTTACTATATTTATTATTTTCATTGTTCTATTCTAATATTTTATTAATTTCTAATTCTCTAAACTCCACTTCTGATATAAAGTGTTCATTGAATTTTACCCCATAGTTTACAAAGGATGGGGCAGTACCGATCTGCCACTTATACCACTTACCCTCAGCGAAAAGTGAAATATCACTTTTCTGAAACGTTTTTATACATAAATATTTCATTGATCTATAATTTTATCTATTTCTGATTCTCTATGCTCATCTATACTATAAAAATGTTCTTTAAATTCATCGTTATCTATAATGAACCAAGGCGGTCCATTATATAGTTCCGAAATGAATGAACGATATGTGATATTACCATAATCCATAGGACCGATGTCTTGTTCATACCATATGTCTTTAGTGAATATTAATAAACCATGTCTATCATAAAGATTTTTCTTACACTTAGACTTCATAGTTCTAATACTTTATTTATTTCCATTTCTCTTACTTCTTGTTCTGTTAGGAAATTACTTTCAAATTCAGATCTATAAAGTGACCAATAGTATTTATCCCTAATAGAACCATCATTAGTAAAATAAACATAAATTATGTCACTATTATAATCATCTTCTGAATATATGTACCAAGTTCCTACCTCAAAATTATATGAATCTAAAACGAATTCGAGTGATTTACATTTACAACGATTCCTCATGATAATACTTTATCCTCATGATAATACTTTATTCTAATTCTAATAATTCAATTAACTTCAATACTATGTGAGTAGGAGCAAGTCGTTGGGCAACTAATCTATTATTATTATAAATAGACAGATCCATCTTATCACGATGTACAATTTTATTATCAATAGATATTGAATAGAAAAGATGTCTATCGATATATCCCGTAGTTGATATAGCGATTCTTGTTTCGAATAGTTTAGAACACCCAAGAGCCATTTGATCGGCAACCTCTTGAGATACACAGTCCACTGGTTCTGCGACCTTCCGATCTACTCCGAGATGTTTTACTTTTTGATCTATGTTATATACAGTGATACCTCCTTCGAAGTATTCTGATGATCCTGATATTGAAGTAAGTAATGCTTGTAGATTACCTGATGTACAACTCTCTGCAACAGAGATTGTTAGTTCGTTCTTGGTAAGTATTTCTTTTAGTAGTGTAATCATAATTATGTATATGTATAGTTAATAATCAAATATACGAAAAAAGTTTAATATATAACACCATGAAGTACATTAAAACCTTCGAATATTATTTATTTAACTTTGGGAGAAATAAGAAGCCAGATGATTGGTATGATATTGAGATGAAATTAAATAAAATATTTAGTGATATTGATCTTATTAATAAATTATCGGATTATATAGGGATAGGTGATAGAGAACATACTACACAAGATCATGTTAAGAATCATTATGATCTTACTAATAAATTAAAGAAGTATGACTTCGTGGTACAAATAGATGGTGTATATAAGTTCGATATAAAGAAATTTATGAAGAGTTATAGTCAGTTAGTTAATATAGATAAAGATGATCGAGCAACGTTTGCTCATCTAATAAAGTTCTTCTCAGGGTATTATAGGTTTCAGAAAATGAGACACGATAGTAGGCAAATGGCATACAGAGCTGGTACAATGGGATTGGTTGATGATATTGGAAACGAAGAGTATGTTAGTATATTTGTAGAAGATCCAACTGTTAATGTAGGTAATGTAATGAAAAAGATAAATAAATAAATAAATAAATAAATATATGAAAATTAACAGATTCAATGAGAGTATGATAACTGACACAGCAATAGAGTATAAACATATTAGTCTTAGTAGTTCGATGTTATCTAACCTAACAAGTATGGATGTTAGATCGATTCATGATAAAGGATTAAAGATCTATACTATATCTAATACGTATGAGTTAGTAGAACAGACTAATGCTGATTATATAAAAAAATTGGTATATAAAAATAATTTACATAGACATTTCCAAAAATTATTAATAATTACAGAGGAGTATAGTGAAACGATAAAGAAGTATTTATTATCTTTAAAGGAAATGGAAGAGCATAAAGAAAAGGAATTAGAGCTTCGTTTTGATATGATAATCGGATTATCACAGAGAGATGTGAATATAAAGAAATAAAGAAATAAATATTATGAAAATAAATAAATTCAATGAAAATTTTATAGACCAGGTATTAAGTCATGCGACTTTTAAATTAGATGGTAGAACATCATCAATGTTAACTGACCAAGACTTTAGATCCATAAGAAGAAGTGGTAGAAAAGTTTATGTTATTAATAATAGTTTTGAGATAGTTGAGATAAAGCTCCCGTCTGATTTAAAGTATAGGAGTGCTAGTCAAACTAATGATCAATTCCCTTATGCGCTAATCATTAGAGAAGATTACTTACCCACTATTAAGGAAAAGGTAGATATGATTAAACAAGTAAAAGAACTTAGTGATAAGAAAATAGCTACTCTATTCGAAATGGTTCGTGCTTTATCTGAAGAGAACGGAATGTAATATATATCTCAACTTATACATTTATTTTATGTATAACTTAAAAGAAATATATAAATTTAGATAGATAGATATGACAGAATTAATTATTAAAAACATTTTACCCACTACAAGAATAGCTTTATTCAAAGGGAGTGGTAACAGAGATTATACAGATGAAGATATAGTTTTTCATAACTATTGTGTATATGAGGAAAAATTCAAATTAGATCCAGGTAGTTATGCCGTGCGAACTATACATAAAGAAACCTTCTTCGAACACGTTGATATTGAACTTAAAGATGATGATACTGTGGTAATTGAATTAGAAAATTCAATAGATCCAACCTCAAGAACAATAGGTGATATAGACCTTGCTAACTATTTCATAGAGGAATATACCGAGAAATCGGAAAATATTATGATTAATGAAGAGGTACTTAATGATAACTTAAAGACTACATTACAAGAACTTTATAACACAATACGAAAAAAGTACGAATTACCTATTGAGGTGGAGTTTAAGGTAAATTTGTAAATTAATATATATGGTTATGTTAAATAATCGTGAACTATCATTTTCAAATGATTTGGTTTGTGTAGAAACTACAAATCTGTCCACTCCTTTTCATAATTTTATATTCAATGAATCAGAAGTATATACTATAAATTACTATGAACATGGACATAAAGTAGATGTGTATGATGCATATATAACACAAGGTGATATAACACATATAATATCCAAAAGGTTTATTGACAACATATTTCTAAGTGATAGTAAATCAAGAGAGTTTGTGATAGATCAGATAATTAAAAATAAATAAATAAATATAATATGAATAAGAATGAATTTTTATTTACTACCAACTCTTTAAGATATGCAGGAGTGAGTGTAGTGAAGATTGACTTTTTAAAAAGGTTAATATGTAAAAAATTAAACAAAAACAAAACAAAATTAAAATAATAAGTATAATAAGTAATAGTTCCAAATATAAATTATATATTTGGAAAAGTTTAAAGTACGAGAAAAGGGAGTTGGTAATGAAAAATAGATAAATAGTTATTTATTTATCTTTCATACACACTCCCTTTTTTTAATTAATAAAATATAAAAATATAAATGAATAAAAAATTGAAAGGAAAATTAGAAATAAACCCAAACGGAAGTGGATTTTTAATAACAGATGAAGGAGAGAAGATATATGTCTATAAGAAAAATACAGGTGTAGGATTAGATCAAGATAGGGTTGAGATAAAACTCATCGAGGGAAAGATAAAAGGAACGAATGAGGGTCTAGTCGTTAATGTATTGGAAAGATACAAAACACAGTTCACAGGAATACTTAAAAAAATAAAAGACTTTGGGTTCTTAATAACAGATTCTAAAAGGGTGTGTGATTTCTATATGAGAAAGGAACAAGTATCTAAGTATCGAATAGGTGAGAAACTATTAGTCGAATTAGGAAATTGGAAATTAGGATCTAGCCCTAGTTGTAAAGTGATTAAATCACTTGGTATGATAGGAGAGAACGATGCAGAAATGGACTCCATACTGTATAGTTATAACCTCAACCCAAACTTTCCCGATGAGGTAGAACTTCAGAGTGAGAACATCGATTGGAATATCTCTGAACAAGAGATCTCTAAGAGGAGAGATTTCAGAAATGTACCTACACTAACAATAGATCCAAGCACGGCAAAAGATTTTGATGATGCTATTAGTATTGAAAAGATAGGAAATGATTATGAAATCGGAGTACACATCGCAGATGTGTCTCATTATATCGAGAAAGGATCTCCATTAGATATTGAAGCATTGAAACGTGGGAACTCTGTTTACTTGGTAGATAGAGTGATTCCTATGATCCCAGAACGATTATCTAATGGAGTATGTTCACTAAGACCTAATGAAGATAAACTGACGTATAGCGTCGTGTTTCGAATAAGTATTGATGGTACGGTTCGGGATAAATGGATTGGTAAAACTATCATCCATAGTAATAAACGATTTGATTACAGGGGAGCACAAGATATTATAGAAGGAATCGATACAGGAGAATATAGTGATGAGGTTCTTACATTGAATACTATTTCACAAAATTTGAGAAAGAAAAGAAATTCTTTACTATTCAATAGAACTGAAGTTAAATTCAAATTAGATCGTGATTTTGTACCAGTGGGTGTTGAGTTAGAAGATAACAATGAATCACACCAATTAATTGAAGAGTTGATGTTACTCGCTAATAGAACGATTGGAGAGTATTTACATAAGAAGAAGAATGGTATTTATAGAATACACGATACACCGAACCAAGATAAGATCTTGGAACTAAAACAAATGTGTACTATACTTGGATTCAATTTCGATATTCAGGATATTAAGAAAGGACTGAACCAATTAACATTAGATATAAAAGATACTCCTTATGAGAATATGATACAGATGTTAGGTATAAGAACAATGAGTAAGGCTGAATATGATATAAACAGTATAGGACATTATGGACTAGGGTTTGAATATTACACTCACTTTACAAGTCCTATTAGAAGATATAGTGATCTGATTGCTCATCGCTTATTAGATAAAGTGGAAAACAATAAGGTTGAACTATCTGATATATGTAAACATATCAATAGAACTGAGATGAATGCCAAACAAGCTGAGAGAGAAAGTATTAAATTTAAACAGGTACAATACCTATTAGGAAAGGTTGGTCAAGTATTTATGGGAACTATATCGGGTATATCTGATTGGGGAGCATATGTTGAACTATCAGACTCTAAGTGTGAGGGGTTAATTAAACTTGATGATATAGATGGTACTATTGAAAAGGATAAGTTCAAAATCGTATTAGGACATAGAGAACTCTTCTTAGGAGATAGTGTGATGGTTAAGGTACATGCAGTATCTTTATTGAAAAAGGAAATCGATTTTAGAATTGTATAGTTAAACTAAACTAAACTAATATTATAATATATAATTACATATATGGGAAATTCATCAAGCAAGAATAATATATGGAAAGGATTATCTAATATAATGATTATTATAATAGTGATCATTATATGTGGATCGCTATTTTCAACATGTGCTGGTATGATAGATGTAGTTGTTCCTAAATAAAATATAAATAAATATCTATATATGGCAATATCACCAAACAAATTGATTGAAACTTTTAAAAACCCTCCTCTATCTATTAAGGATCAAGACCTTGTTAAGAAGATAGAAAATAGTATAGATAATGATATCATATATGATTATGGTAGAATGTATAACAATAATATGGATTTTATACCCGATGGATTTCAATGTAGAATTTATACCTCTCGATATTTAAATAATGTTAGCTTTGAGTCAGATACATTATCCAAAGCATATCTACTAAATAGTTATCGAAAAGAGGGATGGGATATAACGCTAGGAAATAATTGGGTGTGGGAAATGACATTCGATAGAGTCGAACTTAGAAATAATACCATAGATGATATTTTAGATGATATTGAAAATGAAGAACTTAATCAGATTGAAAGTGGGGATGGAGATGATTATGATAAATAATATTAATTAATCTTCTTTTAATATTTCATCAATTTTCTTATCCCTTATATCAGTAGGTGAAATCAATACTTTATTATAATGTAACGTCTTGATTATGTGTTCCATTTTATCATCTTGTAATTTCCTATTTAAACCACCTCCATTAACACTTTGATAAATAGATAAATATTCCTTTAACATTTTGCGAGATATCCCAAACGAAAAAACAGCACCACCATATCCATTAGAATCTTTCCTATCCTTATCAATTTTTTCGTTTACAGTCAGCTCATTGACTCTTTCGAAATCTATTATATAATCTAAGTAATTCATTTATTTATATTTTATCGTTGTCTATATCTTTAAGAAAGGCTCTTCTTTTCTTTCCATAGAACTTTTTAAGAAACCTTTTAGTATGACCTTTCATGTATTTTTTAAACCTCTTAGTCATACCAGACATTTTATCTGCTCTACTGTTTGTACTCTCTCCGTGATGTGATGTTAAACTGTTTGTTTTTCCCATGATTATCTATCTATCTATCTATCTATTATTTTTATTTACGAGTTCCATCTTTAAAACTACTTTGTGTTTTATCAGAGAATTTTTTAAGATCCTCTAATGTTAAATTGTATTTATTCTTACTGTATAGTTCAATCGCTCCTATTAGATCTGTTAACTCACAGACCTCAAGTACCTTATCTTTCTGTAGATACGCATCTTCTAATTCTTGAAACTCTTCTTTTATTTTCGAGAACTCTCCGACCTCTCCTTTATCTATCTTGTTAATATGATACCCCATTGATCAATTTAATTATTTTTGATGTTCTTGGTTCGGCACAACCCGTACCATAGATCCATTTTAAGAACTTACATTCTCTTATTCCATAACTCCCCAATTCATATTCTCCTACATTAATATCGAACCCATCTGAAGTAGTAGTTACTTCTGTATCTGTATTATCAAATAGAGTATCAAAGAAACCTTTCGCACTATCTACAATTTTTTCTAATTCAAATTTAGTAGTCACATCGGTTTGAATTAATTCATTCTTCATGAAATATTTAGTATGTGTGAAATCAAACTCATCATTTCTAAAACAAGGAGTTGTTGTTTGAAACTTACCCATTGGTAAGTATTCTTTTAGGTAGAGATATAAAAATCCTTGTTCACCTGATGCGATTAAATTTTTATTTTTATTAGATACTATGTAAGGTATTGCATTTTCTGGTCTGGTTATTGCATCGGTAGCTTCCGTTACTAACCAAGGGGTTTCTATCCTTATGAACCCTTCTTTATTATAATAATCGATTGAACGATCTAATAACTTATAATTTATCAATGTGTATATATCTGTCCTTTTTCTTTTTAGTCAGATTCTAACACTTTGTTTATTGTTTTTTCTCTTTTAATTGCAGCATTTATACATTCCGCATCAGCAATATTATATTCCCCACGTTCTTCAACATTGGTATTATGTTCTAACATATGTTCGTGTTCGAAAACATCCCAACCTATATGATGTTTACACGGAATTATTTTAAATAATTCATCTATACCATTCTTTAAAAAGGGATCTTTTACAACGAATGCATCTCCTTCTTTAAGTCGTTTCATTAGTTTTATAGCTTCTTTCTCTACTTTTTTTGAGTTATCGCTATTATAAAAGGAATCTGTGTCTAATTTATGTATAGTATAGTTTCTATCAATAGTTATTGTCAGTGGACATGTAGATGCTCTATCGAATCCACCACCCCAATCACCACGGCCAGATGTGGTTCTACCAAACCCTATTTCTAATAGACCGTTATGGTATAGTTCTTTATCTGATATGAATCCAAACCCAACACCATTACGGATATAGACTTTCTTTTCAAGGATCTTGAAAATTTTTAGATCATTCACACTAGATCTGAATATGTTGAACATAAGATTAATCATTTTTTATTTTCATATATCGTATAGCCTGATCATACGCAGTATCGATTCCTTTTTTAACTGTATCAATACTTGTATCATCGTTACTAACAATTCTACTTTTGATGAATGGGTTTGCCATCACAAATTCGATGAAATAATTATACACATTACCGAAAGTGGTTTGTTCGTTATAATTATAATAAATACCAGCATCCATTTCTTTTAGAATTTCCATTCTACCTTTTTCACTCTTTGAATATTTTCTAAGTAATATTAGGAATAGTTTTTTCATCATAATTAGTTATTTCAATAGTTTCTCTTGTTCATTCTCGGATAATATTTTCGTTATCAACAGATCTCTTAACAATACCTTATCACTACACATAATACCATCCCACTCGGGATCAAAATTTTTCTTACTATCTACTGCTTTATTAATAACATCTTTAATGTTTTCGATTCTATCTCCTTTGTGATTTAAATACCAAGCATTGTCCCATCCATCACCAGGTATTATATCATAAAATGTTTTATTACGGATGAAATATTCTTTGCCTAGAATTTTCAAACTTGTCCGTTCTATTCTTTTGGTATATACACTCATATAATCATATATGGATGCCTTTTCTATTTGATAATAAAAAATCCCATCATCTGTCACAACTTCTCTTAATTTACTTAATTTCCCCATTTAAGATTTTAATTATTACTTGTAAATATACGATTTATTTTCGGTTATCAAAAATGTCTATATACTTTTTATGTATTTCAGACATTACCCAATTCCTATTTAAACTTTCCGCAACAAGTCCTGTCGTTCCAGATCCACCAAACGGATCATATATTAGATCATCGGTATAACTATAATACCGTATTGCCTTATCTACTAATATCTTAGGAAAGGGAGCAGGATGTTTAGATTTCGTTTCGGGATTAAATTCCCATATACTTGTCTTATCATAATCATCTCCCACTAAACTATCGTTTCTAAGTACCTTATCAATTAGAAAGGGTGCTGGTTTTTTAAATACCAATATGTATTCATGAACTATGTTTGGTTTGTATGCTACTGGTTTTCTATGTCGGAAAAATCCACCGTTCCTATTAGGAGCTGCCCCATCAGGCTTTTTCCAAATAATGTCCTCCAAAAATTCATAACCAATCTTCTCCATCATAGGAACAAAGTAAAAGGGTAATGGTATTCTATAACTCTGTTTACTCCTATTCTCTCTCGGAACTAATACAGGAGATATGTTTATAATACACATTCTCGATTGTTTTAGTTTAGGAAGAAG
>Ga0070748_1001097_pt1 | contig 12751 bp, 8 predicted proteins | sample VirMetDEL_Nov_12_FD_77015 | JGI IMG/M metagenome (GOLD analysis project Ga0070748, IMG submission 77015) | Aqueous microbial communities from the Delaware River and Bay under freshwater to marine salinity gradient to study organic matter... | ecosystem: Environmental > Aquatic > Marine > Coastal ...
ACCCGCGAGAGTAACCAGACCGACGCCGCTGGTTTGCGCCAGTTTTTGCGCGAGACGAGTGTCCACCAGATCGAACACTTCTGGCAGAGGCAGGGTTTTCGAGCGGATGGCCAGGGTCAGTATCGGGGTGTCGGCTGGGTTGACCTTGTTGTACACCGGCGGCGCTGGCAGATCACTGGGCAACAAATTGCTCGCGCCATTGATCGCCGCCTGCACTTCCTGCTCGGCGACATCCAGCTGCACGTCCAGGTTGAAGCGCAGGGTAATCACCGAGGCGCCGCCCGAACTGGTCGATGACATCTGTTTCAACCCGGCCATCTGGCCGAACTGGCGCTCCAGCGGCGCGGTAACCGCACTGGTCATCACATCGGGGCTTGCGCCTGGATACAAGGTCAGCACGCGGATGGTCGGGTAATCCACTTCCGGCAACGCCGAGACCGGCAGCAGCCGGTAAGCAATCAAACCGCTCAAGAAGATCGCCAACATGATCAGCGTAGTGGCGACCGGACGCAGGATAAACAGGCGGGAGGCGTTCATTCGGCGCGCGGCGCTCGTTTGCGCTCAGCTGTGGTCGGCTCGGTCTCAGTAGCGGCGGGTTTGTCGCTGATCACCTCGACCTTATTACCCGAACGCAGGCGATCGGTGCCTTCCTGCACCAGGCGATCACCCGGCTTGAGGCCCTGCTCAACCACCGTGACCACGCCATCGCTGGCGCCAATGCTGATGGGCGTCAGTTGAACCTTATCGTCTGCGTCTACCACATAGGCGAAGGTGCCAGTGGCGCCGAATTGCAGCGCTGCCGAGGGCATTAACGTGACGTCCTGCATGGTCTTCACCCTGAGGCGCACGTTGACGAACTGATTGGGAAACAGCAGCTCTTCGGCGTTGGCGAAACGCGCCTTGAGCTTGATCGTGCCGGTGGCTGTATCGATCAGGTTGTCGACGCTCTCCAGCTCGCCTTCTGCCAGTTTTAGTTTTTCACTGCGGTCCCACGCCTCGACGGTGAGGTTTTCTCCGCCGCGCAGTTGTTGCACCACCGCCGGTAATTCGGCCTCCGGCAGGGTAAACATCACGGCTATTGGCAAGGTTTGCGTGATGACCACCAGTGGCAGCGCATCGCCGGAGCTGAGCAAATTGCCCACATCGGCCTGGCGAATGCCTAAACGACCGCTGATGGGCGCGCGCACCTGGGTGAAATCGAGGTTCAAGCGCGCGGTGGCTACATCAGCCTGCAAGCTCTTGAGCCCACCGCGGTATTGGTTAACCAAGGCTTCCTGAGTATCGAGGGTTTGCTTGGCAATCGAGTCTTCGTCATACAGCCCGCGGTAACGTTTTAGGTCCAGTTCAGCATTGCGCAGCTGCGCCTGGCGCTCTTGCAGCGCTCCTTGAGCCTGCTGCAGGGCAATTTCATATGCGCGGGGGTCAATCACTGCGAGCAAGTCACCTGCTTTAACCTGTTGGCCATCCTTAAACAGCAGCTTGACCAGCTCCCCGTCCACTCGGCTCCGTATATTCACCGTGTTGTAAGCAGTCACAGTGCCCAGGGCTTTGAGCTCAACGGGAAAGTCGCCCTGGCTGACCGTCGCCACGCGCACCGGTACCGGCCCCATGTCGCCGAAACGGCCACCGCCCATTTGCGCCGAATCCGGTTTGCTCGGCCAGAACCACCACAGCAGGATGATGAGCGCGGCGAAGAGCAGCAAGCCGATCAGCCATTGGCGCGGTAGATTACGAGAACGGGTGGATAGCTGTGTATCAGACATGGCGACGATCACTGACGTGGGGAGCGTGAACGATATTCACTATCAGTCAGCCTGCAAAGCGTCTTTACCGCCTATTTACCTTTCTCTTACGTAACTAAATATATGATCCACATATAAAAATATTCACTTCGTAGCATCTGCGGGCGCATTCGAAGCCGCGTTCATGTCATCAACGGGTTTCGGTCACGGCGAAGAGCTCAATCAGCCAGTCGATAAATACCCTTACACGGGGAGAAAGCTGGCGATGAGGCGGATATAGCGCGGTGAGCGGTAAGTCTGGCGGCGCAAACCCAGCCAGTATCTCGTGCAAGCGCCCCTGCTCTAGTTGCTTGCGCACGTGGTAGTGGGGAACCTGGATAATCCCAAGCCCGGCCTCACAGGCGGCGACATAGGCTTCAGCACTGCTGGTGCTGATACGAGCCGGCAGCGACATCTCGACCAGCGCGCCCTCCACGATGAATTCCAGGGCAAAACAGCGCTCCGTCAGTGCCGAGAAAAAGTTCACCGCCTGGTGCCCTTGCAGCTCAGTCAGGCTGGCGGGTGTGCCGTTTTTCTGCAGATAGTCTGCACTGGCACAGGTGACCTGGCGCAAGTTGGCAATCGGTCGCGCAGCCAGGCGGGTGTCATGCACCTCACCGGCGCGTAAAACACAGTCAACGCCTTCGCGAATCAAGTCCACCGGGCGGTCATTGGCGCCCAGCATCAGTTCAATCTGTGGGTAGCGCTGCACGAAATCGGCCAGTGCCGGCACGATCACACGCTGGGCCAGTGAAGCCGGCAGATCGACCCGCAATTTGCCATGGGGGCTTGTTCCGCCTTCGGCAAATGCCCCTTCAAGCTCATCCAGCTCTGCGAGCAGCTCCACGCAACGCTGGTAGTAAGCCTGGCCATCGAGTGTCGGACTGACATGCCGAGTCGTGCGATGCAATAACGCCGCCCCAAGGTGGGCCTCTAACTGCTTGATCAGTTGCGTCACGGATGCACGCGGCAATGCGAGGCTGTCAGCGGCTTTACCGAAAGCCTGTAATTCAACAATGCGGGTAAACACACGCATGGCTAACAATCTATCCATAAACCACCTGATTGTTTAGATAATGCAAATAGTGAAAGACCTTTTACCCGGTTTATTCAGCGTTACTCAAGCTGCAAGCTGATTCCTCTATCTACCGATGAGGACATTTCCATGAAAACCCGTTTGCTTGGCCGCAATGGCCCTCAGCTTTCTGCCATTGGTTTGGGCTGCATGGGCATGAGTGAGTTTTATCTGGGTAACGTCGATGAGGCAGAGTCGATTGCCACCTTGCATCGGGCTCTGGAACTGGGCCTGAACTTCTTCGACACCGCCGATGCGTATGGCCCGCACAGTAATGAGCAGTTACTGGGGCGCGCTCTGGAGGGCAAGCGTCAGGACGCTTTTATTGCGACTAAATTTGGCTTGCTGCGTGACCCTGCCGATCCGCAAAAGCGTGGTGTCAGCGGCCGCCCCGAGTACATCAGGCAGGCGATTGTCGGCAGCCTAGAACGCCTGAATACCGATTATGTCGACCTGTATTACCAACATCGCATCGACCCCAGCGTACCGATTGAAGACAGCGTCGGTGCCATGGCAGAGCTGGTGCAACAGGGAAAGGTGCGTTATCTCGGCTTGAGTGAAGTGGCCGCAGAAACACTGGAGCGCGCTCATCGCGTGCACCCGATCAGTGCGGTGCAGAGTGAGTATTCACTCTGGACGCGAGACCCAGAGCAGAATGAGGTGCTCGCCACCTGCCGTCGTTTGGGGATTGCCTTCGTGCCTTATAGCCCCTTGGGTCGGGGCTTTCTCACCGGTGCGTTTAAAAGCCCGGAGGATTTTGCTGCTGACGACTATCGGCGTTTCAGCCCACGGTTCCAGGATGAAAACTTCACGCGCAACCTGCAACTGGTGAAACAGGTGGAAGCCCTCGCCGCCGACAAAGGTGTCAAAGCGTCGCAACTGGCACTGGCCTGGGTATTGGCTCAAGGTGATGATCTGCTGCCCATTCCAGGTACCAAACAGCGGCGTTATCTAGAGGAGAACATCGCGGCATTGGAGATCAGTTTGAGCCCGGACGAACTCGCAGCAATCAGTGCGATTTTCCCTCCACAGGCGGCGGCAGGTGAACGCTATTCACCTGAGTCAATGGCCATGCTCACCCAGTAAACCAGGTTATTTGCGCCATAAAAAAAGCGGCCGGTAGGCCGCTTTTTTTATAACGTTATGCTTTTACTTGAGCACAGCCATGGCTGCGTCGTAGTTCGGCTCGTCGGCGATTTCGCCAACCAGCTCGCTGTGCAGCACCTTGTCATTTTCATCCAGTACCACAACCGCGCGGGCAGCCACACCCACCAGCGGGCCGCTGGCGATGGCCACACCGTAGTTAGCCAGGAAGTCAGCACCGCGCATGGTCGACAGGTTCACTACGTTTTCCAGGCCTTCGGCGCCGCAGAAACGTGCCTGAGCAAACGGCAGATCAGTGGAAATGCACAGCACCACAGTGTTGCTCAGCTTGCTGGCACTGGCGTTGAACGCGCGTACCGAGGTGGCGCAGGTCGGGGTGTCAACGCTTGGGAAAATATTCAGAACTTTACGCTTGCCGGCCAAGCTGGCCAGGCTGACATCACTCAGATCACCGGCAACCAGGCTGAACGCCGGTGCTTGTTGACCAATCTGTGGCAGTTGACCGGTGACTTCAACCGGGGAACCTTTAAGGGTGACTTGTGCCATGGAAAAAATCCTTTCAGCGAAAGTGGAGAGGGTTAACTAGTAAGGGCGCGAACCCGCCAAATGGCAAGTGCGCGCCCCATGATGAGCGGCAAGCATTGCTGACCAGAAAGTCAGACTACCCTGCCCGCCCGTACGGCACATCAATTTTTAGCGAAATAATCCTTGGTCAATTTAACCACGATCGGGCTGAGCAACAGCAGCGACAACAGGTTCGGAATCGCCATCAACCCGTTGAGGGTGTCAGCCACCAGCCAGGCGAAGTCCAACTGAGCAATTGCACCGAACGGTACTGCTACCACCCAGAGAATGCGGAACGGCAGGATCGACTTGGTGCCGACCATGTATTCCCAGCACTTCTCGCCGAAGTAGCTCCAACCGAGGATGGTGGTAAAGGCAAACACCACCAGCGCGATGGTCAGGATGTACCCGCCTACGCCTGGCATCGCCGACTCAAAAGCCGCCGCCGACAAAGCTGCGCCGCTGACGCCACTGGTCCATACACCGGAGGTGATGATTGCCAGGCCGGTCATCGAGCAGATGATGATGGTGTCGATAAAGGTCCCGAGCATGCCGATCATCCCCGAACGCACTGGGCTGTTGGTGGTGCCGGCCGCCTGAGCGATACCGGCAGTACCCAAGCCTGCTTCGTTGGAGAAAATACCGCGCGCCACACCAAAGCGAATCGCCGCCATCACCGCAGCACCGGCAAAACCACCGGTCGCAGCCGCTGGGCTGAAGGCATAGGTGAAGATCATTTCAAAAGCGGCTGGAATTTCAGCGGCGTTAACCACCAGCACCACCATGGCGGCGATGATGTAAGCCACACACATAAACGGCACCAGGGTCGCGGCAACTTTACCGATACGCTTGATACCGCCCAGGATCACCATGCCAACGAAGACCATGGTCACCACACCGGTGACCCACAGCGGCACATTGAACGTGGTTTGCAGGGCGGCGGCCATGCTGTTGACCTGCACCATGTTGCCAATGCCGAAACCGGCAAAACCGCCGAAGATGGCAAACGCAGTACCCAGCCACAGCCACTTTTTGCCTAGGCCGTTCTTGATTGCGTACATCGGGCCGCCAACGTGCTCGCCGCGCTCATCCTTCTCGCGGTAATGCACCGCCAGCACCACTTCGCAGTACTTGGTGGCCATGCCGACCAGTGCGGTACACCACATCCAGAACAGCGCGCCTGGGCCGCCGAGGAAGATGGCGGTGGCAACACCGGCGATATTACCGGTACCGACGGTTGCCGCCAGGCAGGTCATCAACGCCTGGAACGGGCTGATTTCACCACTCTCGGCCTCGCCTTTCTGGCGGCCTTGCCACATTAACTTGAAGCCTGCGCCGATCTTGCTCAGCGGCATAAATTTCAGGCGCAGCATGAGGAACAGACCAGTGCCGAGAATCAGCACCAGCATGGGCGGGCCCCAGACCACGCCATTGAGTTGATTAACCAGGGTGTTGACGAATTCCATGCTCTTTTCCTTATTCTTGTAGTGAACGCGAGGTGGGTACCCTTCGCTTGTCCGATTGCCGGGTAGGCATGCTGTTACACAGAAAACGCGCTGGGTCAGCACGTCTGCAAACAGTGGATCGGGCTATACCAGCCAGCACAATAACTGCCCAGTGGTCAGCGGCGGTCAGTATATGAAGACTGTGATAGGGGTTTTCACTGTTTAGATTTAAACGCTCAGACGTTTTGAGCGATGGCCGCAATTTAAACGCGAATTAAGTAGGTTAATCCAGCGCTGCCCCGCAGAAACATGGCCTAGAAATCGCGCCGATAGAATAAATCCAGCGAACTGGCCAGACCGCTGGCGGCTTCAAGATAGAGGCGTCGGCTCAATTCGTAGCGTAAAGCAACGGTATTCGCCGGCTCGAATACGCCCACGCCGTAGCGCAGGCTCAAACGCTCAGACAGGTTGCCGCTGGCCACCACTTGAGTGGCAGCTCCTGAGCCTTGGGTGTCGAGCTGAAAATCACGGATGCCTATACCCTGAGCAAGGCTGTTAACCCGTGGCGCAGTGTTCGCCATGCCCAACGCCAGTGCCGCCTGAGCTAGCATGTTGTTATCGCCCCCCTGCCCCAGCGGACGGCCCATGACCAAATAGGACAGCGCCTGTTCCTGACTCATGGCTGGCTCGGAAAACACCGTGCTGGTGGGTTGCGCGGCATTACCGCTCAAGCGTAGGCCGGCAGTCACGTCGTCGACCTGACGCACGGCTTCGATATCGAGAAACGGCTGATCGATGGGCCCGGCGAACAACAACCGCGCGCGCCGCACATCAAGACGCTGGCCATAGGCACGAAAGCGCCCTTTGTTCAGGTTCAACTCACCACGGGTGTCCAGGTCATTGCCGATATGCACACGCCCTTGAACCTCCGCGTTCAGGCCGAAGCCACTGAAGGTCAGGCGCTGCTGGCCGACATCCACCTCAACATCCATGGCGATTGCTGTGGCCTGTTGCTGCTCGCTGGTTTGGCCGACCACCTGAGCGTCGCTAGAAATCTGCACCGTTGAGGGCGGCAGCTCACGCACGCTGATTGAGCCGCTGGGGATCAGCACCTTGCCGGTCACCGAGAGCTGCTCATTACGCGCACTCAGGCGTAGATCCGGCGCGACTTCCAATGCGGCGTAGGGCTCCACCGTGACGGGTAAGCGACTGCCGCGCAGTTGCATATCCGCTTGCAATCCATCGGTCCAACTTACTTGGCCGTTGAGGCTGCCCTGGCCCTGCTCACCGCTGCGCCAATCAGCCTCCAGCTGCAGCTGCTCACCTTCAAATTGCGCCTGCAGTTGCAGCTGCTCGATATTCATCGGCAGCTCGCCACCGCTTATTGCGCCACCCTGCACGCGCAGGCTGCCCTTGATCTGCGGCGCTAGCAGCCCACCTGACAAAGTGCCGGAGCCATTCAACTGCCCGGCGATACGCTCGACCCTCGGTACAAACGGGCGGGCCAAGGCCAGGTCCAAGCCATTCAGACGGAAGTTGCCGGACAGCGGCTTGCTTGCTGGGCGTGGATCTAGCTGAGCCTGAAGTGACAGCTCGCCAATGGCTGGGCCGTGTAACTCCAGCAGGCTGTCGATACGCTGCGGGCGCAGTTGGGTACTCAGGCGCAGGCTGTCGTAGGCAAACTCCAGCCACTGTTGCTGATCACGGATGCGCCAGATGCCGCTGCCGGCATCCAGCTCCAGGCTGCCATTCGGCCCGCTGGCCGGCAGATCCAGCTGCAGCCGACCGTTAAGCTGGCCCTGCCAGGCGAAGTCTTTAGGCCACCACTGCGCCAGGCTGTCCATAGGGAAGTTGCTCAGCTGGTAGTCCAGCTTGGGGTGCGGCAGCAGGCGCTGCTGCGTGCCACATAGGCTGGCATCACCAGAGCGCCAGCAATGCGCGCCCAGGTTAAGCTGCCCATTGGCCAGCCGCACCAGCGTGGCCGGCTGTTGCAGGCGCCAATCCTGGCCGCCGCTTTGCACCTCGCCACGGCTCAGGCTGCCGCGCCAGTTGCCTTTGTCCAATTTGCCGGCCAGGGCCAGCTGGCTTTGCAGCAAGGGGCCTTGCAGCTGCAATTCGAAGCTTTGTTGTTGCAGGTTACCGGCGGCATTGGCGGTGAGGCGGCCCAGGTTGGTTTCACCGAGCTGAATGCCCTGGGCCTCCAAGGTTAACTGGCCACGTTGAGCGCTGTTCAGGCTGGCGTCGAGTGTGAGCTGTTGCAGGCGCTGGTCGTCAAAGGCCAGGCGTTGGCCTTGCAGTTGCAGCTGACCTTGGGGGGCTTGCAGGTTGCCGGCCAGATCCAACTGGCCATTAAGCTGGCCTTGCAAGCCTGGCCAAAGCTGACCCAGTCGCGGCATCGCCAGCAGCAACTGGCCGTTCAGCTGTTGACGCAGCGTAGCTTGGCCGCTGATGCGGTTATCACCCAGACGCACATCCAGCGCACTCAATTCGCCCTGCTCCAGGCCACCGGCAAACTTCGCCTGTAACTTGGCCGGTTGCCCGCGCAAACGGCCGGCGAGGTCGATATCGGCGTTAAGGTTGAGTTGCTGATTGATCAGACTACCAGAGCTGTTTAACGGACCGCCCAGGCTGCCAGGTAACTCGGCCAGCCAGTAAGCCGGGTCAAGCTGACTCAACTGCAATCGCACATCCCAGCTCAGTTGCTCGGCAAACCCCAGGTTCACCTGACCTTCGGCACGACCCTGGCCGGCTTGCAGGCGCAGCTCGGGTAAATACAGCTTCTGCAGGTCACCACTCAGCGGGCTCTGCAGGCTAAAGGCGCCAGCTGGGCCATCCAACTCGGCGGCGAAATGGCCGAGGTAATTACCATCCTGATAGGCCAGCTCGCCTTTGAGCGTTTGCAGCACCACAGGCGAGGGTTGCGCCAAGGGATATAGCCGCTGCCAGGGAAAGTTCTGCCAGTTAAAGCGGCTGTCCAGGCTCAGGCCCTGCTGCCAGTCCAACTCGCCGCTCAGTTGTACCTGCTGCTCCGGGCTGGCAGTCAGGCTCAGGTTGCTGATCGTTGCGCCGTCAGCCTTGAGCAACCCCGTCAACGCCAGGGCAATCGGTTCCCCGGTTGCTGGCAGGTTGGCACTGCCGATGACCTGATAGCCGGCCTGCAAGTCGCCTTGCGCATTTAGCTCAAGCTGCTCAAGGCTCAGGCTATCTGGCAGCTCGGCGCTGGCTTTGAAGGCGGCGACCTGTAAACGCAGTTGCGCGGGCAGGTGCTCGGCTAAGGGGTGTAACCAGCCGCTTAGTTCGCCGCTCAGGTAGCCGCTGCTGCGGGCCGTGATCTGCACCCGCTCACGCAGTTCGCCTTCAAGCTGCAACGCCAGCGGCCAGGCCTGCTGTTCGGGTGCTGGTAATTGCAGTTCCCCGCTCAGCCGCAGCGGCCAGTTGCCAACGGTTTGCAGCTGACCCTGGAGCGCCAACTGCAGATCAGCAGTGTGCAGGCTGAGGTTGTCGATCTGAATGCCCTGCGCCGTCCAGCGCGCGGCCAGTTGCAAGCCTTGCAACTGCTCGACACTATTAAGCTGCAGGCTGTCGATCTGCACCTGCCCCAATTGCAGTGCCAACGGCAGGCTCAGGTCCGGCAGACTGAACGGCTCGTTGCTGGGCTGGCCATCATCGGGGAATATCAGGCTGATCGGCCCGCTGTGCAGCTGCTCGATACACAGAGTCAGACGCAGCAGGCAGGCTGGCGACCAATTCAGGCTAGGTGTCATCAGCAGAACACTGTCATCGCCCTGTTGCCAACGCAGCTGCTGTGCGCTCCAACTGCCGCCCAGACGGCCATTGAAGTCATCTATCTGCAAACCTGGCACCTGCGCTAATAACCAGCGGCTACCGCCTTGGGTGCCCAGCAGCAGACTTAGGCCGATAGACAGCGCAAATAACAGCCCAAGCAGACTGAACAGCCCATAACGCAGCCAGCGCTTCACAGTTCCGGTCCCATGGAGAAATGCAGACGCACACCGCCCTGATCATCCAGCGGATGCGCCAGGTCGAGGCGCAGCGGCCCCAGCGGCGACACCCAGCGCACGCCAACGCCCACTGCACTTTTCAGCGAGGGAATTTCCAACGAGTCGAAGGTATTACCCTGATCGAAGAAGCTCGCCAGGCGCCAGCGCTCGGTGAGGCTGTATTGGTATTCCAGACTGCTGGTAAACAGATAACGCCCGCCAATTTTGTCGCCGGCGCGGTTTTCCGGCGACAGGCTCTGATAGTCATAACCGCGCACGCTCTGGTCGCCACCGGCAAAGAAACGCAGCGACGGCGGCACCTGAGCAAAACCATCAGACTCAGTACCGCCCACCTGTACACGCCCCAGTAAACGATGGCGTTCGAACAAGGTCGTCAGGCCTTTGAGCTGAATAGAGCCGTGCAGCACATTGGCATCGGACAACAGCCCTTCGGCTGCGCCAGACAGATCGAGCTGCAGGCGATAACCCTGGTTGGGGTCGATTTGATTGTCGCTGCGTAAGTAGGAATAGCTGATGCCGGGCATCAACAGCGTGCTGGTGCCCGCGTCATCGCCGAGTTCGTATTGCTCATGCCGCCACTTCAGTGACAGCACTCGCTGCCAGCCGCTGTCGAGCTTGCTGTGCCATTCCGGGCCGACGGTCAGCAAGCGGCTGCTGCTGTCGGTATCGGCCAGGTCTTCGGCCTGATAGCCGCCGGCAACCCGCAGTTTATCGGTGAGTGGCGGATCAAGCGGCACGTCGTACCACAGACCGACATTCTGCCGTGGCGCTGACAGCTCAAACTCGGCGCCATAGCTATGCCCCTGTGGATTGGCCCAGTGCCGTGTCCAGTTAGCCCGCCCGCGCGGGCCTACATCGGTCGAAAAGCCCAACCCCAAGCCCATGCTGCGCGGCTTGCGCGCCTGCAGCTGAACCTGCACCGGAATCTGTTCGGCGGCCGCGCTGCCGGGGTTGGCATCCACCTGCACCGATTCGAAATAACCGCTGGAACGCAGCGCCTGGTACAACTCGGCAATCAGTGCCGAGTCATAGGGCGTATCTGCGGGGAACGGCACCATGCGCTGCAGTAACTCTTTATCAAACGGTGCGTCACCGAGAAAACTGACCTTACCCAGTTGATAGCGCGGCCCACTGAGATAGACCAGCTCGATATCGGCAAGCCCGGCTGCGGGGTCGATGGTCAGTCGTTGACGGCTAAAGCGCCCGGCGAAGAAACCATAACGCGACGCCTGGTTCTGAATTTCGCGCTTGGCCGCATCGTAGCGGCCGTGATTGAGCTGTGCCCCGCTGCGCAGCTGCGGGGCACTGGGGGTACGAAAATCGCGTAACTGCGCGGCAGGGCCTTCGACGCGCACCAGCACATTACGCAGACGCACCGGCTCACCAGGCTGAACACGCACGGTCAAACGCGGTGTGGCGCCTTCACGAATTTCGCTGCTGATCTGCGCCTGGTAGTAGCCCAGTGCCTGAGCGGCTTTTTCCGCCTGGCTCTCGGCCACTCGGCGAAAGCGTTGCAGGGCTTCGCCATCACGCTCACCCAAATTACCGATATGGCCCTCAATATTGCTTTTTAGCGCGTTATTGGACGGTTCAACGCGCACGCGCAACTGTGCTTCGGCCAGGGCCGTAGCACTCAATAGAAGCAGCAATAGCCCGCTGAACAGGTTGAAAAATACTGACATGTGGCGATGCTAGCACGAGCGCATGACCGACTTAGAGCGCCTAGCCGTGGATGAGTTGCGACTCGATGTGTAACCGCCACACCGAGCGCGCAGCGATCAGGCGCTGGCCTTGATCGCCGTTTGAGGGTTGGGGTGAAAAAATACGTGCTCGATGATCGGGCCGATGGCCACTTCGCCGATTTCTTCATAGCCCTGACGTTTGTAGAAGTCCAGGTAATGCGCGTTGCCGGTATCGAGCACCACGCCTTGCGAGCTGGCATCTTCGGCGCACCAGTTGTGCAACGCCTCCAGCAGCTGTTCGCCCAGATGCTTGCCCTGGTACTCCGGGTGCACGCCCAGCAGCGGTAACACGTGGTAAGGCCCAGGCGGCAGGCAGGCGATCACCGCATCGTGATACTCCAGATAGCGTTTGGTGCAACGAAAACCGGTGGTCAGCAGCATGCGCATGCGCCAGCCCCAGCTTTCGGTGATGTCCATACGTCGTTGCGGCGGTGCGATCAATGCCATGCCCACCAGGCGGTCATCAATCAGCAGGCCGATACCCGGCAGGTCTTCAGAAAAGTGCTGCTGCACCAGCTCACGCACAGTGGCGCGCACGCGCTGGTCGTAGCCTGGCCGTTCGGCTTCAAACAGGTAGGCAAAGGTCGGGTCATGACGATAGGCGTGATACAGCAGCGAGCGCGCTTCACGGGCATAACCGCCATCAAGCATACGAACTTCAGCGGGGCTGTTGGGCATAGGGCTGACCTCTGTTTTTATTGGTTTATCGAGCCTTGCGCCACGTTAGCACCGCCGCCCGGTAGCCGCCACAGGCTGGTCGGCGCGCGGTCTAATCGGCTAGCATCACGGGCTATCCAACGCCTCAGTCAGGACTGCCGCCCATGAAGATCGTTTCCTTCAATATCAATGGCCTGCGTGCACGCCCACACCAATTGGCAGCGCTGATCGACAAGCATCAACCCGATGTCATCGGCCTGCAAGAAACCAAAGTCTCGGACGAGCAGTTCCCCGAAGCGGAAATCCGTAAGCTCGGTTACCACGTGTATTACCACGGCCAGAAAGGCCATTACGGCGTCGC